>ERZ773213.403-NODE-403-length-26017-cov-8.683807_pt1 | contig 26017 bp, 36 predicted proteins | sample MGYA00580996_ERZ773213 | MGnify/ENA primary metagenome ERZ773213 (study PRJEB29015, sample SAMEA2738152) | human oral metagenome | biome: human oral; feature: human-associated habitat; material: saliva | place: China | collected 2197 ...
ACACTTGAGTCACCTTATCGTTTGATTTTGTGTAATAGTTAATTGGTAATGTTTCTAAGATTTCAATAATTTGTTCATCAGTCATTCTCATTTCATAATATCTCCCTTGCTAATCTCTCATTTACTAGTATACCACATTCTCCAATTGAGTACAGACGTAAAATAAAAAAGTGAGCGGATTACCCACTCACTTAATCGTTGATAACAATTGTCAATTCTTCAAAAATCCTATTCAAATCAGACCAGCAACTTTCAAGTGCTTGATTCACACCCTCACAATTGTTCAATTCTATACGCTTAACAGTTGAACCTTCCAAAAAGTCAAATAACGTACCTTCGTCTCCAAATGTACAATTATTCAATACCACTTCTACCACGATTGTGTTATCTAGTATATGCTCTCCATTGAACACACAGTTATTAAAACGCATATATCTAGCAAATTTCGGTTCGCCTTCCAAGTATTCCAACCATTGCTCACTATCAACAATTCCATCGACCAATCGAACACCACTCATGAAAGTCACCTACTTTTTCAGTAAATTCGTGAATATCGCTTCCAGTACTGGGACTACAATCGAATTCCCAGCTTGTCGATACAAACTTGCTACTTTAGTCACTTGATATGCTTTGTCATAGTCTTCATCAGTGAATCCGCTACGAAAAATATAGATTTTATAACTATATCTTTACTTTGTGAAAACTTATGTTGCTATAAGTTTAAAACTCATAGGCTTATCCGTTTCGTTTGTCACTTCCTACATCATCGTGTCTGACCTCAATATGAGAGTTTCTCACATCTACTATCATTTGATGTGACACTCAATAGGTTTAAATTCCCCAGTAGCGATGGGTACTGTTGGTTATTAACCTCTATAAAAATAATTTGCTAAGTTCTCAGCTGCATTTAAGTCTCTATCCAATTCTAAACCACAAGAGTTACATTTATAAACTCTATCGTTTAGTTTTAAATCGGATTTGATAAAGCCACAACAACTACACGTTTTAGAACTTGGATAAAAACGGTCTGCGACAACTAATTGAATACCGTATCGTGAACACTTATACTCCAACTGTCTACGAAATTCATAAAACATTGAATTTTGTATGTGCTTTGATAAGTACTTGTTCTTCATCATTCCTCTAACATTCAAATCCTCAATTACGATACCTTTCGGTAGTTGTTTTACAACGTGAGAAGTTGCTTGGTGAACATGATTTAAACGAATCGAAGATAATTTACGATACAATAATTTAATCTTACGTTTGGTGTTTTGTATATTTGAACATAAATCCAAAGACCTTTTATAGATGGGTTTTCTTCCACCTTTTGCAGTTGTGATATATTCTTTTGTGTTAGCTTGCAACTGACGTGCAATGTGACGTTGTTCCCGTCTTAATTGTTTTTCCAACTGCTTGACTCTGTGACTTTTGTTTATGTTTTCTATAACATCACCAGTAGATAATGTTGCTAATGTTTTTATCCCTAAATCTACACCTACAACCGAATCCGTAAGCTCTACTGAAACATCTGAAACTTCGTAAGCGATAGACAAATACCAATATTTACCATCAAACGAAATTCGAGGATTCTTGTAATGAGTTCCTTTAGGTATTTTGGGCAGCGGTTGAGTTGTTTTTACAAAACCTAATCTCTCACCTCTAAACCCACCGTTTACTCTACGTAAAGTTTCATAGTTTACATAGAAACTAGATTTCGAAGTAACCTTAGATTTATACTTTGGAGCTTTACTCAATCCATCGAAGAACCGATTACGAGCATTGTTCCAATCTTTGACTGCTTGTTTGATAACATTAGAACCCACTTCTTTCAACCAAGGATGGGTTGTGTTTTTCAACACAGTCACTTCTTTTCGAATCTGACCCTCGGATAAAGTTTTAGGTAATGTATTATCTTTTAAGTAGTTTGAATAATGCTCCCTATCTCTAGTTATGGCGTAGTTGTAACACCAGCGAGCAACACTAACGGACTTCCACATCTGTTGTTCTTGCTCATCAGTTAAATCAAGTACAATTTTAATCCCTCGTAACATCAGAAACCCTCTCAATCAGCATCTTGGTCTTGTTAGACCCAGAACCATAAAGTCTATTTGCAAATACTGTAATAATTTGAATTAAATCATTCGTTAATTCTTCCTCGTTACTTCGCTTTGAATTGTCAATAATCTCAATTTTGACATCATGTAAATCACAAAGTTGTTGAATTAACTCAAAACCAAAACTCATGAGTACATCCCTATTTAGGATGATAACTCTTGTTACTTGGTTTGAACTAATGAGCGAAATTAGTTGTCGTAGACCTTTATTTTCATAATTGATACTAGAACCAATATCTGTAATAACTTCAAATGAGTAACCTTTGGCGTACATGTACGATTTCACGTTCTCAACTTGTTTCTCTAATTCGTCTTTTTGAGACTTTGTAGAGACTCTACAATAAGCTACTACTTTTTCATCCTTCTGTGGAGTTCGAGAATTCTTCAAATCTCTTAGCTGCTCCTCAGAGTAATATCTGGTTCCTTTTTCTGAGATACGAGCTGGGATGACCTCGCCTGTCCGATGCATTGTACGGACGTGTTCTGGTGTAACACCTAACTCTTTTGCAAATTTTCCTATAGACATTAATACCATAAGTACACCTCACTTAATCTTTTATTTAAGTATATCACACTTAAGGTATCATGTAAAGTAAAAATATAAAAGTTTTTATAAAAATCTGTATTTTTCTTGTTCACGCCTAGTCGCAACACTTGACGCAGTCTTACTGTCACCAGTAGACCTCTCATGCTTTCACATGAGCGCAGACTATATCTTCACCTAAGTAAACTTAGGTGCAACATTTTTCCTCCGCCATTAGCTTGCGGTTTTACTCTCCCTCTAGGAGATAGTCGTTGAGGGTCTTCCATAGTCTTGTGACCGTAGGACTTTCCCTGCTAAACATCCATTGTTACTGCACTTAGGACTAACGTTTCTTGAGGTTCACTATTTTATTCACTCAAGCACTGATTAGATTTTATTTCACCATATGCTATCCTTGTACTTTTTTCTACTTTCGTTCCATTCAGCTTGACGTTTCCATCTACTGTTTAGGCTACAAGGCTTTAGGAGTTCAAAGCATTTAACGTTGAGTTCGCACCCATCACTGGATACGAAGGGCTTTCTGTTTTACATAAATTTTTCTGTTTTCTTGTACGTTTTATAAATTTATTGTAACAGTTTTGTTACCCATTAATCGCCAATACTCACGACTTGACAACTCACGACACCAAAAATAATTTACTAAATCATCCGAAACATCGTACAATTTCTCTTTAGATATACCACCTAGATATACTTTCTGATTTGCGGTCGTTAACGTTTGTACATACCAACTTTCATGATTCGTTACAGCAGTACTTCTAAATGAAGCATAAACTTGACCTAATCCATCAATTTTGTTCTTTGGAATTTCATGCTCAATTCCGTTCAATACATTCTTAATACGTTGTTGCAATCCAGCATCTCGTTCAACAATATCTCTATGCTTTCCCATTGACAATCTAGCTTCCACGCTATAGTCTACAAAGTCGGAAATCTTAACGTCTAGTTCACGACCGACTGGAATTTCATAACCAGTGTCCACATCTTTACGAATAGATACCATAAACACACGCTCACGATTTTGTGGGATACCAAAATGTTTAGCGTTCAGTACCATCACATAAGAGTTATAACCCATGTCGTCCAACCATTCTTTCCAAATGTCAAAGTTATGTTTGTGTTTCACAGACAGCAATGCTTTCACGTTTTCCATTAGTAAGTACTTTGGTTTTTGTTGTTCGATTACACGTTCGCACTCCCAAAGCAATGAACTTCGTGTACCGCTACCACGGTCAAGACCGTGACCGTATCCAGCAAACGAAATGGATTGACATGGAAACGAATACGTGAATAAATCCATTTCTGGAAAATCCTTCACTTTTGAAATATCCCCCACGTTCTTAATTGCAACAGAAGATTTATAAACAGCTTCTAGTTCTGTATCCTTAAGAATTCGTCGATTACCTTTCTTATCTAGCGGAATATTCAATCGCTCCATGTATGCTTGCATTTCTTCCTCACTTGGAATTGTCACATTACTTGTATCAGCGTGTACTGCAGCGTAAGATTTAATTGCGTCACCATCTACCTCAGCAACACCTACACTCTCAAAATCAACACCGATGTTTTTCAGTGATTTCGCTTGTGCTCCGATACCAGCAAATGCTTCGAAAAGTTTTAATTTTGTCATAAGTCCCTCCGTTAACTAAAATATTTCATGTCACTATTATATCACAACAAACACGCAAAAGTATATAAAATCCATACAAAAACACGCTTAAAACGTATACTAATACGCTTCAAACGTGTTCTCTGTTTAGACACCCCAATAACAATCGATTACGTTTTCAATCCATTCGTCAATGAGATTCCATTGCTTATCTACTGATAAGTTATCAAATTTTAGACCTTCACTCTCGAATTCTTCGTCATATTCCACAAAATAATCTTCAATATGTGAACTATTCAAGAATATGTTTTTTGCTCGAACAGCAGTACCATCTGTGAATTGAATATAGATACTGACATTATATTCAATTCCATAGCTACTTTTCTGTACATCTCGACTGACTTCGTATACTGAAAACTCCGAAATCATATTTTTAATATCATCACTGTCTTTAATTCCGTTGATGAAACTGACAACACTTATTCCATCATAAACATTAAGTGTAAAGTTATTGTTAATCCATTTTGAAAATAAATCACTTTGTGTCATGTCGCCACCTCCAACTACATTACGTAATAAACTCCGTCTTCTTCACCGAGATACGTATAATTATTCGATAATTCTTCAATAATTTCGTCTTCATCCCACTCAGCGATTTCTTCTTCCGTAGCTTCACTTTCGCCTAGTTCATGAACGACTACGTCACGTTTAGTGAATTGCTGTAAATAATTTACTGCTAATTCGTCTGGATGATAACGTGGATTTTCAACCAAATCAATACCATCCATAAATTCCTCAATTTCGTCCTGAATGCTTTCTGGTAAGTCACATAATTGACGACCCGGACCGCATATAGACGCATATTCCATATAATCCAATTCTGCCTTAATTGTCATTTTAAACTCCCCACTTTCTACTGAAATACGAAATAACTATCGTCAACCTTACCCAAGAACGCACCATTTTCTCGTATCTTCTCAATTAATTCGTCTTCGTCATATTCTTCTGCTTCTTCTTCGTCTACTTCATGTCCATAAGCAAACCAGATGGCGTCACATCTATCAAATTCAGTAAATGAATTAACCCACATGTTGTCTGGATTCGAGTCTGGATTTTCATCCAAATTCATTCCATCAAAATACTCCTCAATAGCGTCTTTTATTGGTTCTGGTAAATCGCAGAAATTTTTACCATAAACAGTGTCAGCTGCGTAATCCAAATAGTCCATTCCTACATAAATTGTCATATTCACTCAATCCTTTCTAATTACATATAGTAATAAATGTCTTCGTCTGCATCGTATCCAAGATAAGTATACTCATATTCTAATCGTGATACAATCTCGTCGTGTGAGTATTCTTCGAAATCCTCATCCGTTGGGTTTTTGATACCAAACTCATACTCCAACACCTCACGTGTTGAATGTTGATAAATATTACCATAAACATTGTCTGGATGGTCGTTTGGATGTTCAACCAAATCAGCGTCGTCATAAATTGCATCCAATCTGTCAAGTACCTCATCTGGAAACTCAGCTAATTGTTGTCCAATATACCCACATTTCGCAGCATACTCACTAAATGTCAAATCTATTCTAATTGGCATTTCAAATCACTCTCTTTCTAAAATCATCATTATGTGTAGAAGAAATAATAAATATCGTTAAATTCTCCTATGAACCACCATTTACTTTCAATATACTCCACAATAAAATCGTGACTTAGCTCACTTTCTGAAACCACATTTTCACTTAAAATGCGATTTTTAGCGTCCTCAAAAGTCCACTTCTCCAAGTTGCACCACATATTATCTGGATTCAACCACGGTTGTTTCACAAAGTCAGCGTCACACATTTCATCGTCGATTGCGCCTTGAACCTCGTTTGGTAATTTACTAAAGTTAGACCCATATCCATATAGTTTACCTAACTCGCAATATCCAATATAATCATCTAGTTTAATCCCCATTATCCATCGCTCCTTCCTGTCAAACCCAAGTTTTCTTAACGTTCTCTAAGTCATTTAAGAATTTCGTCACATCTTCTCGTACCGTGTGTACCACTGTAACTAGCGATTCTTGAATTTTGTTCATTTTCTCATACAAGTCAATATATAATTCCACGTCATTAATTCCATTGTATCCGTTACCATTACTGTATCGTTCTAACATCTCAACATATGAATTTTCATTAAATCCATCTTCCATTTCAAAAAGTTTATTCATGTCTAAAAATGTTCTACTTACTAAAACAACTCGAATATCATCTAGTCGTGTAGCGAACGCTGGTTTTAGCTTGTAAGCTCCGTTTGTGTCCATGATTTCCACTACTAAATCCGTTGGAATCTCAAGAATTCGCTCAAGCTGTTCGCTGCGCCAATTCATGTAGTCACGGTCACTCATGTGCGCTCCACGTGATTCTCTGAATTTTTCAAACCCCAAGTCACGTTTTTTCATTTCACTCTTAATTTCATTTACCGCCCAATCTAAAAACGCACCGAGTTTCACAAATTGTTCATAACGTTTTTCGTATAATGCTTTATGTTCCATTTAGTTCACCTCAATTTATCTGAATCGTAAGTACATGATACCACATCAGTCCACGATTATCAAATTAGTACTCAATCCAATTTTCACAACGTTCATAAAGTTTATTATTAGTTTGTTCAATAAGTCCCACAGCTGAATCCATTTTATCAATCGTCTTATCTAATTCTTCTTTCATTGATGGAATTCCCTCACTAAACGTTTGAATCATGTAATCCCAAACCTCATCGTTTTCATCCCAGTCATCAATGCTTTCGTCTTCTTTCAATTCATACCAACATTCAACGAAATCCACAAATTGTTGCTCATCAAATCCTTTGTCTAATTCAATATATTGTGATAACGACCCAACACAGTAATCAAAAAGTTCATCTTCAATACTCCAATCACGTGTTCGTGGGTCAACATCATATTTAGACACACGACAACTAATCTCAACATCTCCGTCCATAAAGACGTATAGTCTCTTTAACCTAACTGACTCGTAGACAAAATTAATCGTTCTTTGCGCCCAATCATCGTATAGCTCACCATACGCTCCGAAATCAGCCATCACATCTGAAAAATCTAACACTACTGGTTGTTCAAGTTCTATAATTTTATGAATTCTACTCATCGCTTCCGTTCCGTATTCTTTGAATAAAGCAGCTGCTTGTTTTTTCTTACTCATTAAAAATCACTCCTTGGTTGTTTTACTCATTTATTATATCACAACTAAAACAAAAAATCCAAAGTGAAGACACCTTGGATTTTAATTATTTAACAATATTCGTCGTACAATCGATAAACCTTTCCAAGCTTGAATGTAAACTCTTTTACAAAATCATTGTCTTTTTGCGTTTGTTCGTTATACCATTTTTCGAAATTACCGTTGCACAAATACGGATTTTCCTTCAACGCATTCTCATCTATAGCAATCGCCATATCAACCATTTCAGCAAACATCAACTCGTAAATAAATTTCATTCGTTGCTCCACGTAAGATTTCAATTCATTATCAATGAAGTTTTTCAACTCATTACGACCGCTACGCATGTTTTGTAAAATTTGTTCCATGTTTGACTTCATGTCATTAAATGCGACTCTCAACCATTCAAAAAATTTAACTTTATCATCACCAGACAACTCATCAATTGTCGACACTCCATATCTAGTGCAAACATAGTTTACAAATGTCGACTCATCGAATGTTGTTCCAAGTTCATTCGGCCATTCCTTATCTAAAAATAATCGTGTGAATCCTAGAATTAAATCGTATTTTGTTTCCCAACCATCACTATTGATATCTCGAACCCAACATTCGTCATTTTCGACATCCCAACCAAGAAGTAAGTCGTATTTACTCAACATCTCACATCTTCGATTGTATAAATAATACGTCGCTTGCTTGAATGCGTCTTCGCTACCATCCACTGTCCATGATGCTAGTCGTTCACGTTGTCTATCTAATCCAATTTTCATCTTACCACGTAGTTTGATTAACTCATCTACGTAGTTATTCAATTCTTGACCGAAATCGAGAAATAGTTTTGTTAATTTATCTTCGCTCATAAAAACAATCCTTTCTTAAAATTAAATAAGAATCAATTTGACCTTGTTATAATTCATAATAGTCTCCATCCACATGTAAGTCACTAATCATGGTGTTCAGTGCATCTTGATACAATGGTTTCACATAATCATGTAAGTCAAGTAATTTCACTACTGAATTACCCTTAGCAATCTCACCATAATACCACTCATCGAAATTACCATTACATAATTCTGACATCACATCTCGTGCACTCTTATTACCAATTGGTACGTTCATATCCACCATGCACTTAACCATGAAATATGTAGTATCATATAACTCACAATAAACTCTATACATGTGTTTAGCACAGATGTTTACGATGTCTTTCACGCACTTCTCAACATCCTCACGAGCAGCTACAGCACTTTCTTCCAGAGATTTTAGCGATGCTTTAAACTCATTTATCAAGTTGTTAATCAATTTAATAAACGCATCGCAATCCTCTTGCGTTAACTCATCGACACTCGATACTCGATATACATGTAACAAGTATTTCTCTAACTCATCTGAGTTAAACTTATCAGTTGTTGTTAGTCTATTTACCGGTGCACCCAATACGCAGTTCATATAGTACACTCTATCCTCTTGAAAATCCCAATCACTACTAATTCTTATATATACCTTACCATCCTTCCACATATCAGTTAATCCGTGCTTTTCAAGAATCTCACCTAAAACATCACGTAATTTATCTCCAAACTGAATATATTTACCGTCGATAAGAGTGGATTCATGTTCTTGGAAAATACGGTCAGTCTCATCGAAACTAATTGGAATACCTTCACTACATAGTTGTTCAAACTTACTCATACCTTTGTTGAACATGTCACCATACTCCAAATAAACAGCTAACATTTCATCAAATTGTGGTAATGTGATTACTCCATTATTCATCCAAAATCACTCTCTTTCTTTAAATAAACCAAACATCAAGTCCCAATTCACTAGCGAGGTTTTGCATTTCTACTTCCATGTCATGAATCACGTCTACTGACTTACCATTTGCAATGGTCGCATCATACCATAAATCGAAATTGCCATTGAATGTTGCTCTTAGAATTTTGTTTACTAATTCGGTCGCATCATCGTATTTTCGTAAACTTTCTAGCTCACCCATGATATACTCAAAGTCATGTTGATAGATTGGTCGCATGTCAGCTGCACAACGTGTAACGTTTCTACTTAATAAATTTTTAAACTCCCGCTGAATCATAGTCATCTCAAATGTTCTAAACGCCTTATGCTCGTTAAGTCTCACATTCCTACATAAGTCAAAAGTAGCTTCCAATACCTCGTCTCTATGAATATCATCCTTCGTTAATGAAAACTTGGTAGTTGCCAAATTTTCCAACAATGCTTCTAAATTACGATTTCCTCCGTCAACGTCATAGTTATAATAGAGTCGTAATTCACCCAATGCTTCATCAATTATTGTGTCTAAATCCACACATTCGAATGTGAACGTCTTTCTAGAAACTCCGTCATCGATAAGCTCAAACCCATACTTTGTTGCGATTTGATTTAATTCTTCAACTGTTACATTTATCCACTTACGATATGCTTTAATTACCCAATCCCACTGATTGTTCGGCGCAAACATTCGCTTCGTTGTTTCAAAATTTGTCAAAATCGGCTTCTGAAATTCTACCCAAGCACTCACTCCACTATCTAAGTGCTCGTTCATTTGCTCAAATTCAATTCTTACATCATCCAACGATATTGTCATTGTCAACACTCCTTACATCTATTTATTCAATTCGTGAACCAAACGACCCAATTGGTCAAGAATACCAACGATATCATTCATTCGTACTTGGTTCTCCACGTGGTACTTGTACCAGTCGTCAAAATTCCCATTTTTCAATTGTTCGTCAAGTTTACCTAAAACATCATCATTCCCACTGTATTTTTCATTGACAACAGATAGCATCGATAATGCTTCGTTGTACGCTTCTTCATAAATTCCACACATGTAATTTGCACAGTCAGTCATTGAACACAAAATCTCACTTGATAATTGAGCATGTACTTCTTCCAATCCGCTACGCTCAATCATGTAAGTCATACTCTCAATCGCTTTTGGTAGTTTATGTTCCACGACCCAATCGTCAGTCTCATCAAACATGTAGTCAAAAACTTCGTCTGTCAATCCGTTTTCCAATGATACACCGTATGGTTCTAATCCAAGTGCAGATTTAGCAACTTCATTCATTACATCATTAAAAGTTTCCCCATCTTTTTGAGCTGGTAAGATAATTTGACATTTACAATAAACATCACCTTCAATATTCAACCAATATCCCTTTTCTTCTACCAGTTTTACCAATCTTGATTTAAAATCCTTTTCCCATTCTTCGTACTTTTTAGTCATTGGTTCAAGTATATTATTTCCGAACATCATAAACTCTTTATGAAATAAAAGTTCACGTTTAGAGCAAATGAATCGTAACTCATTTGCTCGTTCATTGAATACATTCACAAATTCTTTGTATAATTTATATGCTTCTTGTCTTGTAATCATATGTTTCACCTCAATTATGATTAATCTTGTTGTACCTGTTGCTCAAGCACTTTTATCAATTCGACAATTTCATTAATTGGCATTCCATGACCGTAAATACCACTATAGTACCAACGACTAAACTGACCTTCACATAATAATGTAAATATTTCATCTAACTTGTTAGTATCTTGTGAATTGTCATATAACTCACGCAACAACTTGATTGCTTTGTCGTACTTTTGGTGATAAGCAGCTTCTAAGTGTTTCGCACAGTTACCTGTAATGTCTTCTAATAACTTATTAATCTCCTTGATAGTATTCTCAATCGCCCCTTCTGGAACAAAGTCACGTGATTCAAGTTGATAGTAATCGTCTTCCATGTGTATATCCAATCTATTTTTATCTGCAATGTTGAATAATTGTCCACGTTTCCCCATGACCCAAAGACGATAGTTGTCAAGAATAAACTCATCGTCATCATGACCGAAAACTTTCCAAAGTTCATTGAATGGTAGTGGACGCTTTTCATTCAATAATTTATTAATATTTGCTCTGCTTTTATCTTTAGTTTCCATACTAACTCTCACACCCTCCTAAATTTGGTCTAATCTTTCTGGTTTTCTTAGTATTTCTACATAACTAATAATGTTTAAGATTGAATCACCTTGACCATGAGTACCACTATAGTACCAGCTGTCGAATTGTCCATGACACAATAACTTGTTCATAAACTCTACTCCCTCCACGTATTGAGCGTTTCCACTTAATTGTTCAAGTAAATGTAAAGCTTCGTTGTATCGTTCCTTGTACACCGATTCCATATGTTTAGAGCAATCCTCGATTGCGTTTCTCAGCACCTCGTCACATTCCTTGATTGCTTGTTTTAACTCAGAATCCTTTAATCGAAACGATAATTGTCCTCTAGCAACCTCAATTGCGTTATATAAAGAAGTATAGTCGACGTCCACCTCACCATTACCATAACAGTATTTGACAATGTCATCTAGTGATAGCTCATCAATACTAACTCCATCTGGTATACATTTATCGAATCGGTCTCCTAAGCACCAAGCTCCCATTCTAACGACAAAATTTTCAAACTTACCACCGTAAGCCAATTCTTGTAATCCAACTTGGTAATGTGTCCAACTCGGATAATAACAAAGTCCATGTTTTTCCACGATAACATGTAACTTACTGTTGGTTTGTCGAATCCACTCAGCATAAGCACTACGAATACTACTATCATCCGTGTCGCCAAAAATATTCTTAAAGTGTTCATATGGTAATGGACGCTCGGTGTCCAACAAATTACTGATTTTTCGACGTAAGTCTTTATATTCAGTAATGTACACATCCCAAGCACCTTGTACTTCATGCTTATTTATCATTCTAAATCTCTCCCTTGCTTTTAATCAATCGTTTCAATACACGACTTGCTGTCGTAATATCATCCAATGACATCTCTCTATACACATAGTGATTGAAGAAAGCATCAAAATTATCTAAATCGATTTCTTCACTCCATAAAGTCAATGAGACTGAATGACCGATTATTCCTTGTAGTTCAGAAGCTAAACGCTGAACTCCAACGTAGTACTCCTCATACGCACTTCTCATGTAGTCACGACAATCGTCGAATGCGTTATCGCACAAATTCATGATTTCACTAACAACTTTTGTATACTCAGAAAGTCGATTCGACAAATCAACACTTAATTGCTTGTGAGCATTTCTAAGTTCTTTCTCAATATCAGACCATTCTTCTGGCGCAACATCCTCCCAAGATGTCTTGTGTGTTTTATAATCGAGCACATATTTCTTCAATGTGTCAAATTCATTCCCATATAGCTCTTTAGATGATTGATACTCATGGTCGCCTAGTTTCACTTTCATCAACTCATCAATACTGCTCATATCTACAGTAATCAGTAAATTGGAATCGTTTTTCACGTTAAAGTTAAAAGTTTTACCTACTTCTTGCATTTTTCCAAAATAACTTTTATACCACGTATCGTAAGCATCATGTAACATCGGTTCTTCACTATAAAACACTTTTTCAGTACGACCGAATGGTGATATAATGACTTGAATTGTTCGTAGTCGACTCTCTTGTCGATTATAAGCATTCACAAACGTCATCCAATCAGCGATTAAGCGATTCACAACCATAGACCATCTTACGTCTTTTTCCTTACCCATGTTATAACACCTTCTTTGCTAATTCTAAATATTTCATAACTTCATCAAGTGGACGTTTATGTCCAGTAGCATCTTTGTACCAAATGTTGAAATCTTCTGTAATCATTTGATTTGATACTGTAAATACAAATTCTTCCTTACCATGGTCGCACAAATCTCGTAACAATAGTCTCAACTCATCGTGATACTTCTTATAATGTGGACGCATTGCTTTCTTGCATTTTTCTTCCAAGTTCGATTGTTCGTATTCCGCAATCGCAACTGCGTCTCGCAGTTTAGAAATGCGAACATCAATCGTAGATGTCAACTCATTAATTGCAAATTCTAAAGTTTTCACAATATCATTGTATTCCTTATCTCCTGTCTTTGTTGCGTACACTTTTATTAAGTCACTCCATTTATGAAACACAACCATCTCGCTAAGTTTAAAATCTTCACCAAATGTTGGGAAACACTCGTGACCTAATCTGTCAATTAGTTCTCCCCAAGTGTCACTTCGTTTGTCACCCGGAAATGAGACTTTCCAACGATAACCTTCAATTGTATATTCATTCCCAGTCTCAGCGATTTTCTTCGCTAACGATTTATCTTGACGTTCACGCCAATTTGCATATGCTTCTTCAATTTCGTCACAATACCATGTGTCATAACGTTCTTGGAAGTCGCTATAAGTAGCGATTCTTACTTGACGTAAATCGTAAATAGTGTCTAGTCTCAGTTTTAGTTCATTTTTAAATTGTTCCACCAATGGAATTGCTGCAAATACATTATCATTATTAGTCATTATAATCTCTCCAATCTGAATTATTGTTACGTTGATTATAGCACAAAAAGAAGCCATCTTCAAATTAGATGACTTCCAATATTTATTTATTTTCTTCTAGTTTAGCATAAATGTATTCTTTACAAGACTTCAAAGCATTCTCACGTTCATCCTCAACATACTCAAGCAATTCTTGGTATCGTAGAATTCTTTCGTCTACTACGTTGACCAGATAATCCATGCATTTATCGATTAGATTTTCAATTGTCTTGTAACCATTCTCATCCAACTCACTAACCAGTCCGAATTTAACAACCGATTCCTCGAATAACATAAAGCGATGAAATACTCCAGACGTGTCAGTCGTCCGAGCAAAAAATCCATCCACATTCATTGCGTTCTTAATCCAATGCTCACGAAATGTGTCTAGACCGTATTTTGTGTCATCAAACTCCAACGTATATATTATATTACGTTCATTTTCGAATCCCAAACTCCTTGCATGATTCACAATGTCACGTGTATATTCAATACACCACTCGTTCCAAAGCTCATGATGTAAGTCATCTGTCTTATATCTTTCTGTCTCAAATTCAATTCCTTTATACGCACCACGTATCAAAAACTCAAGTTTGTGAACAGTACTCTCTGAAAGTTTCGCCTTGTTGTCATATTCAGTCCAAAGTTTAAATGCCTTTTGTCTAGCTTCTTTTACTGTTGACATTTAACTATCCCCACTTTCTTTCATCTTACTGTGAATGTACTCATCGCAAGAACTACGTGCACTGCCACGTTTTTCTTCCATATACTTTAGTAATTCAACATATCTTGAAATTCTCTCAGATACAGTAGTGTCAAGATAATCGATACATTTATTAATTAGAGCTATCACTTCCAAATAACCATGCTCATCCAACTCATTTACAACTCCGAATTTAACTAGTGCTTCCTCAAGCATCATGAAACGATGAAATACCCCAGATGAACTTTTTGTGTTGACAAAAAATCTATCAGCATGGATTACTTCTTGAATCCAAAAATCATGATACGTACTTAATTCTGATATAGTATTATCAAAATCCAACGAAGTTGTCGGATAGTAACTAATTTTAAACCCTAAACTTCTTATATGATTGTCGACTTCTCTGAAATATTCATTATACCAGTCGAACCACAATCGTCCAAGTAGTTCGTATGATTGGTATACCTCCGTGTCAACCTTGATTCCCATGTAAGCTTTATTCATTGCAAGTTCAAGTTTAAAAACTCTATCCTCCAAGTCATTCGCTTTATTATCGTACTCAACCCAACGTTTAAACGCTTGCTGTCTAGCTTCTTTTACATTTGACATCCAACCATCTCCTTAAACACTAATAGTCATCATAGCGTCGAATCCTTCCAACTCAAATATTTTATGCATCCCACTATGCTTATGCATACCAACCCATGATTCGTCGTCAATCCCAATGACCTCATGCACTCGAATCCAAGATGAATTCCCGTTTACTGGAATTTCACTCGTATCACCAGTCAAAAGCAACTGCAACAGTAATTTATTTTTAATACAGATGTCGCCAACCATTTCTACCGGGTTTTCAAACCAATACGGTACCCATCTACCTATCATTTCTTCATAGTATCCAACCTTGCCACTAATGTCCTGAGCTGGAAATGTGAACTTGACACCTTTGAACCTAGTACAATGTACATTATCATCGACTTCTACGTCTGTACATTCACTTAAATGTAAAATGATTGGATGTTGAAGTTCACTACTAACTAATGTTGCTGTAAGATTTAAACTCATTATTTTTCCTCCATTCTGTCAACCAAAAACTTTACCACATCGCAAGACTCATCGATAAACTGATAGTTAGTGTGGCGTCTGACCCGTCCATGTTGAATAATTCAAGAATTCCGTCATGCTTACGTTTAGCCTGTACCGCATCTCTGTCATAAAAGTTTGAGACAACCTCACGTATTTCAACCCAAGCTGAATTTCCATCTACTGGTATCTCTGTTTCGTTAGCGAAAATAAATTCCCGATACAACAAGTCGTTTGATATGTAAACATCAACGATGACGTCCACTGGAAAATCAAATCTAATTGGCATCCAACCTTCTACTTCATCCTCATATCCAATCTTACCATTAATATGTTGCGGATAGATAGAAACCTCAATTCCCTTGAAATAAGTGCGACCTGAACCTTCATCGATTTCCACACTCTTACCATTAGTTAATCGTAAATCAATTGGTTTTGATAGCTTGCTACTAAATAATTCTGCTTCAATGTTCAATCCCATGATTTCATTCCTCCTAGTATTCATTCTCAGTGAGAGCGATGTTCTTCTTCAAGTTGTATGTAATAACCAACAGTGGATGAATAGAGCGTTCTTTCTCAATCATGAATTTATAAAAAGCGTCAAATCCTTCTACAAAAAATGTTTCATGTAGTTTACGAATATATTCATTTTGTGGTTGCAACTCTACTAGTTTTTCATACAACTCTACTGCGTTATCATAATGACACTCCGCTAACGGTCTCATGTACTCCACACAGTCAGTCAACACTTCTGTTTTGATTTTGTGTTCAATATTATTCATCACCGTATCAATATTCGATAACTTATTCATTAAGTCAATTTCGAGATAGACTAGTCCATTTCGTAAAGATTGTGCAATGTCATTCCAATCTTCCTCAGTTACTTCTCTTAGTCGTGATTTTCCCAAGTATCCAAGAACTACTTCTTCAAAGTCAGAATCGTCTTCACGAATCCTAGTAAACATTTGACGTCCCAATTCACCTAGTCCTTTAACATGACGATGATAACCTCCTGTTGAAACTGTAGCTACTAAAAACACGTGTTTACCATCAATGTCACATCTTACATCTACACCAAATTGATTTACGTACTTTTCTAACTTACGTGTAAAATCGTAAATCCATACGTCCAACTCTCCAGCAAACTCTCCACCTTCGTAGTCATAAAATATTTCAGCAATTCGTTTCATTTCTACGCTAAAATCGCGTTCTTTTAGTCCAACTCGTCGACTCCATTCACGATACGCTCGAACATAGTCTGTATATAACTTATACACTTCTTCTCTTGTTGTCATACTATCACCTCAGTTTCTAGTTTTCTTGCAACTCAATCACATGTTTTTCTAAATTATAAATCTCAGCTAGTGACTCGTAATCATATAACAATAACTCCACCCACTCATCGTAATTCTCATCGAATCCTTTAACATGTGAATTTTTTACAATCTCACGTTGTTTTTCATTCAATGTTTCATAAAATGACATCGCATTTTCGTAATGTGGGTCAATAATATGTTTCAAATCATAGTAACAAATTCCAAGCCCTTCGTTATGAATTCTGTCTAACATGTAATTAGTAGCACGTACCAATTCTTCATACAACGTGTTCATTTCAACATCTACAACAACTAAAGCATTTTTTAATTCTTGCTCCAACTCTTTCCACTCATTCTCTGTTACAGCATCCAATTTAGATTTCATCGTTTAAAGCAAAACAAATTGCTCAAAACTTCCGTCGTCATCATTGAATAAACCAACCATGTATGAACGCAATCTACCGAGTCTCTTGCGAACTTCCTTATCAAAATCCACATCTAACGTAGCAGTTAACACACATTCGTTACCGTCCATCGTTCCTTCAACTTTGATTTTATCGTAAGTGTTATCAAATCCGCTAACGCTACCCTCAAACCACTTAACAATCGCTAATTGTAGCGTATCATCATATCCTCTAAATACATTAAGAACATTATTCATTTCTTCACTATAGTCAGCTTTATATGATTTAAACTTACTTTCTTGTTCGTTATATAACTCCACAAAATCCTTATATAATTTATGAACTTCTTCTTTTGTTGTCATTCAAACATCTCCATTCTACTTAATCTCTGAAAACCGTTCGTTTGCAGTATTCAAATGTATCTTCTCTCTTCCCCAGTAAATCTAGCTGATAACATACCACTACCAAGCTATCTAGGTCTGATAAGACACCTTCTTGAATACCAAATCTACCATGTTCTAGTTGCCAATAAACTGTTTCCAACATATCTTTCGAAAAATGATTCACAAAGTCGTCGAATTCCAATGGTGAATCTAGCGTACCAAAGTGAATCTCTTTACTAATATACTCACAGCATTCATGTGCCAAAATGTTAAAATACTCACTGACTGGTACATGTGCTAAACTTGGAATCATGTATACATCCCAACAATTGTCAATGTCAACCACTAAAGCATACTCACTTACTGCTTGAATCTTACGTCGAATATCGTTTTCATAGTCCGTACACCAGTTCATAAATCTAAGTCTATTTTCATCAAACGTCTCGTACTTTTCTAGACGTGCTCTAAAATCATTGAACGGTCTATAAATTCCAATATCCGACCGCTCTAATTTAACTGCTAACATCTCAATATCTCTCATGAAAGCCGAGTACGCACTCTTTAGTTTATCTCTGTTGATTTCCACCATTTTAACATCTCCGTTCTAGTGACTAATCACAATTTGTTTGCATTTATTATATAAAGTATCTCGATTTCCCATGTTATCTAATAAATTACACATCTGATTCATGTCCATGATTTCATACATAACTTTCTTCTGCATATCATCAGAAGCCTGTCCCATCTTGTTGTATAACTCATCCCATTCATCTTCTGTGAAATGTTGAATGAATTTATCGAATTCCAATGGTGAACCACTTGTTCCGAAATGAATGTTTTTACTTTGGCATCCTAAAAACTCGTTTACAGCAGCGTTAAAAACATCCTTTCGTGCTCGTTTACTTATCTTCGGAAAAATATAAACTGTCCAGTTTTCATCCTTATCATCAATTTCAACATCTTCATTGACTGAATGAATTCTATCCACAACTACCATTTCATACTCGTCACAAAATTTGTTAAATTTACTTATATTAATAGTAGCTCCATCCTCGTTCCCAAGTCGCTCCCAAAATTTAGCAAACGGTTTTCGTATCCTAAACGGTTTTAATCTATCCGCTAGCATACTAGCAACTCTTGTACATAATTCATATCTAACTTTCAGTGTGAATTTACTTACTGTCATCTTAACATCTCCATTCTCATTCTACAAACCGAATACTCTATTTCTACAATCTTCAAATATTTGTTCACTTTTACCAAGTGCATCTAATTTGTTGCAAACTTGTTGAACATCATCTATCTTCCAATACACATCTTCCCAAATTCTAAGAGCGTATCGTTCCAATTGACTATGTAGTGCTTCCCAGCCATCTTGCTCGAAATTTGCAATGAATTCATCAAATTTCAAAGGTGAACCAACATCTCCGAAGTCGATACCCTTCCACATAGGACTCCCACAGAAATGTGCGATTGTGTCAAATATCTCACTTTGCTTCACTTCTGCAATTTTAATCGGTACAAAAACTTCCCAGTATTCGTCACGTTCTACAATTTTAACAAATACACTCAATTTCTGAAATTCGTTGATTACATCCTTTTTGTAGTTATCACACCAAGTCATAAAAGCCACTCTTTGATTAAGTGGTAAACTTGTTTTAGACAACTCATCTGAACGTAGTCGCTCTCCAAATTGATTAAACGGTCTATAAATTTTAAGATTCGAACGTAATAATTTTTCGGTTGTCATTTCGACCACTTCTATAAAATTTCCGTACGCCATACGAATGTCTTCTCGTTCAATCGTCATATCTTATTCCTCACTTTCCATATACGCTCTCAAATCGAAAGCATTTCGTTTAGTAATTGCGTTCTCCGAATACGTAATCACAGCATGATTCTTTAGCTCTTGTTTTGACTAACGTGTTCAGTTTGTTACTAAAATCGACAAGAGCTACTAAATCTGAATGCCGCATTTGTTCAATCTTTGCCTTTGCTACTGCAAGTGTATCATACAACTTATCGTCGGTCAACTCACACGCTTCTCTGAACTCACCAAAACTCAACGGTGAATGGACAGTACCAAAATTAAATGTCATTCCTAAGCTACAAAATACTCTATTCATGTAAGAATTAAACAAGCCATCACTGTATAACTTTTCATCCTTAAATAGTACCACTCTCCAATAGTCCATGTGTCTTTCAACAGTAAACGGAGTGTCATCCCAAACTCGTTTGTGAATCATTGCATTGTACTCAATTTTCCACCAATCGAAGCGTCTTTGTGACGCCTTGTCCATATGAACCACGTGTAACTCGTCTCGTAAATCATTATCTGGTTTCATGATTTTTACATCAGAGCTTTCTCTCACTTGTACCAATTCACGAGCAGCATTCACTAATTCATTGTATTGTTTTTCCAAAGTCTCTAACGTTACCATCGTCTTGGTCTCCCTTCAAAAACTGATAATTTACATTCTTCATATAAGTCATCACTATTCAACTTTTTGTTTAGTCTTTCACAAAGTTCCATTGCGACTCCACGTTGATTATCTCGAATATATTTAATTCGTGCAAGTCCATCGTCGTAAATAGCAAGTAAATCGTCTAACTCCAATCGTTTTCTAGATTCTACAAAATCATGGTACGTCACGTAATTTTCAAATTGTGTTGGTTCAAATCTTGTACCAAAGTCGAATTCACCATTCATCTCAAACAATCGATGAATCAAGCTACTGAAATCGTCTTGTGTCCACTGGTCAAAGCGTTTTAATATCAACACTGACCAGCGATTGCCTAAATCTCGTGCTTCAAATCCACTTTTCTCAATTTCATACTCTACATCATAAACCACATTTTCAACGAATGTGAAAAATCGTTGCTCATGGTCATAGTAATCATTTTCAACATCTAATCCTAGTTTCTGTGCCCACTCATTGAATGGTTTATGTACAACATAGTGAGCACCCCAAACCTCATGAAAAAACTCCACTGCTTCTTTTATGAACTCATTGTATTTTTCTTTTGCTAATTCGTATTCTTTTCTTAAATCTTCTGTCATTTTATTCACCTTTCACGAAATCCGCACACTCGTCGATAGCGTCACCGTAATAAACATATCGTTCTAGTGCTACTGCAAATTCCTCGATTTTACCAATTGTATTCTCTGAAAATTTCGTTACATTATCGTTTGCCTTGTCAATAAACCACAAAATCTCATCATCTGAACATCCACTGAAACATTTAGCAAAAGCTTCGTATTTTAGAACCCCATAACTGTTGAAGAATTGACAATCCACATCAATCGGTAACATACGATGAATGAAGTTCTCCATGTCGTCGTTTCCTTCTACTTTCGTTGGAAGTAAAATCCATTTGTCACCAATGTCTCGTAAAAATAGTCCGTGTTCCTCGGTCTTCTCTACAAGTGTTTTTGTGAAATTATCACACCATGTATGAAATCTTTCATTTTGTTCGTTATAACCAGTTTTTAAGTCCAATCCTACATATTCTGCAAACTCGTTAAATGGTTTCTTAATTGTTCTATTTGATTTTTTCAATCGATTCCATGTTCCAATTACGTTTACAAGAAGTTTGTCATAAACTTTTTCATTTACCATTTTACTCATTTTTATTTATCCTCTCTCAAAACATGTTTCTCACAATCGTCAAATAGTTTACGAGCGTCCAACTGTTCTCGTAGTTCTTCACAAAGTTTTTTCACAGCTGGAATCTTGTCATTTCTGATTGACTTGATTTGTTCCAATCCACGTTTAAATACTTCAATTGCTTCACTTTCGTCGTAAATCTCTTGAGAATACTCATCAAAATCATATACACCATAATAACCACAATCATTATATCGTAGCTCACCATCAGTCAAAATGTCCACCAACGTATCCATGTCTAAGTCGTAGCTGTATGGTAAATCTCCTGCATTAAATGGTAACACTATCCAACCGTCTGATGTATTACACCAATTTAATCCACGTGAATGTACCAAGTCATAAAATCCAAGTGTGAGATTAGTCTTCCAACTCATAAATCGTATTTGTTTCTCAAAACTAGCTGTCTCCAACTCCAACATCCACTCAAACGCTCTGAATGATACTGGAATATAGTTATCTAAATTCTTTAGTTCTTTATAAAGTTTCTCAACCTCAGTCATGAACTTTTTATAAAGTGTTTCTGCCTTTTTATATTCCATCTGTCAACCTCCTATCTTGAAATGAAATTCTTACAATCGTCAAATAACTCATTAGCACTAAAGTCTTCTCTCAAATCCTCACATAAATCTTCCACAAGTTCCAACTTGAAATTCCGAACTTCTTCTATATTATCCAATCCCTTTTGAAAAACCTTTATCATTTCGTCGTGACTTAAGTCTACGCACTCGCAATAATCATGAAAATATGGTACGTTCGTACCGTTATTAAACATGTTTCCATGCGAGTGTTCGGTCAAAATATCCACGATTGTACTGAAATCAGAATCATAAGTATATGGAATCACTGTCAAATTAAATGGTACAACAATCCACTCATTTGCAAATTCAACCATGTACAATCCACCTTGTTTCACAGCGTCACTAAACCTATCTCGTATATCATCCACCCAACCATCAAAACGGTCTCGAACTTCCTGTCTGCTTTCCCAAACACCTTCTAGTGTACCAATTGCAAAGAATGTTTTCGGTACACTATTATCCATTCGATTTAGCTCACGATACAACTTAACAGCTTCCTCTAGAAAATACTCATACAACTCCTCAGCTTTAGCCATCGTGTCATAATAGTTATCAACAAAACCCTCGAATCCATAAATATGACCCATCATTTCACTCCTCTCAATCTTCTAAGTAAAACTCTCTTTCAGCTTGTTTCATTCGCAATTCTAGTTCTTTTGCGTCTTCTCGCAATTGTTTACAAAAATCTTTCATTACACCAAGCTTAGTCTCTCTAATTTCTTGAACATTCTCCCACCCACGATAGAAAACTTGAATGATTTCTTCGTAAGTAAGTTCACCTTTTTCATAATACTCGTGAACATCTGGTAAGTTATCAATATCGTCAAATAAATCACCATGTGATTGTTGAGTTAAAACGTATACCAATGTACTGAATCTATTATCATAATTACAATTTAATAAACTTGTACTAAATGGTAAAATTTCAAAACAATAGGGTGTGTCAACTACAGATAGCTCATTAGCTTTCAACGAATCGTACACCTTATGTCGAAATTCAGTATTCCATTGCTCAAATTGTCTATTTAAGCTTTCACCCTTCAAGCTTTTGAGCTTACGACTCCATAATAGAAATTCTCTATATTTTTTATACACGGTATTATGCGTTGCTTGTAATTCTTTGTATAGCTCAACAGCTGCTTCAATGAAATCATCATAATCTCGCTCTGCTTCCATTGCAGTTTCGTAGTAATCATCAATATAATCTTCGTAACTCATATCCAACACCCACATCTTTCTATATAATTGTCTTATAAAAGCATTATAACACGAATCTCGATTTGAGTAAATACTTACAAAAGTCGAGCAAATGAGAGTTTCCAAATTTTATATAAATTTTTTATTATATCACATTTCTACCATACGTGTCAATACCATTTGTTAACCATAAACTCCAAACATGGTTAACAATAACGATTTCGTCGCCGTAATTTTTCCGAGGCGTACATGTAAACTTGATGTTTATATCAACCGATTTTCGTGAAATATGTTTGTAACGTCGTTGTAATCAAATGTAACACGATTGTAACAATTCTCATCATTTTCTAACGCTTTTAAGCGTTTTTTAATGAATCTGTGCGTATCTCAAAAAAGCTGTGTTTATACGTACAGGAGATGCGTACAGCTTTTTTGTTGTTAAATCAACGTTTTCAATTTTGCTGTACGTATGTCCAAAAAAGATACGTACAGCTTTTTTGTTGATTTACCAACGTTTCTAGACAACTGTACGTATCTTTTATAAAAAAATACTAAAAGTTTTCTGAGAATGATAATACAAGTATAATATATTACAAAATAAGAGAGAGTATAGAACTCGAAAAAAAAGTTTTGGTACTTTTTTGCAAAAGATGCGTACAGCTGCTCAGAAATCCCACCAAATCAACAAAAAAGCTGTACGCATCTCTGTGCACATCAAAAATCGATACGTACAGCTAAATCAGAAATCGCATTAAATCAACAAAAAAGCTGTACGTATCTTTTTTAGCACTTACGCACACATGCACACATACGTACAGCTTGAAAATTGTCGTTTCTTAAACATTTCTTAAACAATTTAAACATTTCTTAACAATTTCAGACCATAAACGTGTTTCTACTATTATATTGCAAAACAGAGTTGTTACCACAAATTCACAATGAGTTATACAAGCATTTGTTAGCACGGTGACATGTAATCATACATCATAACACCAAAACCACTCCAGTACGTCTTAAATCGCAAATGCAAGCGTCGTATTTCATCTTCTGTTCTAACAAGAAGCGAAATCGCTTCTAGAATGCTCTCAGAAGCTCATAGACGACGTCTAAGAGCGTTTTGTGTGTCAATAGAATAAATATACGTTGAAGTCTTAAAATCGCTAAAACACGTCTTAAAACGCAAATAATAACACCTTACTTTTTCATACTTAACTCTACACACGAGTGATAGACATGTGGTATAATAGTTGTATGGAATTTACAGATTATAGAACACAAACATATCTTATTGACATGAGCGATGAGTTGTATGAGATGTGCTTAGCAAGTAAGTCATTGTACAATCAAGCGTTGTATTTACTACGACAACATTTTTTTGAGACCGATAGGACACTTGGTCTTTCCGCATTGGATAAACTGGTGAAAAAGACCAATGAGTATCACTATCGAAAATTATATGTACAATCTGCTCAAGCAACGATTATCAACTGTCGTATGAATGTTGTGAGATATTTTAAAGCTACAAAAGTATTTTATGAAAATTGGAACGCTTCACAGAAGTTACCGAAATTTCCAATGTATTTGGATAAACAAGACTTATATGATGTAATTTTGACAAATCAACTGATTAAATTGGTCGACGGTCACGTATATTTCTCCAAACGTTTGGGATTAGAACCGTTAAAGTTAAAACAAGTCGATGGTAAACTACTAGAAGTGCGATTGAAACCAATCTTTTATCAAGAACATGATACACGTAAACGGATGGTCGAAGCTCAAGTTGTGTTTGAAAAAACACTTGACGTGGATGACTTGAACGGTAAACATGTCGCTGGTATCGATTTGGGTTTACATAATATCGTCACATTGGTTTCTACAAGTGCGTCTCCAATACTGATTTCTGGTGATAAAATGATTCGTTATCAACATCAATTTAATCGTAAACTCTCTCGTATCCATGAAACTGGAGGTGCACAGTCTGTACGAGCACAGAAATTGTATTACAAGCGTAAGCAATTTATGAATACAGAGTTACATAAGATAACGAAAACAATCATTAATTATTGCGTAGATAACGATATTTCCACACTTGTCATCGGACGAAATAAAACATTAAAAGAAGATACGTACCATCGTATTTTCAAGCAATTACCAGTTCATCGTATTGTAGAGATATTGGAATACAAGACGAAAGAATATGGCATTACGCTCCATGTCACCGAGGAGTCGCATACGAGCGGAACATCATTCTTGGATGACGAGCTACCCACACCGACATATTATGATAAAAGTCGACGAAAACACCGTGGATGTTTCATCTCGAACGATGGAATTCGTATCAACGCAGACGTAAATGCTGCTTTTCAAATTATTCGGAAAGTCTTTCCAGATATTCAGTTCGATTTACAAACAAAATTTCGCAGCTTGAACCCGAAGCTATTGAAAATTTAGTCTCATTTGTACTATAATATAAGAATACTATAAATTAAATGAGGTGAGATTATGGGAATAAATCGTTTAAAAACAAAAGCGAAAGACCCAACTGATTGTTTATTTGGTGTCCAGTTAGATGGAACACCATTTCACTTTCCGATTTCAGCTGGACCGCATTGGTTAGTATGTGGACAGTCTGGTTCTGGTAAATCAGTAATGCTCAATGGAATGTTGATATCGATGATTTATCATTCAACGCCAGAGGAATTGAATATTATTTGGGTCGACCCGAAGAAGGTTGAAGCTACTGCTTATATTGGACTACCATATTGTCCATTAGACCCAATTACAGAAA
>ERZ773213.408-NODE-408-length-25824-cov-3.908728_pt1 | contig 25824 bp, 27 predicted proteins | sample MGYA00580996_ERZ773213 | MGnify/ENA primary metagenome ERZ773213 (study PRJEB29015, sample SAMEA2738152) | human oral metagenome | biome: human oral; feature: human-associated habitat; material: saliva | place: China | collected 2197 ...
CTAGTTCTTGCTCAATCGTCAATTGATTTTGCTAGTAAACTTTCTGTTAAAATGAAAAAAGCAGATAGAAGTATATGGGATTGGCACTATGTTAAAGGAATTAATGAAGTAGCTAGAGAGTATGGTTTACCTACTTCTAGTAAGGAAGAGGAAGAAAAAAAGTATGGTGGGCAATACTATGAAAATGGCGCAGGTACGAGTTTGCGCTCAAAAGAGGTTACAAAAGCAGAATTAAAACGTACTATTTATGATGCAATTTTAAGATTCTTATATGATGGTGATGAATTCCTTCATGCTCAGTCTATTGGTGGTGTGAATTGGGGAGAACTGAATAGGATAAATTATTTTGGTTTCTCAATTCATTTATTAAAAGATGGAACTCAAATGAGTTTTATTCTTGTTTCAGATGATCTACTTTCACGATCAACTAAGAATAATTTTAGTACAACAACCCCTGCGAATACTACAGAAAGTAACAGAGAATTAACTCTTGGAAAGAAAGAACAAGAGTTGGAATCTGAAAAAGGGAAGTTGGAAAAGCTAAATATTTCTTATAAAGAATATGAAAAAATTTCTAAAGAAATTAATAAGTTAAAAGAAGAGGAAGAAAAAGAGAAGCAAGAAAAAGCTAAGAAGGGTAAGGAAAAACAAAATACAAGTCCTGATAAGTCATCCCAAAATCAAAGTAAACCTTCTTCAAGTAAGAATGGCTGGATTCAAGAAGGTAAAACATGGTATTTTTATAAGAATAATCAACCATTGAGAAATACTTGGCAAGGTTCTTATTACTTGAAATCAGATGGTAAAATGGCAACAAGTGAATGGATTTATGACTCGTATTACAAAGCATGGTACTATCTGAAGTCTGATGGAAGTTATTCACGTAATAGTTGGCAAGGTTCATATTATCTGAAATCTAATGGTAAGATGGCCGTAAGTGAATGGATTTATGATTCTAATTATGGTTCATGGTTTTATTTGAAGCAAGGTGGAACGTATGTAAATAATCAATGGTATAAAGTTAATGGATTGTGGTATTCTTTCAAGTCTGGTGGCTATATGGAAAGAAATACTTGGAAGGGTTCGTATTATTTGAAGTCTAGTGGTGCTATGGCTGTTAATGAATGGGTTTATGATTCTAATTATGGTTCATGGTATTATTTGAAATCAAATGGAGTATACGCTCGTAATGAAGTGATTAACGGATATAAATTTGATTATTCAGGTAAATGGGTATAATATTAGAAAGTCAGTTTTAACTGGCTTTTTTTGTTTATAGAAAAGGAGAAATCAAATGGAAATGATGAAAGAAGTTAAGAAATTTATGTTGGCTAGCGCAATTGCAACCGTAGCGGTTGGAGTAACGGCTCAGGCTTCCGAAGAAGAATTAAAGCCTTTAGAGCCAATTTCAGGGAGCCAACAGAAGACTGCAACTCAAAAAACAGTTACAGAAACTGATGTTGCACTCTCTCGAGCAAATGTGGAACAGGCAAACGCAGTTGTAAAAAAACAGGAGGAGATTGTAAAATCTAATCAAAACGAGGTAAACGATGCAAAGAAAGTAGTTGAAGAAGCAACAGAAGCTGTTACTCAAGCGGAGAAAGCTGTCAAGGAAGCTACTCCTAAAAATATCCAGAATGCAAAAGAAGATGTTTCTGTAAAAGAGGTTGCTGAGAAGAAAGCTCAAGAAGAACTATCCACTTCTAAAGAGCAACAAAAGCTAGCTGAAAAGAATGTTACTGATCAGGAAGCAAATGTCACAGAAGCTACTGGAAAACTTGCTGACAAAACAAAAGAAGTTACAGATGCAGAACGAACCGTAGCTGAAAAACAGGCTATTTTAGACGGCACTGGAGTTGCAGATGTCATCGCCAACGCTGAAGCTACAAAGCGAAACTTGGAAATGAGCGAAAAAGTTGCATCACAAGCTCGAGAAGATTTGGTGACTGCTAAAAAAGCGGATGACCAACGTGCTTCTAAACTGAAACAGGCAGAAGTAGAGGTAACGAGTACTGAAGGAACTAGGTTGGTGAAAGCGCAGGCGCTAGATCAAGCAACAACTCAAGCTACTAACGCTGAAAATCAGTATCAAGTAGCTAAAGAGAATCTATCTAAGGCTCAAAGTATCCTGGATAGTTTGACAACGACCTCTATCACATATCCTGCTGGCTATGTAGAAGCTCTAAAGGCTTACTTTAATAACCCCACTGAAGAAAATTCAAATAAGTTACAAGAAATTGCCAAGAAAGGAATGACTGCTGCTGGATTTAGCTCGCCAGATGGTGGTGAGACTTATTACGGTAATCCAAACTCTCCATTTAAGCAGAGTGAAGCAGATAAAAAGACTGTGATTACTGATGTCAATCACTTATCTACTGAAATTCAAGATGAACTTGCCATTTTCAATGCACATCTGATTAATGATTTCCGTCGATTGATGGGAGCAGATGATATTCCAGTCTTAGTGAATCGAGATATGCAGAAAGTGGCACAGAAAGCAACTCAACTATCTACTAATCAGTACGGCCATGACCTAGATGCTTTGAACACTGTTGCGAAAGAAGTTGGTTTAAATCAAGGTAATCAAGGTCTGCTTGCTGAAAATATTGGCTTTCAACATGCAGGGGATGTAGTAACATTAGCTGATCTGAAACAACAGGCATACAATAACGTGATTATGATGCTGTTTTATGATAAGCATGCTAATTGGGGCCATGCTTTAAACTTTGCAGGACTTGATCGTAAGTCAGTCACGATGCAGTATATTGGTGTAGCAACCCGAAAGACAGATCTTGATATCGGTGTAGCAACCCGAAAGACAGATCTTGGTTTGATTGCGATCCACTATGTTGGAACAGATTCTAAAACAATTGATTTGCTGAAAAAAGGTTTCCATCAAAATGTAAAAGTTGATACTAAGAACAATCTAGCTAGTCTTCAGGAAAGAATTCAAGTAGCTAGAAATTCTGTGGCACAGGCTCAGGATACTTATGATACTGCGAAAACGAATCGTAAGGATGCGCAAGCTAGAAAAGAACAAGCACAGACAGAATATACTCAAGCAGAAGTTACTGCGCAAAATGCAGTGACTAATCGTAATGACATTCAGAATATTGCATTAAAAACTCCTGAAGCAGAAGCTAAGTTGAAGCAGGCAGAAGCAAACCTTAAAAAAGCTGGTTTAGAAAATAAACAAGCGCAAGATGCTTTGGAACAGTTGAATGCAGACGTACAAAACAAACGTGAAGCACTTGCGTTAGCTAAAGATAAACTAGCTGAAAAACAAACTGAATGGAAATCACTGAATGAAGCTTTGACTGCTGAGAAAGAGGCATTGATTGCTAAACAAGGTGAACTTACTCGAATTAAAGAACTTGTCCTCAATCGTCAAACCTTACTTTCAGAATCAACTAAAGCCTTAAAAGCATCAAAAGAGCGAGTGGAAGTTTTGCAAAATGCCCCACAACTCTTAGAAAAGGCAAAAGTGAATCTTGAAGCTGCTCAAGAAGTTTTGAAAGAAAAGAAATCAATTCTAGAGTTAGAACTAGTCAAACTAGAAACTGCAAAAGCAGAACAAAGAAAGGTATTAGAGGCTCATAAAGAGTTGTTGTCGGCTTATCGTGATTATCTGGAAGCACAGCAAGAAATTGAGCATCAAAAAGAGTTGGCTGTTCAAAAAGTAAGCATTGAACAAGATGGAACTCATTCTACTCCAGTAGTTCAAAATGGAAAGACTGCGAAGTATGTCCAAGATGAAGTTAAGAATCAAGTAGCAAAAGTGGAAAATCCAGTCTATCAAGCTCCAGCTACAACAAATGAACTCCCTAAGACGGGTGAAAAATCTTCAAGTCTCTGGTTATTGGGGATGGTAACTATATCACTTTTAAGTTTGTTGAAAATCAAACGAGAATCTAAGGAAAATTAAATTTATTAAAGTCATCAAGAACTCTTGGTGACTTTTTGATTGGGGAAAAATGATCATTGTATGTTTTAGAGCAAGAGCTCCTTCAAATTATTATCGAAAGTAAATAAAATTGAATACTATAAAACAAAATAAAGAGCACAACACTCTTTCATTCTGTGTTGTGCCTTGAGTGAAACGAAAGGAATAAATTATAAACATGAAATTCAATAATGAAACAAGAGCATTCGGATCAATCCGAAAAACAAGACGATGGGGAACGTGTGGAGTAATTCTTGGTCTAGCTGCCTTAGGTTTGATGACTAGTCCAGTTAGAGCAGATGAACGAGTAAATCCAAATCCTGCTACAAATGCGAAAAGTTTACAAGACTCCCCAACGGTGGATTCTACAAAAGACCAAGGTAGTGCAGAAAAATCAACAGGTTCTGTTGAAGTCACTGTTAACCGAGAGAAAGTAGAGTCTGCGGTATCGGCTGCTAAAGAAGCAGGTTTAATTGTAAAAGAAACTGAAGTTGATGGTGGTTTGGTGACTAATCCTGATGTGTTAGCTAATAAAACTGCTGAAATTGAGTCTAACTATGACAAACAAGCCAGCACTGTTGTAGATGAGTCTAAGAAGTACAGAGAGGAGGTAGCTAATCGTAAAGAAGAAATCAAAACGATTACTACCGAAAATAAGGAGAAGCAAGACTCTTATAATAAAGCCAAAGATCAGTATGATAAAGATTTAGCAGAGTACAACCGTCAGTTGGAGGAATACAACAAGCAAACTGTTAGAGGTCAAGGTGGTGGAGTTAAAGTTGTTGGTGAGTTTGATGAGTCTAAAAGAGGTTCATTAGGCTATTACTCTAAATTGACTGCTTTGTTTGATGTAGATAAAGACCTAGAGTTACCTAAAGGTTCACTGGGAGCTACAAGTGCTACCACTTTGACTTTGGACAAAGGATTTGTAGAGTTTAGAGAAAAGTACACTTCTGACGTTCCTAAGTATGGAGGAGCTTTCATCAAAGGTTTTGAGCAGGGAAATAAATTTACTCTTCATAACATTGGTGAAACTACCACAGGTAAGAAGATTTCAGCTACATTCACAGTTAGAAAAACCCCAACCAAAGAATTTGACTTTGATTATAGTCCCTCACGTTCTTGGATTTGGTGGTACAAAAATGGTGAAGCTGGACCCGTTTCTCCTATTGGGTTCGCAATGGGTAACACTTTAAATGTAGAGTGGGATATTAATTTCTTCGATGAGGTAACTAAAAAACCAATCAAACTGGGTGTATCCAATATCTTTGCAGATTTAGACTACAAACAATCTGTTCGTTACACTTATGATGATCCAAACAATTTAGGTGTTGTAGTGAATGCACCTACTTCACACGTGGTTGAGAAAACTGTTCGTGGTGAAAAGGTTTGGATGGGTGTGAAGAATAGTGGTGACACTTGGTCTAGCGATGATAATAGTGGTCTGGGTCGTTGGCATAAAGGAGATACTATTTATGAAAATGCTCTTGATGAGAAAGATACTCCTATAGGTACGGTTCTAAGTATTGGTAAGGGGTATACTCATCACTTAACTTACTTAAAAAATGGTGACTGGGGGTTAAATCCTTATAGTGCAGCAGCCGCAGCTCGATACAAAGAGTATGTGCATGCAGAAAAGAAAAAATTGGGTGAACCTATTCCATCAGATTATGATTTGTATGAATCAGGTTACCAATTCCTCCTATGGGGTAGTGGTACATCAATTAATGCATTGACACCATTGACACCTCCTACAGCAGACTTAAAGCCTGTGCCAAATGAGGTCGAACCAAGAGAAGTTGAAGTTACTTACACACGCTTGAGAACTACACCTACTGTAGAAAAGTTAGTTAAGAATTCTGCAGGTACAAATGTAAATAATTCATCAGTACCTAAGTTATCAGAAGTTGTTTGGGAGTTGGAAACTAAACCTCTTGCAGCAAACAGAAAAGAAACCACAATCTATGAGTTAACGGACAACTTACCTCAAGGCTATCTACTTGATTTAGCAAAAACTGTAGATCAAAACCAAGACTTTACTGTAACCTACGATAAAGATAAGCATCAGTTGAAAGGTTTACTTAAAGCTGAAGGTTTAGCGAAAGTAAATACTGATTTAAGTAAAGCCTATAAAGCCCCAGTTCTTAAGGTTTATGGTACAGTAACAAATGATGGTGCAACCTATAAGAATAATTTCCATTTGAACTTAAACAATGAGTTTGAGTCTTATTCAAATATTGTTAAGGTAACAACCCCAGGTAAACCGAACGATCCAGACAATCCGAATAATAATTTAATTCAACCTCTTAAACATAATTACAATAAGGATAAAGTTATCATTGATGGTAAACCAGTTCTAGCTGGTTCGACAAATTACTACCAAATTACCTTGGATTATGATCAATATAAGGGGATGAAAGCAGATTCATCTACTATTCTAAAAGGATTTGGAGCAATTGATGATTACCCAGAAGAGGCAGTGACTACTAATCAATCGGATATTCGTTATATTGATAGCGAAGGAAAAGAAGTTTCTGGTATCTCAGTGTATCAGTATGATTCTATAGATTCCGTTGATAATGATAAGGTCAAAGCATTTCTTGCTAGTTCTGAAATTAAGCCTAAGGGTGCTTTCCAAGTATTTTTAGTGGATGATCCAGAAGCCTATTTCAACCAGTATATTAAATCAGGAAAATCGGTTACAATTATTAATCCAATGGTAACCAAGGAAGAATTGCGAAATTCAGGAAAATCATTTGAGAATACGGCTTATCAAGTTGATTTCGGTAACGGATATCAAACTGATACAGTTGTAAATAACGTTCCTACCGTGAAATCTACCAAGAAGAATCTGAACAAGGCAGGTGTGAACATCGGTGGTAAACAGGTCTTGGCAGGCTCAGTCAACTACTACACGGTAACGGCAGATTATAGCCAATATAAGGGCATTGAAGCAGATAAAGACAGTATTGGCAAAGGGTTCTATATCGTTGATGATTACCCAGAAGAAGCTGTTACCATCAATCAAGATGGTGTTCAAGTGACTGATTCTAAAGGTCAAGTAGTTAAAGGTTTGAAAATGGCTCTTTATGAAAGTCTGGATAAGGCACCAACAGGTGTCCAAGAAGCTATGAAGTCTAGGAATTTTACTCCGAAAGGAGCGATTCAAGTATTCGAGGCGGAGAATCCAGAGGAGTTCTACAAGACCTACGTGCAAGCTGGAGAAGTTCTGACCATTACCAATCCAATGACTGTTAAGAAAGAATTAGGCAAAACAGGTGGTAAGTATGAGAATACAGCCTATCAGCTTGATTTTGGTTCGGCTTATGTAACTGAAACTGTAGTCAATAATGTTCCAAAGATTGAACCGAAGAAAGATGTAGTGATCGACCATCTAAGCAAAGAAAGTTTGGATGGAAAAGAGGTCAAGCTGAATCAAACGTTTAATTATAAATTAGTTGGTTCCTTGATACCAAAAGATCGCTCAGAACAGTTATTTGAATATAAGTTTAGAGATGACTACGATGAAACACATGATGATTATCAGAGTATCTATCAAGTGTTTGCGGCTGTAGATTTTGAAACAAGTGACGGTCAAAAATTCAAAGCTGGTGATGAATTAACTAAGTTTACAAGTCAAGTGGTAGACAAGGCTAAAGGTAAAGTAGATATTAGCTTTGATGATGCTTTCTTGAAGTCAATTTTAGAGACATCAGAGTTTCAAGCGGAAGTATATCTACAAATGACACGCATTCAGTCAGGAACAGTAGAAAACACTTACTCTCATACAGTTAATGGTGTGGAAGTTGTTTCCAATACGGTTGTGACTCATACTCCAGAAGAACCAAAACCACAAGAACCTAAAAAACCATCATTGCCGAATACTGGTACAGCATCTAGTATGCTTGGTTATGTTGGAAGTGGAATCTTGTCTATGTTAGGTTTAGTAGGGATCAAGCGTAAAAAAGATTAAGATAATGTTGTTAGGACGATAATAAAACAGGAATTATCGTCCTTTATTTTTTAAAAGAAAAAAATGTAAATAGAAAAGGAAATCTAAAAAATGAAAATCGAAAAATTTAAATTCAATCCTGCAGCTATTGGGAAAGCAAATTATGTTGGTTCTGAGAAAGCACCAGCAATTATTGAAGGTAAACCGTTTGATGGAACTCGCCATATTGTGATGAATGCAAAACATGGTATGTTTTCAATTATCACTCCAAAAGATATGGCAACTTATAAATTAAATGAGGAAGTTGAAGCTATTGAACCAACTTTCTTGGAAGATTATGTTGAAGGTACAAATTTCTCTGCTTCAACGAATGTATTGGCTAAAGGACTTAAACGTGTAGGGGGGAATAAATAATGGCTAAAAATGGACTTGAACTTGGACCACGTGTAGAAATTTTCTCAAAGAAATATCGTGTTTTGAATGATCTTTTATTGAATGAAAAAGAGGTTTTGGATACTTGTAAATTCATTAAGAATGAAGGTGCTCAATTTGTGAATGTCAATCTTGAAACTGGTGAAGGTGATTATGATGGAGTTGAAGTTCTTGTATATTCAGAAGGTCAAGAAGATCTTATTTTCTTGAAAGTGACAGAACAATCAGAAGAAGAAATCAATGCTTTGAATCTTGGTTATCAAGAAGCTATTGATTTTGATACTTTGCTGGTTGCTTATCATGGTATGCGTAAGGCTGATCGGAATCAAGTAGAGCCGAACAAGCACCGTTTCGTATTTGTGGTCGATAAGCTGAAGAAAGTGTCTGGTCAAGTAAAACCACAAGAACAAAAACAAGAACATAAGCAAGAACATAAAGGATAGTTTTTAAAGGAGAAAAGATATGAGTTTACTTCCTGCTTATAGAGGAGTTAGGATTCTTCCTTTTATGGAAAAATTAAGATACTTTATCTTTTCTTTTTTCTTTTTTTTGTTTAGTCCAATTTTAGGATTTTATATTTATCAAAATTTAGAAAAACTAAAAAATGCTGATGTTCCTTCGATAGTGATTGTCAGTTTGATGGTTATAGTATTTAGTTTGATTAGTCTTTATTTGACTTGGCTTTCACAAGAAAGGTTATTTTATTTTCAAAAGAGAGAAAGGGAATCTAAGCTAGCTTTCTTTTTGAGGGAAAATGGTTATACTTATACTAAAAAGGTTAAGACGGATTCAGGAACTAGAGATAAGGTTGTTTTTCCTGTTGTTTATATGAAGCAGAATCGGTATGATTTGGAAATTGCTTTTAAAATGGCTGGGAATAAGTTTCAAGATAAGTTTAAGAAGATTGGTTCAGATTTAGAAACAACCTTTTTTATGGACTTTATGGAAGTTCAGGATGATGTTAAATTTAAAACTTATAAACTTGCATATTCTGCGTTTTTGAATCGTATTAAGGTAACTGATGTCAACTATTCTGATAAGGGTATTCAACTAATGAAGAATCTCTATTGGAATCCTATTGATGATCCTCATTTGCTGGTTTGTGGTGGTACTGGTGGCGGTAAGACAGTTCTTTTAAGAACTCTGATTCGTGCAATGGCTAAAGTTGGAGTAGTGGATATATGTGATCCAAAACAAGCTGACTTTGTTACTATGTCGGAGCAGAAAGCCTTTGAAGGTCGTATTTCTTATGAGGTTGAAGATATTGTTTCTATGATTGAAAGAGCAGTTCAAATTATGTTCGCTCGCTATGCCTATATGCGTAAAATGCGTGAAGAAAATGGCGACAAGGATTTGAAGAAGTTTTTTGAATATGGACTTGAACCTTATTTTTTAGTTTGTGATGAATATAATGCCTTGTGCGCTATGCTTGATTTTCAGACAAGACAGCGTTTAGACAATGCTATGGGGCAATTCTTACTTCTAGGAAGGCAAGCTGGGTGTTTTGCGACTATTGCAATGCAGAAGCCTTCTAGGGAAGATTTAGGCTCTAAACTACAGTCAAACATAAATTTCCGAATTTCTGTCGGTCGCCTAGATGAAGTCGGTTATGATTTAGCTTTTGGAGAAGTTAATAGGAATAAGGAATTTAAGTATGTGAAATATCTTGCAGGTAAGCGTGTATATGGTCGTGGATATGCGAGTGTGTATGGAGAAGTGGCCAGGGAGTTTTATTCTCCGTTGCTTTCAAAAGGATTCTCTTTCTTTGATGAATATGACAAGATTCAAAGACGAGAAAATTCTTTTAATCCATTAGAGAATCCTGAAGCTGTTCTTTCTGAAGAAGAAAAAGAAAATCTTCAAGCAGAAATGGAAGCGCAAGAGGAATTGCAAAAAGGAGAAGTTGGGAAGGCTAGTCCTGAATTGGTTCAGAAATTGATGTCTAGTAAACAAAAAGAAGATGGAGAAAATGATTTTCCTGATGGTGTTTATCTATCAGATTTTGCTTTAGAAAAAGGTATTCGTTCGAATATTTTGAGAAATGTTATCCAAAAAATTGAAGAACAAGGGTTCTATTCATTTGAGCGTAAGGAAGGTAAAATTTTCCTAGATTTAGATTCAAAGGAATTACTTTCAAAAATGATAGATGATAGGGAAGAATCTAATAAAGGGTGGGGTGATTTAATTTCCGAATATTTTGGAGATTAGTCTTTCCCTGTCTTTCTATTAGAATAGTGTAGTCGCCCCTTTTTAGGGGCATTTTTTATTAGGTATAGTCCAGCTAAAAATGTAGGTGCAAAGCAGGGGTGAAGCCGTAGGCGAACCCATGCACCGCACCGACCGCATTTTTAGCTGGACTATATTTATTAACCCACCTATTCTAATAGGTGGGTAACAAAAGTTACAAAATGCACTTCACGCTTACAGCGATAAGGGTTACACTTGTGTCCCTTTTGAGTTTTTTTGTGTCCCTTTTGGTAAAAAATGGAGATTTAAAGGAGAAATGGAAGGAAAAGAGTTAAAAGATTTTAGAAAAGAACGAAAAATGACTAGAAAAGAGTTATCAATTAAGACTGGTATTCCTGTTTCTACTATAAAGGCTTATGAAAATGGTTATAGGACTTTGAAGAAAGAAGATTTCCTAGAGATAAAAAATCATTTTAGTTTAAAAAATTGTGATACAGAATTGACAAGGTATATGATAGACTACTTCAGATTTACGCTTCATAAGGAAAGTGATGTTTACTCTGTAGCTAAAAAATTTTTTGGATTTGATATTATGCTGAATCCTGAAACAACCTCATTTATGAAATATGAATTGTTGTATCGTTATGGTGATATTTGGTTTTTTGGTTTTAACTCATCGTTTAGTGAGAATGGAGAAGATAAAAACAGAATTACGGTACAGTTAAGTGGTCAAGGCTGCAGGCAGTTAGAACTGTATCTTGAAAGTGAAAATATAACTTGGATAGATTTTATAAAAAGGTTCAAACAAAAATATGGGGAAAATTTTAGTGTTACTAGAATAGATATTGCAGTTGATGAAATGGCTAGAGAAGATACGAAAGAAAATTTTGATTTATCAACACTAGTAACAAGGTATTATAAACAAGATATTGTTTCGCCCTATTTAAAAAGTTTTTCATTTGTGGGTGGTGGTGGATTTGATTTTGAGAATCCATTGGAAACAGAAAATAGACAAGGCTTATCAATCTACCTTGGTAGTCGGCAGTCTGAAATGTATTTTAACTTTTATGAAAAGAGGTATGAAATAGCGAAGAAAGAAGGTATAAGTGTATCAGATAGTGTAAGGTTATTTGGAATATGGAATCGTTATGAAGTTCGATTCTCACAAGGTAAGGCAAGGTCATTCATTTCAGAAGTTTTGGCTGGTGCTGAGATTGCTGAATTAACAAGGTCAATCTTTCAAGGAGCGATACAGATTTATGATGGTACTGATGAACATGGATTTAGGAAGTTTGATAGTAAATGGCAAGAATTATTTGGCAATAATGAAGCTATTAGGCTATCGGTTAGTCCTGAGCCATATTCAGTTGATAGAACGATTAGATGGTTGGTAGAAAGAGTTTCCAATTCATTGTTATTCGTATCTGAAATTGATCGGTTGTTTCTGCAAGAAAATATGAAGAAGATAATGGAAGCAGGTGAACTAACTTCACGACAACGAAAAGAATTAGAACTTCTACAAAGTCAGTTAGGACGGGTAGGATGATTGAGTATAGACAAATTGAGAAGATTGTATATTTAATTCCTGCAAGAAACTTCTATGATGGTTTAACAGATAGTAAAGTAGCAAGAGATTATCAAGCCTATATAGAGTTTCAATCTCAAACCTATAAGCAGACAAAGAAACGAAGTGATTGGGTTAAGTTGAAACGATTGATTAAAGATTATGAATCATATTTAGCAGGACAAGTAGATGTTAAGAGGAAGTTGCTTTGGTTTGGATTGTTAAGAAGAAGTAAAGAAGAAATGGAAATGGAGTGTTTAAAATTGATTGAACGATTTCACTTAGAGGAGTGGTTTTAGAATATGGAGAAATTTCATTAAAAGTTAAAAATGTTAAGGAAGAAAAAAGGACTTACTCAACAAGAAGTTGCTGATTTCTTTGGGATACAACAAGCTGTTTATCAAAAATGGGAAAGTGGGAATCGCAAACCTAGTTATGAGAATTTAAGTATGTTAGCTTGTATATTTGATGTTTCTATTGATTTCTTGTTAAGTGAAAATTTAGAAATATCTAAAGAGAGATGTTTGAAATTTATGAAGATGAGGAAACAGAAAATGAAATCTAAAGAAGTTGAAATTCCACAAATTCCGCAGTTTATTGCAGACTGGGTGGATAAACTAAAAAGTGGGCTGTTTGGTCTCAATTACGATAGTGTATCAAGCGAAATCTATGATTGGGTGTATGCTGAAGAAGAAAACATTAAAAAGTTGCACCTTGCAGTTGTAGTAGGATATAAAATCAAAGAGGTGTAATTATGACTACAAGCAAACTATTTATTCCTGATATGGTTGAAGAACAAGACATTGTTTTCAATCAGAATAGCAACTATCACAAACAAAAGAAACAGGAAAAGAAAAATCCTATTTTTAAACAAGGCAAATCTAAAAAATAAGGAGAAAAAAATGATATTAGAAGAAGATGAATTGAAAGATTTTTGTAAAAAACTTCCACGGTCTGAGTTTGAAGATAGCGAGCGTGCAAAAAACGTTGCTATTAAAGCTATGAGGGTAGTATTGCTTGCATTGGGTTATGATACAGATTTTGTAGAAGATAAATTTAGAACAGAAGTAGAGAAGGCTATTGTGGTGAATGGAAATGGAATTTATGACAATTTTTTCAAAACGTTTAAAGAAATTAAGAAAGAATAAAGGGTTAAAACAACAAGAACTGGCAGAGATATTAGGGATAAAGAGAAATACGTATAGCGATTGGGAGAATGGAAAGACAGAGCCCAGCTTTGAAAATCTTATTAAGTTAGTAGATTTACTAGAAGTTTCGATAGATTGGTTATTTGGGAGAGAATAGATGAAAGTTAAGAAACGTTCTCCAGCTTTATGTTTGAAAATATAAAAACTAAAGAAGAAAAGAGGTATAAAAAATGGCATTACAAGGAAAAGATAAGCAAGTTATTGAATTGTCAAATGAACTTGCTAAAGAATTGAAATCAAAAGAATTTGATTTAGCGTGGAAGCATGCTGGTGAATTAAGTTCACTTCTTAAAAATGATGAAGAATTGCAACTACCGTATCAGGTTATTGAGTGTATCAAGAAAGACCTGTCTAGTTACTATGCAATGAATAAGGAATTGAACAAGGTAACAACTCGTGCATTTGCGATTGGTTCTAGTTTTGAGCGTTCAGCTTCAATTTAAGTAAAGGAATGAAGGAAGTCAAATATGGCTTCCTTTTTTATTTGGAAGGAGAAAAAATGAGTATTAAAGTCGTCTATGATAAGTTTTCTGATGTGTGTGAGCATTACAATTTTGGAAAAAAGTTGCTTGATGAACCTGCAAAGATTATTGGACGCTTAGATGAACACTTTGACGGTGTAGAGTTTGGACAGTTTGATGGTAACAATCCTGATAATGTGTATATCAATTCGTTTACAGAAGTTGATACGCAGGAAGCATTGATTGATTTTGCAGGTATTTTGAATCATGGAGAATATGAGCAGTTAGTGAATGAAGATCGTTTGTCTGCTTATGTAGAAGAACATGAAGAAGAAATTGCTAGTCGTTTAGGAGATTCCTATGTGTTTCTTGGTCACGAAGGCGATAGCTGGTACTTCTTGCAATAGAAAATTGCTAGTGGTGAATATGGCTTCAAGAGTGTTGATTAAGAATCCAAAGAATGGAAGGCAGGCTTGGTTTAGCTTGCCTTTATATTTTGGAAAGTTGTCTGTGATTGGTTTGAGTGGTTCTTATGATGAACAGATTGAAATTGTTGATTATGAGGGCGATTCATTTATTAGATATGGTGTCTTTACTGTTGATGATTTGGAACAGTTAAATAGACAAGTAGAAGGCTAGTTAAGAAAGGAGAAAATATGGACTTAACAGCTTTAATTTTGGATACACGATCAAAGAAAGTGAAACAATTTTCTTTACCTACTGATGTGGAATACATTGCTTCTGAGTTTGGATATGATAGAGAAGATGTTGTTTTTAGTATTCAATCTATTGAAGAATTGCCTGATTTGAATTGTGAATACTTGACCTTGGATTTAGCGAATAGTATTGCTGAAAACGTGGAAGATGTTGATGAAGATTTGGTTCTATCATTTATTGAATCAGAAAGTTCTGATCCAAAATATTTAGCAAGTGTAGAATTTGATGATTGTAGTTTATATTCTGATGTTGCTACTGATAGAGAATTAGGTGAATATCTTGTAGAAGAAGTTGGTGTAGAACTTTCTAAGGAAAAACTGCTTCTTTATATTGACTATGAAAAATTTGGTCGTGATGTTCGTTTGGAAGAAGGTGGTAGCTTTGTAGATAAAGGTTACTTTGTATTAAGATGATAGCGAATATAAGAGTTTTAAGGGAAGGAAATTTTGAATTTCTCTGTGAACTAGATATTATGAAGTACAGTCAAGAACAGGTTCTTGAAAGAATAAATGAAAGAGGAATTGACAAAGACAACTTTTTTATTTGTGGGATTTCTGATTGGGAAGTGGATAAAATCATGTCGTTAGACGAGGTTTACTTGCTGAAGAAAGCAGTGTTGGAATTATATGATGGTGATGAATACATTGTCAAATTTCAATTACAGCATTATATTCCTGTGACAAAAATTGCAACTAGATATTATAGATTTTGTTCTAAAAATGAAGTTGATACAATTTTTGAATTGACGAAAGAGTTAGATTATAAATCGGTTGTTGATTATTTTTTTCAATGTGGGAATTGGGTGACAGTATTTCAAGGATTCGTAGAGCAGGGAGAAATTTTAAATACCCCTATTGGCTTCTACAAGAAAGTTAATTTGTAAACATAGAAAGGAAAAAATGAGAAATTTATATTTAAAGAAGCCAAGAAAAGAAAAGCAAGTAAAAATGAAACAGATAAGTCAGAAAAAATCGAATCGTATTTTTTTAGCAGGCTTATCTGCTTTTATTCTTTTCTGTGGTTTAACAATGTTTGTTTCTTTAAGGACAAGTTCAAAAATGCTGGATAGATTGACAAATTCACCAGTTGTTGAATCAAAAAAGGAAACAGATCGTAAATTGGAACAATTCTTAGATGGATTTGTGAGTAGATATTTTACTTATAATTCACAAAATGGCTCTAGTGAAGATGATGTAGCGAAGTTGAATGAATACTATGGAAGTATTCCAGAAGTTAAGAATCAAGGTCAATCGAAGCAGGAAATGTCGGTAGTTAGCGCTCGTATGTTACTTGCTAAAGATGGTATAGCTGTATATCGTATTGTTTATGATACAAAAAAAGATGACAAGAATCAGCGTGTAGGTATAGAATTCTCGATTCCATACGGAGAAAAAGACGGTAAATACTATGTAGCTGGTTTACCTTGGTTTTCTCCTGTAAGTGATTTTAAGGCTGATGGTGTAGGAAAAGAAACTCATTTGGCTTTGCTTGATAATGATGAAATTGGGGAAGGTAAAAGAAAGAAATTAGTTTCGTTCTTAGAATTATTCTTTAAAAATTACACAACTAGTCAAGCGAATTTAGATTTAATTTCTAAAGATATTAAGTCGATTGGTGGTGCAACATTTAAGAGTTTAGATTATACCTACTTTAAAGAAAAAGACGGTAAAATCTTGGCTTATGCTCAGATTACTTTAGAAGTGGCTGGTTCAACTCACAGCGAGAATTTTAGCTTTGAGTTAAGAGAAGATAAAGATAGTTATTTTGTAGAAAAGATGGAACATACAATTCCATTAGACTATAACAAGAAAGAAGAAAAAGGAGATTAAGATAGATGGCATTATTTGTTTTTTTAGTTTCTAAGTTTGGTGTTCCAGCAGTAGCATTTTTTGCAGGAATGAAAGCATTGAAAGCATGGAAAGAACAGCAGTTAGGAAAATTGGTTGTTATTATTTTGGTTGCAGGATTTATTCTTTTCTTTTTAGAAAATCCTGAAACAGTTTTAAATGCAACCAAACCTATTTGGTCAAAATTGATTGAAGCAGTTAAGTAGGAATGAAGAATGGAAAGAAAAGACAAGAAGCTGTATGTGTATACAACAGCATTTAGACAGCCTGTTTGGGTGCATAAATTAAATGAAGAATTTAGTTTACCATTTGCAATTAAAATGTCTGCGATTGTCTATTGTCTAGCAATTTTAGTGTTAGCCTGGTTTTTACTAGGCTTTATTCCTTACCTTGATTGGGGTTGGCGCTTTATGGCTGCTGCATTTGCTGGTTGGCAACTTGGGAATCTGTTAGCTGATTATAAGTTAGATGGAAAGACATTATTTAGATTTATTTATGAGTATTTGATTTTTTGGAAGGAATACGATAGTCAGCGAAAGAAAATATATATTTGTAAAGGAATAAAATATGAGAAAGTGAGAAGTATAAAACGTGGAATTATCAAATAATATTTGGTCGGTTGCTGATGGTTTGATTCTGTTAAAAGATGGAACGGTTTTATCCGTATTTGAAATTGAATCACAAGTTGTCAATACGATTGAAGAAACGAAAAAGGAGACTAGTAAGGATATTGTTTATAATTGTTTAGCTAATTTGGCAGAGTACAATGATTTAAGTATTCATAGTTTACATATTGATTTAGAATTGGCTAAGAAAATTGCTTTGTTATCACAAGATATTGAGCAAGGTCAAGGGACAAGTCCTTTAGGAAATTATATTGTATCTACAATGAAGTCACGATTGGAAGAAGAAGTAAGCTATCTCTTTGAGTATAAGCATTATCTTGTAGTTCCTTTGAAATCAGTTAATGTAACCTCGGATTTTAAACTAACTGTTGAACAGACGATAGAAACGTATCGTAAAAATGTGATGAAAATGGTTGGTTTTGAAGAATTACCAAAAGTCGATTGGTGGAAGGCTTGGCAAAATCAGAAAGATGTGATTCAAACTAAAATTCATGCTTTGAATGTGACGGAAGTTTCAAAAGCTGATTTAGAATTATTGAATCGACTTCATTTTCTTGGTGGTCAAACCTATGATAAAGAAAGTGAGCTGATTGCACTTGAAAATTCGATTGAGAATGTAGATGAAACAATTATTGAAGTTGTTGATGGGAATGCTTTGAAATTGACCAATGGTCAGGAAACAAGTTATGTAGCGACAATTCCTGTTGTTTCATATCCGAAAAATGTATCTTATCTTCATCTACAAGAAGAACTCCAAAATCTTGAATTTCCTGTTGATAGTATGTATAAAATCCGTTTTTCAACTCAAAAAGGTTTTTTCTCACTTTTATCTAGAGCAAGAAACAAACGTAAGAATCTTGGGAATACGGTAAATGAAACAGCAGAAAATGATGATGTTCAAAAGATTGAAGTTTTGGAAAGCCATCAGTTGTTAGAAGATTTTCAGGAGAAACATGACAATAAAGAATTGATGATTACCTATCTGCATACTTTGACCATTACAGCAGACAGTTTGGAAGAATTGAATCTTAAATTTGATATTTTGTTTGCACGATTGAAGGAATTGGAAGTAGAAGTTGTCAAGGCTGTTGCAGATCGAATCTATCTATTCTATAAGAGTCGATTGACAGAAATTCTTGATAATAAAAAGGAATCATTTCTTCAATATGGAAGTCTGCGTGGACTTTGTGAGAATCTAATGTTTACGACTAAGAAGGTTGGAACAGAAATTGGTTTTCCTATTGCTCGTGTTGACAATGAAATATCTTCATGGTATGGGGATTTTCAAAAGGCTCTTGATTCAAGTACAAATATTGTATTTTCAAATTTATTACAAGCTAATAAAGTTGGAGTAAAGGGGAAAGAAACAAGCAATCCTCATACAGCTATAACTGGTTCAACTGGGAATGGTAAGTCCTTCTTAACTAAGTTACTGTTTACCTATCATTCTTTATTGAAAACAAAAGTATTGTATATTGATCCAAAAGCAGAAATGAAAAGACAATATTTAACTGTGTTATCTGAATTGGAAGAAAATGATGAATTTTATGAACTTCAAGAGTATATCAAGTCAATTAACTTTGTGACCTTGGATATGAAGGACAAGAAGAATCAAGGTGTTCTTGATCCATTCTCATTTTTACAAGATGAAGCTGAACTGACAGAGTTAGCAACTGTACTTGTAGGCTCTGTATTGGATAAAGATACTTATATCAAGGTTCAACCACATTTGTTAGATTCGATTGACAAAGTGATTGAACGAAGGAAAGCTGGTGAGAAAGTCGGTATGTTACAAGTCTTTGATGAATTAGAGAAAAATTCAAAGGAAGATGTTGAAACTGCTGGATATTTCTTAAAAAGAATTTCAAGAAATTCTTTATTGTCACTTTGTTTTTCTGATGGAAGCCAAAATGTTCTGAAGGTTGATAATAAAATTACAATCGTTGAAATTACTGGTTTGGATATGCCAAAAGGTACAGATAAAGATGAAATGACTGAAAGTCAATTAAGAAGTTTGACTGTCATGTATTCTTTAACCTATTTCTGTGCGATTTTTGGTGAACGTGAAAAAGACAAGGAAACAATGTTATTCCTTGACGAAGCATGGCAGATAATGTCAACTCCTGCTGGCCGACAAGTAGTGAATCGAATTAAGCGTACTGGACGATCATTCAATAATTTCTTAGTGCTGGTAACTCAATCGGTAAGAGATTTGAAAACAAGTGAAGATGGAACTGGATTTGGTACAGTATTTGCTTTTCCTGAAAATTCAGAAACAGAAGCTATTTTGAAACATTTGCGTGTAGAAGATAACGATTCTTCACGTTCTTGGCTTGAAAATCAAACAATGGGTCAATGTATCTATTATGATACGTTTGGAAGAAAAGAGCGTATTACAGTAGATGGTACACTTTATCCTATTTTAATGAAATTATTTGAAACAGTAGAAACAGATTTGGTTGCTGTATAGGGAGAGGAATATGAGAAAAAATATTTTACTAGTGTTTATTTGTTCTTTCTTTCTTCTTCCTGCTTTTGTAAAAGCTGATTCTGTTAAAGATATTCTTCCAAAAAATAATTTTGATATTATTGAATTTGATAGGAACACGAAAAAGCCTAAATTGGTTGATTCTTCTGAGAATGCTAAAAAAATATTAGATACGGTTAAGAAAGAAGCTGAGGAAAAAGAGAATCAAAAGAAAAAGGAAGCAGAAAATAGCAAACTGACTTATGAGAATTATAAGTCTAAGATGTCTGATTTAACAAGTAAAGTTTACTTTGATAAAAAGTTTTTTGGATTTGATTCCAATGTTAATTATTTCTTTAATTCTATGGTTCAGTCTGTTTTTTGGCTTGGAAAACTTGTTTTCTATGTAGTTGCACAAGTTTATATTGCTGTTGAAGGAATGAGTGATGTTAGTGGATTGTTGAATGAAACTGTAAATAATTCTAGTAAAGTATTTTCTTCTTTGTTTAGTCGAGAAATTATTTATTTGGTTGGTGCAAGTATGGCAGTTTATTTACTGTATTTATTTGCGACTGGAAAAGGTAGTTTCTTCAAAACATTGATAAAAATGTTATTGATTTATACTTGTATTGGAGTTTATTTCATTCAACTTAATGTTAATGGTCAAAATAAGTATTTGATAACTCATGTCTATGATAGCTTTAGAACAACAACAATTACTTTGAATGGTGAAATTACAAAAACTTTAACTGGTGAAAGTAAAAATGGAGTAGAAACATATTTTTCTGAAACTTTGTTGAAGGGATATAAGTATATGAACTCTCCTGTAAAAGAAGATGGTTCATTTCTTCTTTCTGAAAAAGAATTTGAAGATTTAGCTGGTTATAAGCAAGGTGATGGAGATCATTTAGTTGGCGATAAAAAAGTCAAGGATCTTGCAAAAGATAAAGACCCTGAAAATAAGATGTTGAAAAATGAGTGGGGCTTAAAATTTATGTATGCCTTTGCTTCTGATGTCGATATTATTGTGATGGGAACGATTTATTTATTGTTAGGTTTGTCACGCTTCTTCTTTTTAATCGTTTTTATCTTTTTGATCGTATTGTTACCATTTATCCTTCTCCTAAGTCTGTTTCCTAAGATGGAGCATTTATTGATTGGATTCAATAAAAAAGGAATTTCAATGCTTGCTTTATCATCAATTATGCTTTTAGCAACTAGTATATTTTCCTTCTTTTACAATACTTTAACTGAATTTATCTCTACTGCAGTAGGTGGTGATTTACTAGTTACAGTCTTTTTAAAAGGTGTATTATTGTTTCTAATGTGGAAGTATAGACACTCGCTTTTATCAGCATTTTCAAGAGTAACCAATAGTCCTGTTGGTAAGATTGGTCGAGAAATAAGCAATTCTCAGTCTGTTCAAAAACTGAAAGAAAGATTGTCAAAAACAGGTAAGACTAGTTTGAAAGCAGGTGGAAATGGACTCAAAGTTGGTGGACAGTTTGCTAAAGGTGGATTGAAGATGGGTAAAGATAAGTTGAGTGAAAATCTTAAAACTTTACGCAAACAAAGTCCATTGGTAGAAAAGGTTGCTGAAAAAGGTGATGTGATTAAGAATCGAATGAATTCGATTAAGGAACATAAAAATAGTTCAGTCAATGCTTTAAAAGAAAAAGGCAGTAGAACGCTAGCCAAACTTTATGGAGTGAGAGTCAATGCTTTTAAAGAGGGAAGTGCTGATAGAAAAATCTTGAAAGAGAAAAAAAGACTTAGAGATAGTCAGGCTGAAAAATATGCTGGTCAGAAAAAGGCTTCTCGTGAGTCCATTCAACGGCTGAAGGAAGAACGGTTGAAGAAAGGTCAGAAGCCACTTAAAGAGAATCAGGAAGGCTCAGTAAAACAGAAACTGCAGACTCTGAAAACGGTCAATCCTAAGGCTGTTGGAAGAAAAACAGTTGTAAAAAATCCTAAAAATGAAGAAATAACTTCTAAAGCCATTTTAAGTAAGCAAGCCAAAAAATTGAAAGTTAAAAAAAGGAAAAAGGTTGAAATTTAATGGGGAACAAAACAGCGAAACACTTGGGATTCTTTTTCGCAAGTCTTATACCTACGTTTTTAGTGATTCTCTTAATTATTTTAAGCGTTATCGGAGTTGTTTCTGCTGGTGGCTCATCTGATTCTACAACTGGAAAAAGAACACGATTAACAGCGCAGGAGGTGGCTCAAAAGGCAAATATTTCTGTTGAAAGAGCAGAAGATGTCATTAAGATTTTAAACTGGCAACTTTCTAAGGAGAAATTTACTTTAGAGGGTGCTAGTGGTTCTCTTGCCAATGCTGAAAGAGAAAGTGACTTTGATCCTAAACTAACGAATCCATCAGGTGGGGTTGCTGGTTACTTTCAATGGTCAGGCTGGGACGGTAACACAATCAATGGTGATCGCTGGAGAAATGCTAGTTCTCGTACTTTAGATAGTACGGTGGAATTAGAACTAATGAGTTATGAGTTAAATCATGGCTATAAAAAGGTCAAAGACTATATGCAAAAGGCAACTGATCCTTTTGAAAGTGCAAAATATTGGTCTGAACATTATGAAGGTGTCTCACTTTCAGACGGTCAGACAAAATTAGAGAAGCTGGAAAAGGATAGTAAGAAGTGGTATGAAGTCTTTAAAGGTACGATTGAATCTGATGGTTCGTCAGGTGGGAATGCAATAGCTGGTAGTTTAGATATTGCTCCTGGAGTTGTTGCTATGGATATACCTAGTGGATATTCGATTGATAAAGAAATAACAAAAGAAGGTTATATTACTCAGTCTTATCCGTATGGGGAATGTACATGGTATGTATTTAATCGTGCTAAAGAATTTGGGATTCATTTTGATCCATACATGGGTAATGGTCAAGACTGGGCGCATAAGTCAGGGTATGAAGTTTCTAATACTCCTACAAAGCATTCTGCTGTTAGCTTCCAAGGCAGGCAGGCAGGTGGTCACCCAATTTATGGTCATGTAGCCTTTGTAGAAGATGTAAAAGATGATGGCTCAATATTGATTTCTGAATGTAACTTTGTTCGAAGTGGACAAGGAACTGGGATAACAGACTATCGAGTATTTAGTGCTGATGAAGCTAAAAATTTTTATTATGTGATTGGAAAATAAAGAAAAAAGAGGAAAAAGAAATGAATAAGAAATTTGTAACATTGTTGTCTGTAGCTGTGTTGAGTACAGTTGCAAGTGGAGTATATGCTGATGAATTAACTTTGGGTGGAAGTGTAGCTTCTAAACAAGATACTGCTGGTTTAGTTGTGGCAGAACAGACAAAAGAAGAACAGCCTGCTGTTGTTCCTGCTATTCAAACTGAAGGTGAGAATCTTGATTTAGGTAATAAAAAAGAAAAAGAGCATTCACAAGACAATACAGGAGTTGTGGTAGAGCCTACAACTCCATCTGAAAAGCCGAAGGAAGATCAACCAAAAGAAGATAAACCTTCTGAAAATCTTGGAAAAGATTCTGAGAAACAGCAAGAAAAGGATAATACAGGAGTTGTTGTAGAACCTAAAATTCCATCAGAAAAACCGAAAGAAGAAACGCCAAAAGAAGATAAGAAGCCTACTGTAGAAGATACTCCTGAAGTTAAGGAAGCAAAACAAAAAGCAGAAGACAATGTAGGTGTGAAAGAATCTGATGTTCCTAAACCATTGAATGTAACGAAGGAAGAAATTCAAGAGAAACCGATTGAAACAAACACTGGTCATAAAGTAGTTTCTACGAATCAAGGAAAAGTAGTGATCGAAACTGAAGAAGGAAATTATGCTGAAAAAGAGCCTTATGAAATTGGTGCTGTGAAGCAGTCTGACGGTACAATCGCTTTGAAAGATAAAGAAGGTCAGTTAAAAGTCCTTCCGAATACTGGAACAGCTAGCACAATCTTCACAACTATTTGGGGATTTGTAGGTTTGATTGCGACAGTTTTGGGGCGACGTAAATTGAATTAGAAGAAGAGTGATAAGGTAGGGGCAACCCTGCCTTTTTGTCGTTTTAAGGAGTAAGAAAATGGATCAAGTAGAATTGTTGGAATTGAATAATTAGTATAGTGTTATTTAGATGGAAAAAGTGATATAATAAAAGAAAGTGAAAGGAGAAGGAATCATGATTAAAGAATTTGGTGTGACAAATTTGGAAGTAACCAAAGAAGATATTTCCAAAAATCCTAACAATCCAATTCTGCGTATGTATGATGATGAAGAATTGATTGGTACATTTAGTATTCTTACTGGTGAAGTCCTAGAGGATTTTGACTTGGCAGATTATGACATTCGATTTGCACAAAAACAAATTGAATTGAATCGTGATAACTACCTTGAAACGTGGAAGGACTACGTGGGGTTATTGCATGCCTAAGTATTCTTTCTTAAAGTATGGTATTGAGATTCGTCCGAACGAACATAACCATAAAGGTCAGATGGCTCATATTCATATTTATATTCATGGCGAGGAAGTTGGGTCAATGTTTTTGAATGGTGAACTTCGAGATGGGAAACTAAAGTCAAAAGATATGAAAATAGTAAGACAATATGTTTTAGAAAATGCAGATGAACTTCAGGCTTTATGGAATGAATACCAAAAAAGTGCATATTAAGAATTAAAAGCAAGTCAGAAATGGCTTGTTTTTTTTGTTGTTTTTTATAGAGAATAGTGAACATAAAGAAACCAGGATATGAGAAAAGATTCGGATTTGAGGACAAAAAGTTCAACCAGGTATCAAGATTTTGTTCGGAGATTATAGTATTTAGAGGTGGAAAATGAAAGAGCAGAAACAAGTATTTAATATTGAAGTTCCAATTCCTGCTGATATGGTTCTGATTAGTCGGTCTGAATATTTAGATTTGCTTCAAAAAGAAGAAGTTGGTCAATGGTGGACGATTGAAAAGGTTGAGGAATTGTTGTCAATTAGCAAGACTAAACTGGTAAATGATATTTTATTGAATCCTACCATAAAAAAAGAAGTGGATATTGAACAGAATGAGGAAGGTTTTGTTTTATATCCTAAAAGTAAGGGTTCACCATATAGATTTTTAGCTAGAAAGACAAGAGAATATTTTGATAAGAACTATCAAAAAATATTATTGATGTTATAATAGAATGGTGATGATTGCCATTTAGAAAGGAGTTATAGTGGCAAGTTACAGACAACGTGGAAAAAATAAACTTTGGGATTATCGAATTTTCGATAAAAAAGGAAAAGTTGTTGCGACAAATTCAGGTTTTAAGACGAAGCGTGAAGCTATGATTGAAGCTCAGGAGAAAGAGAAGAAACTATTTCAGTCAAATTATACAGCACGATTTGACAGTAAGGCTACCTTATATGAGTTGTGGCAGGATTGGTATAACTTAGTGATTCTTCCATCAGAAAAAGCGAAGGCGACGAAGGAAGGATATTATGCAAGAGGTCAATCTTTAGAGAAAATGTTTTCAGATATACCAGCAATGAGCCTTAATCATCAGGAATATCAGTCGAGATTGAATGAATTTGGAGAAAAAGTAACGAAGGATCATTTGCGTAGAATCAATGCAGATATAAGATCGGCTATAAAATTTAGTCAGCGTAGTGGATTGCAGATAACAGATATTACAGAAGATGTTAAAATCTTTGGTTTGGAAGCTGGCAACGTTGATGATAAGTATATTCATAGTATTTCAGAATATAAAGATTTATTGTCACATTTACAGTCGAAGTTTAATTATAGAGAATCTGTGATACCATATCTATTATATTTTTTGTTTAAGACTGGGTTTAGGGTTGGTGAAGGTATGGCATTATGCTGGTCAGATATTGATTTTAACAACAAAACAATTAAAACATATAGACGATATGCAGGAGATCGGCAAGAGTTTGTACCTCCTAAAACAAAGACTTCTATAAGAGAGATTCCTATTGATGATGATTTGATAGCTGTTCTGCAAGAATTACAGATTGAGCAAGATAAAATTTTGTTTGATCGTGAAAAATTGAAGAAACATGATTTAGTATTCTATGATAGAAGGTATAAAATACCTACTAATTCAGGCTTGAATAAAAGTTTAAGAGTATGTTTATCAGAACTTGGAATTGGGAATCAGGAAATGACAGCGACAGCAGGAAGGCATACATACGGTTCATATCTTTTAGCTAAAGGGATTGATATTTGGGTTGTTGCAAGAATGCTGGGGCATAAAGATATTCAGCAGATTATAAAAACTTATGGTCACGTATTGCAAGAGGTGATTGATAAGGAGTATGAATTGATTAGACAATTTATGCTTGATAAAGAATAAAAAAGAAAACAAAAACTTTGACCAAAAATTGACCAACCTATACAGAAAAGCCTGTAGAATAAGGATTTCAGGTTGTTTTTCTATGCCGGCAGGGGGCATATA
>ERZ773213.410-NODE-410-length-25778-cov-5.889049_pt1 | contig 25778 bp, 17 predicted proteins | sample MGYA00580996_ERZ773213 | MGnify/ENA primary metagenome ERZ773213 (study PRJEB29015, sample SAMEA2738152) | human oral metagenome | biome: human oral; feature: human-associated habitat; material: saliva | place: China | collected 2197 ...
TGAGGGTCCGTGCGCGGGGCCGGTTGTGGTTGGTCGAAAGGCCGACCGCGACCGGCCCTTCGTGTTGGTGCGGGTTTCTCAGGCGGCGATGGCGGCGCCCAGGAGGATGAGGCGCAGCGCCCGCTCGGTGGCGTCGGTGACGAGCTCGTCGGCGCGTGAAACGGCCTCGGGCAGATCCATGGGGACCGGGATGATGCCCATGACGGCGTCGATTCCGGCGGCGTGGACGGCCTGAGACCCGCGGCCGATCGAGCCGGCCAGCGCGATGACCGGCTTGCCGGCCAGCTTGGCCCTGCGTCCCACCTCGGCGGGGATCTTGCCGCGCGGTGTCTGGAAGTCGACGGCGCCCTCGGCGGTGATGACCAGGTCGGCTCGGGCGATCTGGGCGTCGAGGTCGACCCCGCACAGGTCGGCATCCATGAGGATGTCGAAGCGAGAGCACAGCTTGGCCCCCAGCCCTGCGGCGAGCCCGGCCCCCAGGCCGCCCGAGGCGCCGGTGCCCGGGCCGGTGAGCAGGTCGCGGTGGTCCGCCTGGGCGGGGAAGGCCTCGGCGAGGAGCCCGGCCCAGTGGACCAGACCCGCCTCGAGCGCCTCCACCTGCTCGGGGCTCGCCCCCTTCTGCGGTCCGAACACGCGCGCCACCCCGCGCTCACCGGTGAGGAGGTTGTGCATGTTGCCGGCCACGAGGACCTCGACGTCGCGCAGGCGGGGATCCATACCGGAGGTCTCAATCCGCCGGACCCGGGCCAGATTCGAGCCGATCGGGTCGACCTCATGGCCGCCCTCGTCCAGGAGCCGGGCGCCCAGGGCGACGAGTGCGCCGGCCCCGCCGTCGCAGGTCCCCGAGTCACCGCAGCCGATGATGATGCGCCGGGCCCCGCCGTCGAGGGCCACCGAGATGAGCTCGCCGACGCCGGTGGTCGTTGTGGCGCCGGGGTCGCGCATCCCGGCGGGCACCAGGCGCAGGCCAGCCGCCGCGGCCATCTCCACCAGCCAGGTTCCCTGGGCGGAGCCGCCCAGTCGGGCCAGGTAGGAGTCGACCGGCTCACCGACGGGGCCGGTGACACGGGTGGTGACGAGGTCGCCGCCGGTGGCCCGGGCCATCGTGGCCGCCGAGCCCTCACCGCCGTCGACCAGGGGCAGCTCGACGACGACGGCGCCGGGCAGGAGACGGCGCACCCCGGCGGCCACGGCCTGGCACACCCCTTCCGGGGACAGGCTCTCCTTGAAGCCCGAGGGGGCGACGAGAATACGGGTGGGTACGGACGTGGGCATGACTTTCCTCCAGGATTGCAGTGTTCAGGGGGTTCTCAGGGGATAGGGCGGGCTCCGAGGCGCGGTGCGGCCCGGCCTCACCAGCTCAGGCCCAGCAGCGGCCACAGCCAGGCGCTGCACGCCATGACCAGGACCACCATGAGGGGCCCGAGGAACAGCGACAGGCGCCGCAGGTCGTCGGGGGAGAAGGTCTCCATGCCCTCGATGTCGGAGAACATGGCCACGGGCTTGGCCGAGGACGGCAGCGTGTGGCAGAAGCCCGCGGCGGCGGTCGAGGCGAAGGCCGCCGCGGCCGGGCTGACGCCCACCGCCGGGGACAGGGCCACGACGATCGGGATGAGGACGGCCGAGCGGGCCGAACGCGACTGGATGACCAGGTGCGACGCCGTCGAGAGCGCTACGACGACCAGCATGAAGGGCCAGGGGGAGTGGATCCGCACGGCGTCGAAGGCCGAGGTCGCCACCCACTTCGCGGCGCCGGTGGACACCAGCGCGTCCCCCATGGCGAGGGTGGCCGCCATGAAGACCAGCAGCGACCAGGGGGCCTTGGCCAGCGCTTTGCGCAGAGCCACCGAGCCGTAACCGGGCAGTGAGGTCACCAGGACCCCCAGGAGGGCCACGATGGCGGGGTCGATCCCGTGCAGGGCCTCGGTGCACCACAGCACCACGACCGTGCCGATGAGCAGGGCGGCCCGGTTCTCGGCCTGGGTCAGGGGGCCGGTGACCGGCGTCGGGGAGGCCGCCGCGAGGTCGGCGATGTCGACGCGCACCCGACGGTGCATGTCCTCCTTGCGGGTGAATAGCCACACGATGAGCTCGGTGGACAGATGGCTGGACAGGGCCGCCAGGGGCAGGCCCAGCAGCAGCCAACCGGCGAAGGAGAACTCCTGCCCACCGGCCGAGGCCACGATGTGGGAGGTCACCAGGTGGGCGCCCGCCCCCAGGAAGGAACCGACCGCGGACAGCAGGATGACGGTGGGGAAGATGAGCGACAGGGCGTGGATGAGCCGCTTGCGGGAGGCCGCCAGAGCGGCGTCGTCGTCAGGTCCGGTGCTCAGGGCCCCGGCCAGGGCCGTGTAGACCGGCAGCAGCAGGGCAGCGCGGCCCGAGGTGGAGGGGGCCGCGAAGACCGTGGCGACGATAGCGGCCGTCACCAGGTGGACCAGGACGCGCGGGTGGTCCGTGCCGGTCACCAACCAGGCGGCCAGGCGGCCGGTCAGGCCCGAGGCGCTCACCCCAACGGCGATGACGAAGGCCGCCACCAGGAGCCAGATCGTGTCATCCCCGAGGCTGGCGAACATCTCATCCGGGCTCAGGGCGCCGGTGAGGACCAGGGCGGTGGCGGCACCCAGCGAGATGTAGGTGTCGTCCACCTTCGTGAAGGCCCAGGCCCACACCGAGGCGATGAAGATGATCAGGGTAAGTGCTCCGGTGACGGTCAGGCTCCCCTCGGCGCCGCCCGCGCGCCAGGCGGCCACGCCCACGGCCGCGCACAGGCTCACGGCGAGGGCAGCGGACAGAACGTGCCGCCACGGCAAGCCCCGGGCCGGTGCGGGCTCGCCTCGCCTCGCCAGGGAGAGCGGCAGGGTCTCGCGCACGGTGGGCGTATCGGTCTCGAAGGAGCCGACGGTGTCGGTCGCGGTGGTCATGAGTCGGCCTCCTCTCCCGAGTCTTCCGAGGCGCTATGCGCGCGGTCATCCTGGGCAACTGCCGGCTCACCGGTGGTCACCTGAGGCGCCGTGTCCGCCGAGGTGCGAGAGGAGGGCGCGGTGGCCGGGGAGGCGACGACGGCGGGATCGGGGTCGGAGGAGAGATGCCAGGAGCTGCCGGCCGGGATGCGCAGGCCGACGGTGGCCCCCTGGCCCGAGGCGGAGACGGCGAAGACGGTGCCGTCGTGGGCGTCGGCGATGGCCCGCACGATGGCCAGGCCCAGTCCGCTGCCGCGCGGCCTGCCGTCGGCCTCGCCGTGCGTGAAGCGCTCGAAGAGCCAGTCGACGTCGTCATCGGACAGTCCGGGGCCCCGGTCCGTCACGGAGATCTCCAGCCCGCTGCGGCCGTAGCCGTCGGTGCCGGGGGCGACGGTGAGAGTCAAGGGGCCGTCGCCGTGCTGCAGCCCGTTGCGGGCGAGGTGACCGGTGGCCTGACGCAGGCGCTCGACGTCGAGTGTGGCCGTGCCGCGGGCCCTGAGGTCGAAGCTCCAGCGGCCCGGGGCCATGGACTCGACGTCGTCGCACAGGGTGCTGGCCAGCTCGGTGACATCGACGTCGGGGGTGAGGTGGGCGAAGTCGCGCCGTTCGGCCTGGGTGAGGGACTGGAGGTCGTTGAGGACCCGCTGCAGCTCGGCGATCTGGTTGCGCTGCTGGCGCACGGTGCGGGTAGCCGGCTGGCTGGCCAGGCGCGCGTCCATGACGGCCAGGGGGCCGGAGATCTCCTGGTGTGCGCGCAGGACGAACTGGGTCTGTCCGTCGAAGGCCTCCTGGAGGCGGTCCAGCATGCCGTTGAACTCCTCGGTCAGGCCGGCGATGTCGTCGCGACCCTTGACGGGCAGGCGGCGGTTGAGGTCCTGGGTGGAGACGGAGGCGGCCGCGGTGCGCAGGTCGCGCAGGGGCCGCAGGATCTGGCGGGCCACGAGCAGCCCGACGACGCCGGTGAGGACCAGGACGGCCGCGCTGATGCCGACCATGAGCCAGATCGTGGCGTTGAGCTGGTCCACGCGCGAGGCGGTGAAGCTCATGGTGATGACGGACAGGTGCTGGGAGGGGTTGTCGGGCTCGAGCTCGACCCGGGCCCAGCGGACCTCCCCGCTGCCGTAGCTGGTGGCGCCCGACGGCGACTGCAGCATCTTGACGAACAAGGGGTCCGTGCTGGTCAGGTTCAGGTTCGGGGCGGAGGCGCCGGAGGCCTGGGTGGCTTTGCCGGTGGCGTGGTTGTAGATGATGACGGCCTCGCGGTCGGTGAGCTGCTGGCCGTCCCGGTAGACCTCCATGAGGCGGGTGGTGGAGGTGAAGGGCTTGGAGGTCCGCGGGTCGACGCCGGTGGAGGCGAAGTTCTGCAGCTCCTTGACCTCGTGGGTGACGTCGGCGTTGGCGGAGCGGGAGATGTCCGCCATGAGAGTGGAGCGTACGGAGACGATCATGCTGGTCAGCCCCAGGGCGACGACGAACAGCATCCAGGCGACGATGCGCAGCCGGGCGGGCACGGAGGGGCCGGAGACCGGGTCGCCGGCCAGCGGGGGCGGAGACGAGGGGACGGTGGTCATCGGCATCAGCTCCCTTGGCCAGCAGAGGTCAGGTGGACCGGGCTGGGCTGCGCGGGCGGGCCGGGGACGACGGCCATGAACTCGGCGGCCAGCGCCAGCGCCACCGGGACGAGCATGAGCAGGGCCAGGGCGAGGATGCGGCGTGAGGTGTTCATGCTTCAACTGTCACGAGTCAGTACTAGAGGGACCACAGGTGAGCATGAGAGTTCTCTAATGTTGAATAGACTAATAAAACAGTAAAACTTGTAGGTTTTTGATAATGACTGGGGTGTGGCCCTTGGCCGGGGACGTACTTGTCCCGCGAGGACTGCGTCTTCCCACAGATCACTGGGGTCTGACTGTCGTCATGAGCGGGAAAGGTACGTTCTCGGTGCGAAGGTACGTCCTCGATGCGTGCGGCCGGCAGCGCGGAATGTCCCCGCCGCATTGTCATGGGCCTGGCGTTGTCATCATCTGTGGACAGTTCGCGGTCTGCGGGCCCTGAGGCCGAGGCGGCCGCCTAGGTTGATCCGCGGACGTCCGACGGCGTCCAGCGATACCTGCGGATTCACAGGGGAGAGGACGGCGCAGGGCCATGGCAGCTCGACGTGAACGGACGCAGTCGGACCGGTCGGCTCAACCAGTGCGGGGACGCACAACCGGGGGCCTCGGGCGCCTGGGCGGCGCGGATGGGGAGGGAGGCGTCGTCGGCGTCGGGGGAGAAGGTGGCCCGGCCGCTGTGGAGGCGCGCGATCTGCACAAGTCCTTCCCGACCCCCGGCGGGGAACCGATCGAGATCCTGCACGGCATCTCCTGCGCCATGATGCCGGGGCGGATGACGGCGCTGGTCGGACCCAGCGGCTCGGGCAAGTCAACGGCGCTGCTCTGCCTGGCCGGGCTGGAGCCGGCGACGTCGGGGCGCGTCTCGCTCATGGGGCGCGACCTCGGCGGGCTCCCGGCGGCGCGAGTGGCCGAGCTCTACCGCGACCAGGTGGGCTTCGTTTTCCAGGCCTACAACCTCGTGCCCTACCTGACGGTGCGGGAGAACATCACGATCTCCGACACCCTGGCCGGCCGGCGGCCCGACTCGATACGGGTGCGGGAGGTCCTGGCCGGACTGGGACTGGAGTCGCGCGCCGACGCGGTCGCGACCACGCTCTCGGGCGGTGAGCAGCAGCGCGTCGCCCTGGGGCGGGTCCTCTACCGCCGCCCACCGGTCGTTTTCGCCGACGAACCGACCGGGGCCCTCGACACCCGATCGGCCGCCTTCGTCCTGGCCGAGCTGCGGCGCCTGGCCGACGACGGGGCCGCCGTCATCCTCGTGACGCACGACCTGGGGGCCGCGGCCCTGGCCGAGAGCGTGCTCATCATGCGCGATGGCCGCATCGTCGATCACCGCTGCGGCGCCACCCCCGACGAGCTGCTGGTCGCCGTCAACCAGACGGGAGCTGCGGCATGACCCGCTACACGCTGCGCGCCCTGGCCGCCCAGTGGCGGGCCTGGTCGGGAACGGTGGCGGTGCTGGCCCTCGCCGCGGGGCTCATCAACGTCTGCCTGGTGCACCGCATGACCGTCACCCGGCCCGACGTCGTCGCCGCGGCGCGGGCGGCGGGAGTGGACCCGGCCGAGCTCGTCGTTCCCGGTATCTCGGTCGCCTTCTACACGGCGATGGTGACGGTTCCGGTGGTGGCCGTCGTCGGGCAGTCCTGCGTGCAGGCACTGCGCACGAGCTGGGCCCTGTGGAGACTGGCCGGTGCCCTGCCCCGCCAGGTGCTCGCCGCCGTCCTCGCCACCGTGGCGGTGCTGGGCCTGGTGGCCTGTGTGCCCGGGATTCTGCTGGGGCAGGTGGCGGCCCAGCCCTTCGCCTCGGTGCTCACCCGCCTGGCGGCCGCGCGCATGGGGCGCATCGAGGTCGCCCAGACCCCGACGACGCTCCTGCTCACCGTGGTGGTTGTGGTCGCTGTCGCGGTCCTGGGGGCCGTGGGCCCGGCGCGCGCCGCGGTGAGGACGCCCGCCGTGGAGGCGGTTCGCGACGCCGCCCCGGGCGGGCGACGGCGCATGGGTGTGGGGCGACGGATCCTGGCCGGACTGTGGGCGCTCGCATCCGCGGGGCAGCTGCTCGTCGCCTTCCTGGCCCCGCCCGGGAAGAAGATCGACGGATGGCCGACCGGTGGGGGCCAGGCAATCCTGGCGTCCCTCCTGCTCGCGGTCCTCGTGGTGCTGCTCGCACCCGCGCTCATCCCGGGACTGCTGCGGCTGTGGTCGGCGCCGCTGGCGCGGCTGGGTGGGCCGTGGCTCATCGCGCGCCGTTCGGCGCTGTGGCGCAGCGAGTCGTCGGCGAGTGCCATCGGCCTGCTGGCCCTGGCGATCTCCTTCACCGCGGCACTCACGACCAGTCTCGCCACGGGGCAGGCAGTGGTGGAGGCGGCGCACCTGAACGTAACCATCAACCAGGTGGACTCACTGGTGCTGGCGACGATCCTCGGGGTGGAGGCGCTACTGGGGGCCGTGGCCGTCGTCGGCATGTCCTCCCGGTCCCGGCAGCGTGAGCTCGCGGTGCTGCGCTGCGCCGGGAGCACGGTGCGCGGCGTGCGCCGGCAGGTGGTCATCGAGGCGGCGCTGTACGTGGGGACGGCGCTGCTGATCTCGCTCCTACCGCTAGTGGTGACAACAGCCGGCGAGTCCCTCTTCTACGCCAGAGCGGGGATGCCGCTGGTAGTGCGCCCCGGCATCGGGCCAGTGCTGCTCGTGGCCCTCCTGTCCTTCCTGGCCCTGGTCGCGGTGCTACTCGCTCCGATCCGGGGCGCCACCCGGGCCCCGATCGGCACCGTCCTGGCGGCCGAGTGACGATGGGCCGGAGCAGGTCGAGCAGAGGCCGCTGGTTGCCTGGGGCTCGAGGAGGCTGGCAGAAGTGATAGCGCCCCGCCTTGTGTCAACGCCTACCGAGCTCTACACTCAAATCGCTCAAAACGATCAATTCGAAAACAGTGAGCGAGCAGCAACGTTGGAGTGTGTCATGACCGTGACGATGGAGAGCAAGACCTACCTTCCTGAAGAGGATGTCGCCGGGCGCTTCGCCGAGCTGGTGACGGAACTTGAGGCATCCTCCGGTGCGGCGCTGACCATCAATGGTGAGACGATTGACCTCCCTCCCGCCGTGGCTGAGGCCCTTCTTCAGGTCGTGGATGCGATGCGTCGAGGTCTGGCTGTCACGGTGGCGCCGCAGGACCAGCGTCTGACGACCCAGGAGGCGGCTGACATGCTGGGCATCTCACGGCCGACGCTGGTCAGGATGTTGGAGGCCGGCGAGATCCCGTTTGAGAAGGTCAGACGGCATCGTCGCCTGTTCCTCACTGACGTGCTGGAGTTCCGTGAGCGTCAGCGTCGGGCAGCGAATGAGGCCCTGTCGGACATGGTGGCCGACGCTCAGGCGATGGGCGCCTACGACGACGACCCTGCCGAGGCTCGCCAAGTCCTCAAGGATCTCCGCTCCCAGGACTGACCGATGGCGTTCTGCGCAGTACTCGATGCCTGTGTGCTGGTCCCCAGCGCGCTGCGAGACGTTCTTCTTGAGATTGCCGTCCGGAAGGTCTACAGGCCTTTGTGGAGCGAGAAGATTGAGGAGGAGGTTGAGAGAACGATACTTCGGCTGCATGCACTGCGTGGCAAGGACGAAGGGGAGTCCCGTGGCTACGTCAAACGACTTCGGCGGCAGATGAACCTGGCGTTGCCAGATGCCCAGGTGCAGGACTGGGAGACTCTTCTCCCTTCGGTCCCCGGTCTCCCGGATCCGGGAGACCGGCACGTCGTCGCAGCGGCTCTCATGGGACGCGCGGACGTCATCGTGACGTTCAATCTCAAGGACTTCGACGACGCAGCTCTTCCTGGTGAGTTGTTCGCCCAATCTCCAGACGAGTTTCTTCTCGATGTGCTGGGGCTGTATCCCGAAGCGGTTCAGAACGTGTTCACAACAGTGGTGTCCCGGACCGGCCGTAAAGGGCCTCGCTGGACTGTCGATGACCTGCTCACCCGCCTCGAGAAAGAGAAACTGAAAGACTTCGTTGCCGCCTGCCGTCAGGAGCTGACACTCTAAGGCGTCGGAAGTTGTCTCGCGTCATTCGGTTCTCGCAGCGACTGTGCTTGGCGGCCCGCTGCCTGCGGTCGGGTCCCAGATCTCGGGGCGTAGGGTACGGTCGCGACGGAGAGGAGGGACGCTGGTGTCCGGTGCAGAGCGCGGCTCGTCGTCTGTGATGAGGATTCGGGTCGACTGGCGGACGCTGGGGGAGTGGGTGCGCCAGCCGGCGCCCGCGCAGGCCGGCCCCGGCATCCTGTCCACGCTGCTCCTCATCCTGTGCGCCACCTACCAGGGCGACATGATCGGCAGTGCGGTGCTGACCGGCCGCGTCGGTGACGGCGGCCTGGTTGCGGGGATCGCCCCGACCAGAATCGGCTTCGCGATTCTCATCCTGGCGGCCGTTGGGTCGACGGCACTCCTCACTGCACGACGCAGGCACCCGCTGGCGGTCTTCCTGGTCGAGGGTGCCGTGTACGTGGCGGCTTCGGCGCTGGGGCTCAACAACTTCTTCCTCGTCCCGGTGCTGGTCGCGTTGGGGAGTGCGGTGAGCCGGCTCCCACTGTGGCAGCACCTCGCGGTGATCGGCGCGGCCTGCCTCATGGCGACGGCCAGTGCGGTCCTGGTGGCCCCGCCCGGGGTCCTGATGGAGGAGTGGCTCAGCCAGGTGGTCGCCGTCCTGCTGACGGTCATCGTCGCGATGCTGGCGCGCAGCGTTGCGAACTGGCGGGCGGCGCAAGCCGGGGCCAGAGCCGAGCGGGAGCGCTTCCGGGTGCTTCGGGCCGAGCGCGACCGCGCGGTGAGCCGGGCCGGTATCGCCGCCGAGCTGCACGACTCCGTGGGGCACGGCCTGACCACGATCATCGCCCTGTCCGAGGGGCTGGCTGGTGGGGCCGACCCGGAGATCGATGAGGCGCTCGGCGGCATCAACGAGGTGGCGCGGGAGTGCCTGGAGCAGACGCGCCGGGCGGTGAGGGCCCTGGCCGACGGCGAGGATGAGCCGGCGGACTTACCGGACCGGGACGATGCCGGGCACCGGTCTTGGGATGAGATCAGGAGCGTCGTCGGCAGGGTCCGGTCGCTGGGCGTCACGGTCGTCTTCACCGAGACCGGGCAGCGGGCCGACGACGCCGGGCAGGCCGAGCTGTGCTTCGCGCTCACCCGGGAGGCGCTCACCAACGCAGTGCGGCACGCGCCCGCGCTGTCGCAGGTGCAGGTGTCCTGGGACCACGGTGAGTCGGCGGTGACGGTGACGGTTCGCAACGATGGCGCCTCGGGTGACCGTGGCGGGGAAGACAACGGTTGCTGTGGTGGGGCTGCGGAGGGGACCGGCCTGCCGCGGCTGCGGGACCGGATCGAGGCGGCGGGAGGCTCGCTGGACTGGGGGTCGGAGGCCGACGGCGGCTGGCGGGTGGCTGCGACGGTGCCGAGAACTCGCGGTGAGGGTTGAGGTGTGGGCGTGGAGTCGGAGGGGCTGAGGCCGACATCGGTCATGATCGTGGACGACCAGCGCTACGCGCGCCTGGGGCTGGCACTCATGATCCGCAAGGCGCCGGACCTGCACGTAGTGGCGGAGGCCGGTGACGGGCAGGAGGCGCTGGAGGCCCTGGAGCGGCTGAACCGGTCAACGGGGCTGCCCGACGTCGTGCTCATGGATGTGCGCATGCCAGGGATGGATGGGATCAGTGCGACCCGAGCGGTGGCGCGGCGGTTCCCGACGGTAAAGGTCCTGGTGCTGACTACCTACGACGAGGACGACTACGCCTTTGGGGCTCTGGAGGTGGGGGCATCGGGGTTCCTGCTCAAGGATGTGCGCGCGGCGCAGCTGGCTCAGGCGGTGCGGGCGGTGGCGCAGGGCGACGCCGTGCTCACGCCGCGCGTCACCAAGGAGCTCATTGCGCGTGGGGTTCCGCGGGTGCTGCCCGGGGCGCAGCGCGAGGGGCTGCGGGAGAGGTTTGGGGTGCTCACGCCCAGGGAGCTCGAGGTGGCCCGACTCATTGCGGAGGGCATGTCGAACGAGGAGATCGCCGAGCGGCTCGTGCTGCAGCCCGCCTCCGTGCGCCGCAACGTCAGCCGCATCCTGGCCAAGCTCCACCTGCGCGACCGCGTCCAAATCGCCGTCGCCTGGTACAAAAGTGGTGATTAAATTACGATCTTCAAAACTGCTATAGCACAAACTAGGCAAAGTTTGAGTGCACGAACGCCCGTAATTTGTGTGTGCAATAATGGTTTGGCTAGATATAGTGAATGTGTTTTGTTTAAGGGGCTGGCAGCATAAGTGCAACATGAGTCATCTTTAATTCACACCGTTCTCATACCTAAAGTGCAAACATATTGGATTCTTATCATTGCGTTATCCACTCTACTTCAAGTCTCAGTCGCCTCACGCCATTACGTTCAAGAAAGGGAGACGGCTTGGCGGGAACAAGCCGATAATCTCCATTACCACGATCATATTCATGGCGATGAGTGGCTGTTGGGATATAACAAATCTTCCGAGCTCTTGTAATGCCAACATAGTGCAAGGAAAGAGTCTCCTTGTAAACGTCGTAAGGGTGACACCCCTGGGGGGCAGGGAGTACGGAATCGTATACATCGAGACAGACCACCGCATCAAACTCCATCCCCTTTGCCTTGTGATATGTTAATAGATTGATCTCGTTCGTAGCGGAAGGCGTGTAGTATGCCTTTAGTTTATCGACTTTAGAAACCAAGGATGTATACATTTTCACATCCGCATCTCTGTATGCATTAGGCTCGCATAGCTGAGCAATCTCAATGGCGATGTCAATCCTTTCGCGTAGAGATTCAGGACGAAGGGAAAAATAGTTTGATAGTAGGTCGACTGCCTTGAATCGCCTCCTGGCATTAGAATAGGGGCTGATGTACATATCGACAAAGTTAGGGGCGTACCGTTCGTGCGAGTGGTATATTTCTAGCAGTCTATCGAATAGATTTGCCCATACAGAGAAGCTCGTGTTGAGCGGACTATCCCTATGCAGTTTAGTGGGGAGATTAAGAATCGACGCTTCGCTCGCACAACGATCCAGTACTGCGTTCGATCGTGCGAGAATCGCGATATCGCTGTTGTCTCTGATATCGTACCGTTTTTTAATTTCGTTGAGATATCTTCCCAGTACATTTATAACCGACTTCTCATCGGTGTGTCGTTGTACGGAATTCGTATTTGAATTTGCATGCACAACTCTAGCTCGAATAACACGAAAGTCTTTTTGAGATCTGGATTTTGGGATATACTCATAGGGGTAGCCTAGAAGACAGCGAGAATAACTAACTATACTAGGGTGACACCTATAGTTCTCGGTCAAATCAAAGTTCTTGAACTCGGGCGATTCGAGAAGGCTACATAAATAGCCAGAACTCTTATTTGCCCAACCAAACACTGCTTGATCGAGGTCCCCAACGACAACCGTCTTCAATCCCAGCGATGAAAGTTTCATCACCAACTCATGTTGCGGTTCTCCACAGTCCTGGTATTCGTCAACGTACACGCTCCTATAACGCGCTTTAATATAGTCTTCGGCTGCCGGTACGGAATTTAGTATCTGCAGTGCTGCACTGCAAGCTATATTAATAGGAAGTATTCCCGACTTAAGGGCCTGATTCACCTTCTGTTCTTTGTCGCCTGCGGAAAGCTTATCATAGTCATTATCTGAATCGATGATGTCCAACTTACTGGAAGCTCCAGGATATCGAGACAAATACGGGGAAACCACTTCGTTAAGACAGAAAGAATCTATCGTTCCATAAAACGACTTATTTCGCACAACTCCATAACGAGTACATCGATTTCTTAGTTCAGCACTTGCCTTTCGAGTATACGAAATAGCTACGATTCCTTGATAGGAAAGTAGGTCAACGGAGTCTTTGACAATCATCTGCGCGAGAATGAAGGTTTTGCCACTTCCTGGTCTCGCAGTGATTACTTTATTATGAGGATACTCGATCGCTTCGAGTTGCTCATTGCTCGGTGAGATCGGCATTTCGAATCCTTCTGACCAAGGCTAGTAAAGGGCGAGCAACACGATCTGCTCGTAGAGGGAATAGATTAGGCTTTGATTTAAGGAAATTATACATGTTCTCGGCTTTCCGCTCCTGCATTTGCTTAACAATTTCCTCCGTATCGTCTTCACAGTAGTATTCTGCAAGTTGGTCGTGTAGTGGACCGTTGGCTAGATCATTCTCTAGATCTTTGTTAGCCAGATGAATGTCGTGGTCATCTGCTAACTTTGTAAGGATATCTGCAGCTTTGTTGTTTTGTTCTGTTGGGCAATCCCCTTCCCACACTAAAGATGTTTCGTGATGTTTGATCGTAGATCTCACCTCTTCGGAAATCCTATCGTCGGGCATGTTTGCTAGGAGATCAGCTGCTCGTGCAACTCCGGCGTATCGGTACCATTTTCGGTCGTCTTTTTTCTTAGGTACTTTAAATACATCATTATCAGTACGGACGACAAAAGGAATTTCGAGATCGAGGCAGACATCAATGTACTTTTTGAAACCTATGCCTTCAACCGAGATGATTGAAAGGTTTAAGTGGTCTAGGTCTAAGCCCAAAGCACCACTCAATGCTGTATACAGTAGCACCTCTGAAGGGCCTTCTACAAGAAGCACACCTCGGGAAAAGAATACCTCAGATGTGATAGAGTTTAAACGATATCCGAAATTATCGAGAACTTCGTCTATCTCCGTGGAACAAGTTAGTGCTTTAGTCGACTTCAAGTTCGAGGTCTTGGTTAGTCGAATTATTGTTCCGTTAGTGAAGTGTGCTAATATTTGAGGTGAATGAGTTGTCATCAGTATTTGTGTATCCAATTTTAGCGATAGATACTCAGAGAGGCGTCTCTGTTGGTGAGGGTGAAGATGAGCTTCAGGCTCTTCAACGGCAAAGAAAACTATTTTCTCTCGACGATTCTTGGGCACTAGTTTCTGTTGAGAAAGCCATGTTGCGAAATACATTTGGTTTCGACGTCCGTCTCCGCCGAACGTAAGAGGCGCGTTTCCGGACAGGAAGGCCAACTTCAAGTTGTCCACTAGCATTCCTGCGTCGGTACTTCCTGAGACGAATCGCATCTGGTAGCCGTCATTAATAGAAGAGAGTTCTATCATATGCTTGTTTACGACGTTTAGAGAGTTCGATAGGTAGTGGAGGCCGTTGATCTGGTCGTTAAGTCGATCCATGCCCTCCTGTATTGATGCGAGAGCTGTTTGGTCATCCTGCTCGTCTTCATCTGATCGTTGTGAGCGAGCCTCCGCTAGCAGCCTATTTTGCTTACGTCGTAAGAAATGCGATAAATCGCGAGTGCTGCCGACGTACTCCATTTGTAGGTGTTTGATATAGTACCTACTGCTGGACTCTTCGAGTGCTTTAAGGGTTGGCCCGGTAAGAAACACATAGTCGTCATTCTTTTTTTGATAGAAACGTATGTAGACGGTCCGGTCGTCGCTTATGGCTGCCTTGAAAATGCTGATAAGACACCCCTCGTTGATGTTGGTAACTTTTACGGTGATGACAACTTCGGAACTCTCGGACGGCATGTTAAAATCATCGTCGTTGAGTTCGAAGTCTCTTGAACTAAATGATGGATCGAATAACAGGCGCAATGCGTAAAGCAGGTTAGACTTTCCGACGTCATTTTCTCCCACAATAAGTGCATGGCTGTCGAGCTTGATGTTGCAGTCGGCGAAGTTTCTGAACCCTTTTATGTGAATGGAATCGATTCTCATGATTTCCTTTCGATTTAGTGTTTTGGTGGCGGTGTGTGTAGAAGGTGTTATGGAAGTCGTCTAGGTTGAGTGTCCGTCAGTTTAGTATTTACTCCTTTTGATGAATATTTCATTAAAACTCGTTATAGGCGACATTTGTGGAGCGTTTTGAACGAACTTTGTGTCTCTACTTCATCACCCCAACCCTTGGAACCTCTCAACATAGGCGGCTAGGGCGGCTTGGACGCGGCGCTTCTTCTCATCGTGGCTGTCGTCAGCCGCGCGGCGGAATCTGGAGGTGGGCGGCAGAATCCTCGTGATCGCGGTTCCCTCGGTGGGCACGTATCCGTTCCGCAAGGCTGCCTCCACCAGTGCCTTCGCTGGCCCCTCGCGCAGCCGTTCATCGCGGATGATCGCTGCCAGCTCCTCGCTGCGCCGCTGTTCAATGAACGCCCGCCACTGCTCGTCCACGTCCCCGAAGGCCGACACCGTGTGCACGAAGTCCTCAATGAGGTCGCGCTTGTTGTGCAGGCTGGGACTGGAGGTCACAGCCCGTCGGATTTCCACCGGGATCTCCTTGTTCTCGCCATCTCCCGCCTCGCCCCGGTGCTTCTCCACCAGCATGAGGACGTAGTCGACGCCCACCTCCACCTGCTTGACCAGCTCGATCTCGAAGACGAGATCGTCGTTGACGACCTCCTTCTCCACGTCGGCCGCCCGCCGCATCTCGGCATACAGATCCACGTACACGCTGCGGTAGTCCTGGAACTCGGCCTCGCCGATGACGTCGTCGTCCTCGAAGTCGTCAAAGCTCGCCAGGATGTTGCGCAGCCGCAGGATCTTCCCGAACTGGCGGATAAACTCCTTCTGCTCGGCCTCCGAGGCGATCATCTGACCCGGCTCGAACCTCGCCCGCAGCTCGTTGATCTTCTCCAGGTAGTCCTCCAGGTACTCCTTGTACGGCTTGAGGAGCACCAGCCCGCCGGCGGCCTCGTTGCCGAACAGGGCGATGGCCTCATCGGTCTCCTCCTGCAAGTCCCGGAAGCAGACCACGTTGCCGTAGGTCTTGACCGAGTTGAGGATCCGATTCGTGCGCGAGAACGCCTGGATGAGCCCGTGCGTGCGCAGCGACTTGTCCACCCACAAGGTGTTGAGCGTCTTGGAGTCGAACCCGGTGAGGAACATGTTGACCACGATGACCAGGTCGATCGTCCGCTCCGCCAGCCGCCGGGAGATGTCCTCGTAGTAGCCCTCGAAGCCCTGTGCGCTCGTGTCGTAGGCGGTGCCGAACTGCGCGTTGTAGTCGCGGATCGCCTCATCGAGGAAGGCGCGGTCGTCGGCGGTCAGCTGCGAGGGGTCCACAGCCTCATCGGCCAGCGTCTCCCCGGGCGCATCGGCGTTGGGCGCGTAGGAGTAGACGATGCCGACGCTCAGGCGCCGGTCCGGGGCCAGCCCCTCCTGCTGCCGCTTGAACTCCATGTAGTAGGCGCGCGCCGCCCGGATCGACGCCGTCGCGAACAGGGAGTTGAAGCCCAGCACCCGCTTCTGCCCCAGCGTGTAGGAGGAGTTGCGCCGCGTCTTCTGGTCGAAGTGCTCACGGATATAGCCCACTACCTGAGTCAGCCGCTCGGGTGCCAGTAGCGCCCGCTCGGTGTCGATGGCGCTGATCTCCGCGTCGCGCACGGCGTCGGGCATCTTGATCGTGTCGATGTAGTCGATGCGGAACGGCAGCACGTTCTTGTCCCGGATCGCATCCACGATCGTGTACGTGTGCAGCTGGTCGCCGAAGGCCTGCGCGGTGGTGCGAAGCTGGACATTCCCGCTGGAGCTGGAGTTCGCCGCGAAGATCGGCGTGCCCGTGAACCCGAAGAGGTGGTAGTTGCGGAAGGCCTTGGTGATGGCCGTGTGCATGTCCCCGAACTGGCTGCGGTGGCACTCGTCGAAGACGAGGACGACGTGCCCGGTATAGATGGCGTGCTTGCGGTTGCGGCCCACGAAGTTGGAGAGCTTCTGGATCGTGGTGACGATGATGTGCGTATCCGGGTCGTTGATCTGCCGGCTCAGCTGGTTGGTGGACTGGTTGGCGGAGACCGTTCCCTCGGCGAATCGGTTGTACTCCTTGATGGTCTGGTGGTCCAGGTCCTTGCGGTCGACGACGAAGATGACCTTGTCGATCCCCTCCATCCCGGCAGCTAGCTTGGCGGTCTTGAAAGAGGTGAGGGTCTTGCCCGAACCGGTGGTGTGCCAGATGTAGCCGCCGCTGGCCACGGTTCCGGTCTGCTTGTTGGCCGATGCTGTGAGGATCCGCTGAAGGATCGCCTCGGTCGCGGCGATCTGGTAGGGCCGCATGACCAGCAGCTTCTGCGCGGTGGTGAAGACGCAATAGCGGGTCAGCAGGGCCAGCAGCGTGTGCTTGGCGAAGAAGGTCCGGGTGAAGTCGACCAGGTCCGTGATCGGCTTGTTCGCGGCATCGGACCACCAGGAGGTGAACTCGAAGGAGTCCGAGCTGGCGGCCTTCGACTCGCGCTTGCCGCGCGTGGACTCGGTGACGTGGTCGAAGCGGGTGGTATTCGAGTAGTACTTGGTGTGGGTGCCGTTGGAGATGACGAAGATCTGGACGTAGCTGAACAGGCCAGCACCCGCCCAGAAGGAGTCGCGCTGATAGCGGTTGATCTGGTTGAAGGCCTCGCGGATGGGCATGCCGCGGCGTTTGAGCTCGATGTGCACCAGCGGCAGGCCGTTGACGAGGACGGTGACGTCATAGCGGGTGTGGTGGGCACCGGTCTTGACGACGTATTGGTTGGTGACCTGCAGACGGTTGTTGTGGATGTGCTGCTTGTCGATGAGCCGGATGTTCTTGGACTCGCCGTTGTCCCGGATGAGGGTCTGGACGTGGTCCTCCTGGATACGGCGGGTCTTCTCCGCGATCTCGTCCCCGCCGCCTGAGCGGGTGCGGATCGACTGGGCGAAGAAGCGATCCCACTCCTCATCGGTGAAGGTGTAGCCGTTGAGGGATTCGAGCTGGGCGCGCAGGTTGGCGACGAGCTCGTCCTCGCTGATGAAGGTGACGTACTCGTAGGCCTGGGCCCGCAGCTGGCGGATGAAGGCCGTCTCCAGCTCGGCCTCCGACTGGTAGCCGGCGCGGTCGGTCTCCTCGGACTCATAGAGGCCGACGACGGTGCTCTCACTGGTCAGGACGACCGGTTCGACGCCGACGGCCGAGGCTTCACGAATGGTCATGGGAGGACACTTTCGTCAGAGTAGAGAGATTCTGCTGGGGTAGTGGGAACGGGATCCAGATCCCGGTTCTCCCAGTCACCGTAGGTGCCTCCTGTCCATTTCCAGGCGGTACGACCATTGCAAGATCGACCGGTGGCGATAGACCCGGCAGTGGATGGTGAAGGGAAAGGGACGTCCCGTGTGAGAGTGCCGGCGACACCATCGACGGCGATACTCCCGTCATCAACAAGCTTGGTGTGACGAGCGCGGAGGGACCTATATGCGCGACGGGTGCTCAGGGAACTTCCTTTATTGGTCCATTCCCCGACGATGCGGGAACCCTCCAACATGATGAACTCGGCCCCAATGACGCGGGCTTGGGCATGGATGTCCCGCTTGGGGACAGCGAGCGTGAAGATGGGAGAGTCAATGTCCTGGGGGAGAGGCTGCCTTTCAGGGAGAGTCTTGGTGCTGCGTAGGATGCTGACACCGAGGACCGGGAGGACGCCACGGACCTGGTCAAGGAAGGCCTCTGCGTCTGACTGCTGTGCCTCCGAAAGCTTGCGGGGTTGCGGTGTTTGGGTGTTGTCGGGCAGTGAACAGCGCTTGGCAGTGTTAGCGATTTCGACAAGGCGGGCCTCAAGGTAGCCCCAGTGCGCTTCATTGAAGGAGTCGTCACGACTGCTGACGAGGACTGCTCGGTCCCACCAGTCCTTCTTGCGGTCGTGCTGACGGAATCGAGCAGAGAAGTCCTCAGTTCTGCCGATATAGCAGGCGACGTTCTCGATCGCATCAGGGTCGTCACCAAGCAGGAGATAGACGCCGTTGCGGTGAGCCTCCTCTCGGGCGAGGAGGCGAGTGAGGGCTGTGCGAGGGCCGGAGAGGATGTGGCCGGTCCACCCCGAGACGTTCGCGGTTGTGATGCCACCTGGCTCCCCATCAACGAGGAAGAGCTCGATATGTTTTCCCCTCATGAGGTCAGCTCTTTTCAGGGAAGGTGAGGAGGCGGTTGCGGTAGTACTCGTACTGCTTGCGACGAGCCTCGATTTCGGCGGGGAGACCAGAGCCTAGGTCGTTAATGACCGCATCGAAGTTGTCGAGGATACTGACGATATGGTGTTGTTCGTTGCTCGGGAGTAATGGGAATGGTATGGTTGCCATCACGGATTTTCGAATCGAAGGCACTGCGCCTGAGTCGTTTGCAACAGCGGCAAGATTTACTTCCTGCATCCAGTGATATAAGAAGTATGGACTGATTTGTGGGGTCGGAATGAGACCCATGACATTATTGTCGTAAGCAGACATTTGAGAAAGTATGCGTTTCTTGTTTGTCCTTAGGGCGGCTCCAATCTTAGGGAAGACAATAGTGCCTGCTGGGGCGGGTTTTATTCGAAGTCGTTCCGCGGTGGCGGCATCAATGTAGTTCGAGGCGGAGTGCAATGTCACTTCGTTTCCTTGGAGATTCATGTCTGAAACTTTGTAGAATGGAATCTCTCCGACGTTCCGGCCTTGCTCGCTTTTCGGGAATCCCCAGCCGCTACGAATTTCGGCGATCTCTCCGAGGGGTTGCCAGCGGATGTTAGATGCTGTGGAGAAATTGAGGAGTCGTCTGCGGTAGAATGAATATTGCTGTCGGCGTGCCTCCAGCTCCGCCTCCAGCTCCGCCTCCAGCTCCGCCTCTAGCTGAGTGAACTGATCTAGTGTCCTCGCGACTTCTTGTTGCACTTCAGCCGGCGGTAGGGGGACTTGTATCTTTGTGAGATTCTTGCGAGAAATGTTGATTCGTGTTACGCCCGTTGCTGTCTTGATGACCTGATGTCGGATGGTACCTGATCGAAAGAGATGCTTTGCGAAGTCAGGAAGTAGGGTGAAGTTTTCGTTGGGTCGAAAACAGGTGCAAAAACTGTTAAGATATAATGGCTCCGGGGGTAGTGATGTGACGACGGACGTAAGCCCGACCTCTTCTCTGTTTTCTGAGGATCCAGTGAAAAGTATGTCGCCAATCCGGAGGGCATTCTGTGTCTCTGAATCGCTGATTCTGACGAAATCGTCTGCGGTCACGTCGACTTCGAGGTTCGAATATACGTTCTTGTATGACACATACCGAGCTGTGCCGTCGACAAAATCTGCCTTGGTTTTTCCTGTCAAGCCTCCAAGTAGGCGGCCGACTTCGCCAAGCGACTTGTATTCCACGCCGTCAGGGCAGAGGTCGCGGATGAGATCATCGATGTGGCTCACCGGGCACCGCCTTCGAGGTCGGCCACGATCTCATCAATACTCGCTCGCAGCACCGCCTGCCGCTCCACGATTTCCTTGATCTGGGCATTGAGCTCCACGATGTCGACCTCCTCGCGAGTGTCCTCCGCCTCCACGTAGGAGGACACCGACAGGTTGAAACCGTTCTCCCTGATCGCCTCCGCGTCCACCAGTGCGGCCACATGATCGATGTCGACCCGTTTGGAGAGCGTCTCCAGGATCATCTCCTGGTTCTCCGCCGATAGCTTGTTCTTGTTACCCTGCCGCACGAACTGCCTTGAGGCGTCCACGAACAGGACGTTGTTGTCCTGCTTTGACTTCTTGAGCACGATGATGCACGTGCCGATCGTCGTCCCGAAGAACAGATCCGGCGGAAGTTGGATGACGGCGTCGACATAGTTGTTCTCCACCAGGTACTGGCGGATCTTAGCCTCCGCGGCGCCTCGGTAGAGCACACCCGGGAACTCGACGATCGCCGCTGTCCCATCCACTGCTAGCCAAGACAACATGTGCATGGTGAAGGCCAGGTCCGCCTTCGACTTCGGGGCCAGCACACCCGCTGGGGAGAAGCGCGGGTCGTTGATGAGAGTCGGATCGTCCTTGCCGATCCACTTCGTCGAGTACGGCGGGTTGGAGACGATCGCCTCGAAGGGCTCGTCATCCCAGTGCGCCGGGTCGGTGAGCGTGTCCCCGTGGGCGATGCTGAAGTCGGCGAAGTTGATGTCGTGCAGGAACATGTTGATCCGGCACAGGTTGTAGGTGGTCAGATTGATCTCCTGGCCGAAGAACCCGCCGCGCACGTTCTCCTTACCGAGCACCTTCGCGAACTTCAGGAGCAGCGAGCCCGAGCCGCAGGCCGGGTCGTACACACGGTTGACACTCTCCTTGCCCATGACCGTGATGCGGGCCAGCACCTCGCTGACCTCCTGCGGGGTGAAGAACTCGCCGCCCGACTTGCCCGCGTTCGAGGCGTACATCGTCATGAGGAACTCGTAGGCGTCGCCGAAGGTGTCGATCGAGGACTCCCCGTAGGACAGGTCGAGGTCTCCGATCGCCTGCATGAGCCGCGTGAGCTTGTCATTGCGTTGAGCCACCGTGCGGCCCAGCTTGGTGGAGTTCACGTCCACGTCGTCGAACAGGCCGCGCAGATCCGACTCCGAGCCCGTGCCGGTCGCGGAGGCCTCGATGCTCTTGAAGATGCGCGAGAGGGTCTCGTTGAGGTTCTCGTCGCGTGGTGCCCGCTCGCGCACGTTGTCGAACAGGTCCCCGGGGGGCGATGAAGAAGCCCTTCTCCTCAATGATGCCGTCGCGGGCGCCCTCGGCGTCAGCGTGCGACAGGAAGCGGTAGTCGAAGTCCAGGTCCCCGGCATCGCGCTCGCCGGCGTTGATGTACTCGGTGAGGTTCTCGGAGATGAACCGGTAGAAAAGAAAGCCCAGGACGTAGGCCTTGAAGTCCCAACCGTCCACGCTCCCGCGCAGGTCGTTGGCAACTCGCCAGATCGCACGGTGAAGCGCATCGCGCTCAGTCTCTTTGCTCAACAGTCGGCCTCTTCGTCGTCAGGATGGGGGAACAGGCAGAAGTATCCCACCAACTGAGGACGTCCGATGACCACGCGCTGGGTTTGGGGTACCGGATGGGCGACGGCTACACTCGTAGGCCAACAGCGAGCATCGGGCTTGGACCGGTGCGCCTGCTCTGGCGGCCCCGCGCCATGCGTGCGGCGGCGCCCGGCGGAGGGGCGGGGAAGGACACTGAGTCGGCTTTCACGTAGCTGCAGCTGGGGACGCCCGACGCCGTCGGGAACGGGAATCCTGTTCCCGACCGCGTGGAATGTCTCCGCTGAGGTTCGGAGACGGGTGCGAGGCCGACCTGATCACAGTCCAGGCTTGTAGCCGCGGGCCTTCCCCAGGTCGCGCATGTAGCCGATGATGAGGTCAGGTTTGACGACGATCAGGGAATCGCCTCTCTCCCAGAAAATCCCGGCAAATTCGACCCGTTTCCCCTTTTTGACGTCCATGAGATAAAGGAAGGCATTCGGATCGACCTGTGCTTGTGATTTGAGTTTGACCGCCTTCTTCTTTGGAGAGAGTGTGGCGCTGGAGGCACAGAAAGCCTCGTTCTCCTTCTTTCTCTCCAGATTGGGGATAGTGAACATTCTTCCGATCTTGGGGGAAAGTGAGTCGATGCAGGATGTTACTGAGGAACGGAGTGCCTTCATGGGTGCCGGCGACTCATTCTTCGTGTTGTATGCGTGAGTCTGCTTGATGGTCAGAAGGTTGTGCTCTGGATATACGGGAGTGTCGTTCTTCTTCTTAGGGTCCATGAAGTAAGCAGACAATTGCTTTCCGTCGAGATCATACTCGACGACACTCCATGGGTCGTCGGGGCCCGGGTTGAGAGCATTTTTCTCGTAGACCACCCAACCATCTTCGGCGTACTCGGTGTGGGTCGTCGCTTTCACTTTGTCTCCGCCAAGCATCATGGTCTTGCCATCGGCAAGATCGAGGACGACGTTATTGATGGTGATGTACTTGTGCTTCTTGTGCGTCACAACATTCGCATTGCCTCGCGTTGACGAGAGGTCCACCTTGTCCTCGGCTGGGATGGTGGTGGTCCACTTCTTCTTCTGAGGGGACTCCCATGCCGTGCACTGATTCTCAGTGTCGCAGCTGATAGCTATTCCGTCGGCGATCATGGCCGACTGGCTCTCGCCCCATGGTACGGAACCTTGCTTACCCGAGCTCAGATCGATGATCGTCGGCCCGTAAACAACCTTGTCATCGCCCCACGAGTACGCCATCGACTCGAACGAGGTGGAGGGGTCCGAACTGTCGCCCCCGACCTCGAGGTCCCAAGCCTTCGTCATCCCGCTGTCGGTGATCGTGTAGGCAGTCAGAGTGTGGTTCGAACTCTCGTAGGTGAGGAAGTGGTCACCGACAACCAGCGGCGTCGCGCTGGCCGCGACGTCGGCGTCCCACTTCTTGACAGAGCCGTCCTTCCAGTCGTCCGACAACTCGATGTGCCGGTTGATGACCTTCGCGTCCGATGGTCCGAAGAAGTACCAGCATGCCCCGCCGGTTGCGGCGAGGACCAGAATGATCGGGAGGAAGACCGCTACCGCCGTGGCTCCGCGTCGTCGCTTCGGGCGCCGTGCCGGTGCGGCCTGCACCGGTGGACCGTTGAAGGCCGGCTGTCCGGGTGGTGCTCCCATGGCGGGCTGATTCATCGCCGGGTATCCGATGGAGCCCGTCTGCTGGGGTCCTGGCTGCGCCATAAGGGAGGCTGAAGGGGCAGACGGCTGCGAAGGCGGCCTGTCGGCGCCGGGCGGCTGCGCGATGTCCGTTGACCCCGGGGCCCCAGTCGCCGTGCCGTATCCCTGGGGCGCACTCCCATAGCCGGTGGACTGCTGCGGCCGCGCCGCCCCCACCGCCATCGTCGGTGCCATGGTGTCAATCTGCTCCGAGGCCTGAGACTGCGCCGGAGATGTGGCCTCATCCGTCTGGGCCGTCCCCTGTCTGGACCGCCGTGCCAAAGCCTCCTTGACGGCAACGTTGTCGGAATGCGCCAGCAAGTCGAGGACGGACTGCGGCGTCGCCGGGTTCACGGCCAGGATCGGGTGCAAGTCGGGGCGGGTGGCCGCGATACGTTGAAGATCGTGAGAAGGGGCGAATCCATCTGCCGCGATGGTCGCGTCGTTGTCGCCTGAAGAAGGAGGGTACCCCGTTGTCATAGCTTCGAAGCCTACCGGAGTTTACGGTGTGAGGGCGCGAATCGAGCCATGGGGACCTGTCGACCTCGGATACGCCGGTGAGGAGCGGTCGAAACGGTCGTCGAGGTGGTTGAGGTGGCCTCGCCGGGGCCCGTTCGCGGATACCTGTCTACTCGGGATTCGGGGTGCCAGGCGGTGCTGGGTTATGACTCGGGCTTGAAGCCGATGGCTTTCCCGTTCTCCTTGTTGTAACCAATGATAAGATCATATTTTGCCATGATGAGCGAGTCTCCGCTCTTCCAGTCGATTTCTTTGAATTTGATCTCCTTTCCAGTTTTGGTGTTCATGAGGAGAAGCGCAGAATTAGGGTCGCTGTGTTCCCAGGCGGTGAGGCTCACGATGCTTCCTTGTGAGGAGATCGAGGCGTACGTCGGGCATGGGGTGTCGTTATCATCACTGCTGGAGCTGTGCTTGGTGGACGTGGGAGCGGAGAATGACTGACCGTTCTTAGGGGTGAGTTTGGAGACGCAGTCGCCGGAGCTGTCTCTGGAGATCGTCAGAGGGGCCTCATCGTAATCTCGTTCACTGAAGTATTTTTGATGTTGCTCGGCTGTAAGGAGGGTGTTGTAAGGAAATATCGGATCCCTCCCCTTGGAGGGCTTTATTGTGTAGCTGCTCTTCTTGCTTCCCTGAGTGTCATATACGGTGACGTCCCATTTCAGATTGTCCTCTGATGAGGTTTCGTCTTTGCTGTAGAGCAGCCATCCGTCTTTAATGTAGACAACGGCCGTGTCCTTTGAGACTTCGCCCTTCTTTCCCAGGTGTATCGTGTCGCCGGTCCTGAGGTCGACCACGATGTTGCAGAAGGCGGTGTATTCCTTTCCTCCTCGCGTAAGGATCTCCGTGTTCGATACATCGGATTGCTTTGCAAACTCTTTCGCTCCCTTGATGGTTTTGCTCCATCGTTTTTTGCTCGGTGATTCCCAGGCGGTGCAGCGGTCGTCGGAGTTGCAGCTGATTGCTACGCCGCCGGCGATCACGGCGGAGTCCTCCTTGCTCCACGGGGGAGAGCTCTCCTTTCCGGTTTTCAGGTCGATCATCTGATGGCGATAGATGAGTCTGCTGTTCCCCCAGTTCTGAAATGAAGGGGAAGAAGAGGCGTAGGAGGACTGGTAGACGTCGTCGGCGAGCTCGACGCGCCATGACTCTTCCATCCCCTTGTCCAGCGACGAGTATCCGGTGAGTGTGTTGCTCGACTTCTCATAGGTCAGGAAATAGTCGCCAATAACGTACGGTTCGGCGTCGGAGGCGACGTCGACGCTCCACGCTTCCTGTGCACCCTGGGCCCAAGAATCTATTAGGGAGGTCCTGAAAGTGACTACTGATGTGCTCGACGATCCGAAGAAGTACCAGGCGGCCACACCGCCCCCGGTCAGAAGCAGAACGATCGGCAGAACGATTGCGAGTACCTTGAGACCCCGTCTTTTCGGGGGCTGAATCGTCGGCGCATACATCGGTGCGCCGTACGCCGGAGCCGTGATCTGGCTCTGCCCTTGCATATATCCCGGCGGCGCTCCGGCCGGTACTCCGGGCGGCATCGCGGGCTGCTGCTCCATGGGCTGCGCCGCCGACTGCATCGACGGAGCCGAGTAGTGCTGGGACGGTGGCGGCAGAGCAACGGGTTGAGCTGCCTGAGAGGAATCCTGTGGCAAGGGACTTGGCTGGGGCCCGGCGCCCGTCCCGTATCCGTAACCCTGAGGTGCGGCGCCCGGAGCCATGGCGCCGGGCGCCGACGGCGGAGCGCCATCGTAGCCCTGGGGCGCTGCTTCGTATCCAGAGGCCTGCTGCGGCTGGGGCGCCACCGCCATCGTCGGCGCCATCGCATCGATCTGGCCGGGAATCTGCGGCTGCCCCGGCCATGCGGGCGGTGTCATTCCGGCGGATTGGCTCGCACCCTGCCCAGTCCGTCGCGCTAGAATCTCCTGGACCACGTCATCGTCGGAGCGCTCCAGCACCGAGAGGACCTGGGGCGGGATCGACGGGTTCGCCGCCAGGATCGAGTGCAGGTCGGGGCGGGCCTGCGCGATTCGCTCAAGGTCTTGCGGCGAGGCGAATCTGCTGGCCGCCATCGTGGCATCGTAATCTCCGGAAGATGGTGAGTGCCCCGTCGTCATGTCTCCCGAGCCTAACGAAATCCAGGGCCCGAGGTCGCCGAATCGGACCACCGGCGCCCGGCTCCGCCGTCGGATTAGAGCCGCGATCCGATAGAGGGGGCCGCCGG
>ERZ773213.415-NODE-415-length-25643-cov-6.684930_pt1 | contig 25643 bp, 24 predicted proteins | sample MGYA00580996_ERZ773213 | MGnify/ENA primary metagenome ERZ773213 (study PRJEB29015, sample SAMEA2738152) | human oral metagenome | biome: human oral; feature: human-associated habitat; material: saliva | place: China | collected 2197 ...
ATCAAATCAAAGATACAAGCAGACGCAATGATTATTGATCCACCACGCAAAGGATGTTCAAAAGATACAATAGACGCTATCGTAACCATTGCACCAAAACGGTTAGTCTATGTATCCTGTGATCCAGCAACCCTGGCACGAGATGTAAAGATACTTAGTGATAATGGCTACAAACTAGAACTCGTACAGCCAGTGGACTTATTTCCGCAAACAGTGCATGTGGAGAATATTTGCTTATTATCAAAAATATAAAGTGTATCTTAGAAATTGTATGAGAATGACGTAAAGAGGTATTATGAATAATTTAGAATTTTGGAACGCTATTAAAAACTTCGATGAACATAAAAAACCTGATGGAAACGAATTAAAATGTGACAAGTTAGTAAAAGAAGGCTTCGGGCAAACGAAAAATGGTTATTTTGAGACTGCTTGTGGAAAAAGCTATAACAAGCAAGTGATTCGTGAGAAAGCTGAGCCATCTCAACAATTTCATTTCTTTTCGTATTATATCGACACAGAAACAAATCGTTCTAAAGAGAATCCGTCGTATGCTCGCTTAAAGTGCCCACAGTTGATTATGTATATTGCGGAAATGGTAGGATTAGACGCAGAAATTGTTGATAAAGCTTTTAATTTTCTCAAAGATTTTGAAGAGAAAAGAGGACTTAAAGAAACAGAAAAAGGTGCAACTTATTTGGAAAATATAGAAGGAAATCCAAGTGAGGTATTCAAGCTTATATTACATATTTCTGATATTCAAAAGATAATAACTGAATCAAGTTCATATGAAGAAATTGTAGAGGAAGTATCGCGTTTAAAATAATATAGTTTATATTTTTGAACCAAAATTAATAAAACAGTCTGTAATGATTATTAAAGTTAAAATGTGTATTGTATAATATCATAGTGTATTGATTTTAATACTGGGGCAAGGAGAAATAATTAATGAATACGAAAGTATTTGACAATGTTACGGAAATAGTTCGTGACGATATGGCGACTACTATAACTAAAGGCAGTAAGGTATCGATTGCTGCTGCTTGCTTTTCTATGTATGCATATAAAGAGTTAAAAACGCAGCTAGAGCAAGTAGAAGAATGTCGTTTTATTTTTACTTCTCCGACTTTTATTAAAGAAAAAACTGAAAAACAAAAACGCGAATTTTATATTCCACGATTGAATCGTGAGAATAGTCTTTATGGTACGGAATTTGAAATAAAGCTTAAAAATGAAATGGCCCAGAAAGCGATTGCAAAGGAGTTTGCCAACTGGGTTAAATCAAAAGCTAAATTTAAATCAAATATAACAGGTAAAAATATAGATGGTTTTATTACTGTTGAAAATCAGCAGGATTTAACCGCATACACTCCTATGAAGGGATTTACAACTGTAGATATTGGTTGTGAACGTGGAAATAATTATTGTAGTTTGGTGCAACGATTAGATGTTCCACATTCGACACGTTTTTTACAAATATTCGACAGAATGTGGAGTGATACAGATATACTTCAAGATGTAACCGATACAGTGATTGAAAATATTACAACTGCATATACTGAAAATTCACCCGAGCTAATTTATTTTTTAACACTTTATCATGTATTTAGCGAATTTTTAAATGATATATCAGAAGATGAATTACCGAATGAAGCGACTGGTTTTAAGAAGAGCAAAATTTGGAATCTTTTATATGACTTCCAGAAAGATGCAGTATTAGCGATTATTAACAAATTAGAACGATATAACGGATGTATACTAGCTGATAGTGTGGGTCTAGGTAAAACTTTTACAGCCCTTGCGGTAGTGAAATATTATGAGAATCGAAATAAGAGTGTCCTCGTATTGTGCCCTAAGAAGCTTGCAGCAAATTGGAACACATATAAAGATAACTACATCAATAATCCACTTGCAGCAGATAGATTAAATTATGATGTTCTTTTCCATACAGATTTGTCTCGAACACATGGTGTTTCTAATGGTTTAGATTTAGATAGGTTAAACTGGGGGAATTATGACCTGGTAGTAATTGATGAATCACATAACTTCCGTAACGGAGTAGGAACGCACTCTAATACACAAGAAAATCGATATACGAAGTTAATGGATAAGATTATTAGGGCTGGTGTAAAGACTAAAGTTTTAATGTTATCTGCAACTCCAGTCAATAATAGATTTTTAGATTTGAAGAATCAGCTTGCCATTGCATATGAAGATAACTCTGAAAACATGAGTATACAATTAAATACTTCTAAGTCTATTGAAGAAATATTCAGACAAGCTCAAGGAGCTTTTAATGCATGGAATAAACTAGATCCGGAGTCAAGAACGACAGATGCACTACTTAAAACACTTGATTTTGACTTCTTCGAATTGTTAGATAGCGTTACGATTGCTCGTTCAAGAAAACACATTGAAAAATATTATAATACTGCTGAAATTGGAAAGTTTCCTGAGAGACGGAAACCTATTTCACTATGTCCAAAGTTAACTGATTTGAACTTGACTATAAATTACAACGATATATATGAAAAGTTATCTCAACTTTCATTATGTATTTACATACCTTCTAAGTATATATTCGAAAGTAGATTGGAAAAATATATCATTAATGATGAATATGATAGAAAGCTTGTTCAACTAACACAGCTTGGACGTGAAGAAGGTATAAGAAAATTAATGAGTATTAATCTTTTGAAACGTTTAGAAAGTTCAGTACAGTCTTTTAGACTCACCCTGAATAGAATCAAGGAATATATTGAGAAGACAATAAAATCAATTGATAATTATGAACGAAATGGTAATTCCAATATCGATTTGGATGAATCCTCTAATGTGGAATTTGATATAGATGACGATAATACAGAATACTTCACAGTTGGTAAGAAAGTGAAGATTAATCTTGCGGATATGGATTATCAATCATGGCGATCCGATTTAAAGCATGATGCTGAAACGCTTGATGCATTAATTTCAATGGTTACAGATATTACACCAGAACATGATAGTAAGCTACAAGAATTGCTTAGACTAATATCTAATAAAATTGAGAATCCAATAAATCCAGGAAATAAAAAAGTACTAATTTTTTCAGCTTTCTCTGATACAGCGGAGTATTTGTATGAACATGTAAGTACATATATTAAAAGTAAATATGATTTAAATAGTGCGGTTATTACAGGTAGTATTGATGGAAAGACCACCGTTAAAGGTTTCAGAGCAACACTAAATAATGTATTAACCTGCTTCTCTCCACTTTCAAAGGGAAGAGATGTATTAATGCCTGGAAGTAATACGGATATTGATATATTAATTGCAACAGACTGTATTTCTGAAGGACAAAATCTTCAGGATTGTGATTATTTAGTAAACTATGATATTCATTGGAATCCAGTGAGAATTATTCAGCGTTTTGGTAGAGTGGATCGTATCGGAAGTAAGAATGCACAAATTCAACTTGTAAACTTTTGGCCAGATATGGATTTAGATGAATATATCAACCTAAAGAGTAGAGTTGAGACTAGAATGAAGATTTCAATTATGACTTCCACTGGTGATGATGATTTGATTAATCCAGAGGAGAAAGGTGATCTTGAGTATCGCAAACAACAGTTGAAGAAACTACAAGAAGAAGTTGTAGATATTGAAGAAATGTCTACGGGTATATCTATTATGGATCTAGGCTTAAATGAATTTAGATTAGATCTTTTGGAATATGTTAAAAATCATAATGATTTGGATAAGATGCCAAAGGGCATGCATGCTGTTGTTCCAGCAACTGATGAGTTACCGGAAGGTGTTGTATTCATTCTTAAAAATATAAACAACAGTGTAAATATTGATAACCAGAACAGAATTCATCCATTCTACATGGTGTATGTGGGTAAGGATGGAAATGTAATTTGTGATTACCTGAATCCAAAGAAAATGCTAGATGATATAAGACTGCTATGTCGAGGAAAGAAAGAACCTATTTATAATCTATATCAACAATTTAATGAAGAGACAGATGATGGTCGGAATATGACAGATCTATCAGAGCTTTTAGGGGAAGCGATTAATTCAATTGTATATACTAAAGAAGAAAGTGATATTGATAGTTTATTTACAACTGGCGGAACATCAGCGCTGGTGACAGAAATATCTGGGTTAAATGATTTTGAACTTATCTGTTTCTTTGTTGTTAAAAGCGAGGAAGACATATGTTAGGTCTACCAAAATCAACTGAGTATAATAGAAGAATTCCTAAGCAAAAGTTTTACGAAAAGATTGACATTTCACCATCAATCAAAAAACTGTTTATTGAGCAAATCAAAACAATCTATTGGAAAAATAAGATAGCGGTATCTACTATTAATTTGGCTTCTGGTAGAGATGTTACAGAAATAGAGATATTTGAAATTCGATTGAATTGTTTGGAGTTTGATATCGATCTATTAAGACAAATAGATAAAGGGATACCATATCACATCCTATTTATCATGGAATACAAAGAAAAATACCAAGCATGGATAGGGTTTAAAGAAATAGATCCATCTAGCAATAAGGTCTTAAAGGTAAATAGTTATTACCATACAGATTGGCTTAATGAAGATGAATTACCACTTAAAGTAGATGGCTTTGATATTGATGAAGTATACGAGAATTTTGTACGCCAGATAGGTGGAGATAAATTAGATACAAAAACAAAAGAAGAAACATTAAAACAATCTGTAGAACGACAAGAACAAAAACATGCATTACAAAAACAACTAAAAACATTGAAAGCAAAGATTCGTAAAGAGAAACAGCTTAATAAGCAAATATGTATGAATGACATAGTTAAGAAGATAAATAAAAAACTGGAGGATCTTTAAAATGGAAAAGATGAGAATGGAATCAGTCGATTTGACTGCTCAGAATATTGATAAGATAGGTGCATTATTCCCTAACTGTATTACAGAAACAGTTGGTGCAGATGGAAAGCCTAAGAAAGCTATTAACTTTGATATGCTTCGCCAGATGCTGTCTGGCGATGTTATCGAGGGTGACGAGGCCTATGAATTTACATGGGTAGGAAAGAAAGCCGCCATTGTTGAAGCTAATAAGCCTATCCGCAAGACCCTGCGTCCTTGTAAGGAAGATAGCGTAGATTGGGATACCACTGAAAACCTCTATATTGAGGGTGACAACCTGGAAGTTCTCAAACTGTTGCAGGAAAGCTACCTTGGTAAAGTTAAGATGATATATATCGATCCACCGTACAACACTGGTAACGATTTTGTTTACCCTGACTCTTTTATGATGGATAGTGAGGACTATAATACGGGCAGTGGATACTTCGATGAAAATGGGATTATAAATTTCTCTCGTACCAACGGAAATGCACAGGGACGATATCATTCAGATTGGTGTTCTATGATATATTCCAGACTCATGCTTGCAAGAACCTTGTTGCGAGATGATGGTGCAATATTTATCTCCATTGATGACAATGAAGTGGATAACTTGAAAAAGATTTGTGCAGATGTGTTTGGTTCGTGTAATTATGTGGCTACATTCCCGTGGAGAAAGCGCACAGCAAAATCTGATGTGCCGTTTGGTATTTCGCAGGATTATGAGTGGATAGTTTGTTATGCAAAGTCCACTTCTTTCCTCGCAAGTGTGGTAGGAAAAGAACGGAAATACTATGAGAGTCCCGACTTCCCTGGACGCCCTTGGCGTGTTCACGACTTGACAAAGCAAACGACCGCAAGCGAAAGACCTAATAGCTTTTTCACTATTGTTAACCCTAAAAATGGGGAAGAATATCCTGCCAATCCTAATGCAACTTGGCGTATAACAGTTGATACCATTGGCGATTACATCGCTCAAAACAGAATTATATTTCCGGGTGACTATGATTTCCTTAGTATTTCAAAGCCTGTTCTGAGATATTGGAAAGAGGACGATATTGCAAAAGCTGGTGACAGTTTCGGAAGGGTTGCTGTCAGCACCAAATTAGCTGATGATATCGGTATGTCACAAGATGGGACAAAGGAAATTACGTCTTTGCTTGGAGGAAAAATATTCTCTTTTCCAAAGCCTACTTCATTGATTAAATTCCTTGCAAGCATCCACACAAGTAGTGACGATATCATACTCGATTTTTTCTCTGGCTCTGCAACTACTGCTCAGGCTGTTATGATGCTTAATGCTGAAGATAATGGCAATAGAAAGTTTATCATGATTCAATTGGCTGAACCTTGTGATGAAAACAGTGATGCGCGTAAAGCAGGTTATTCCACAATCTGCGAAATAGGCCAAGAACGCATTCGCCGTGCAGCAAAGAAAATTGCAGAAGAAAGTCCTACGGCTACTTTTGATGGCGGTTTCCGCGTTTTCAAGTTGGACGAAAGCAATATGAAAGATGTCTATTATGCTCCTGCCGACTATGACCAGGGTATGCTTGCTATGTTGGAGTCCAACATCAAGGAAGACCGCACTGACCTTGACCTGCTGTTTGGCTGTCTGATGGCATGGGGTTTGCCTCTCTCCATGCCGTACACATCCGAGGAAATCAGTGGATGCACCGTCCACACCTATAATGACGGTGATTTGATTGCCTGCTTTGATGAAAATATCCCGGATGAGGTGGTAAAGACCATTGCAAAGCGTCAGCCTCTCCGTGCTGTGTTCCGCGATGCCAGCTTTGACGGCAGCCCTGCCAAAATCAATGTAACTGAGGTATTCAAGCTGTTAGCACCGGATACAAAAGTAAAAGTAATCTAAGGAAGGAATCACTTTATGAAGCTACAATTTAAGCATCAAAAATTTCAGGCGGATGCTGCAAAGGCTGTAGTGGATGTGTTTGCAGGTCAGCCCTATCTGACTCCTACCTATATGATGGACAGAGGTGCAACTTATCAGCAGTCTCTTACCGATGACACTGACTTCACAGGTTGGAGCAACCAAAAACTGGTACCGGAACTTTCCGACCCGGTTATCCTGGAACATATACAGAAAATTCAAAGATCTAATCAGATTGCACCCTCTCCGAAGTTGGAGGGTAGATTCAATCTGACCATTGAGATGGAAACAGGTGTCGGCAAAACCTACACCTATATCAAAACCATGTATGAACTGAACAAGCACTACGGCTGGAGTAAGTTCATTATTGTTGTGCCAAGCGTGGCAATCCGTGAGGGCGTGTATAAGTCCTTCCAGATGACCCAGGAGCATTTTGCTGAAGAATACGGCAAGAAAGTCAGATTCTTTATCTACAACTCCGCCCAGCTGACAGAGATTGACCGCTTTGCATCAGATAATTCCATCAATGTAATGATTATCAACTCCCAGGCATTCAACGCCAAAGGTAAGGATGCAAGACGAATTTATATGAAGTTGGATGAATTCCGTTCTCGTCGTCCAATTGATATTATTGCTAGAACAAATCCTATCGTTATTATTGATGAGCCACAGTCTGTGGAAGGCAAGCAAACGAAAGAGAATTTGAAGCAATTCAATCCTTTAATGACACTGCGTTATTCCGCTACACATAAATTGGATAGCATCTATAACATGATTTATCGTCTAGATGCTTTGGAGGCATATAATAAGCGTCTAGTTAAGAAGATTGCGGTTAAAGGTATTACTGAATCTGGTAGTACTGCAACTGAAAGTTATGTCTATTTAGAAGGTATCAATCTTTCGAAATCTGCGCCTACAGCAACTATTCAGTTTGATATGAAAGGTTCAAGTGGAATAAGAAAGATTACACGGATAGTTTCAGAAGGATATAACCTTTATGATAATTCTGGACAGATGGAAGAATATAAACATGGTTTTGTCGTGTCTAAAATTGATGGACGTGATGACTCTATTGAGTTTATCAATGGTATAAAGCTTTATGCAGGTGATGTAATTGGTAAGGTATCAGAGGATCAGCTACGCCGTATACAGATTAGAGAAACTATACTATCTCATATTCAAAGAGAAAGAGAATTATTTTATAAAGGCATTAAAGTATTATCATTGTTCTTTATCGATGAAGTTGCAAAATACAAGCAATATGATGAGGCTGGCCATCCATTAAATGGTAGCTATGCAGAAATGTTTGAAGAAGAATACGAAGATGTAGTTAGTCATCTTCAAATTACTCTTGGAGAAGATGACTATATGCATTATCTTTCTGCCATTCCTGCAGAGATGACACATGCTGGTTATTTCTCTATCGATAAGAAGGGAAAGATGGTTGATAGTAAGGTTGGACGTAAGGAAACTACAACTGATGATGTCGATGCATATGACCTTATTATGAAAAATAAAGAACTGCTGCTCGATCGAGATCCAAAGAAATCACCGGTACGTTTTATATTTTCACATTCTGCACTTCGTGAAGGATGGGATAATCCTAATGTATTCCAAATTTGTACTTTAAAGCAAAGTAGTAGTGATGTACGTAAACGACAAGAAGTAGGTCGTGGTCTTCGTCTTTGTGTAAATCAAAATGGAGAACGTATGGATACTAATGTACTAGGCAATGAAGTACACAATATAAACATATTAACTGTCATTGCTAGCGAAAGTTATGATAGCTTTGCAAAAGGTTTACAAAATGAAATCGCAGAAGCTGTTGCGGACAGACCGCAGAATGTTACACCAGACTTATTTAGAGGTAAAGTTATTAGAGACGATAAAGGTAATGAACAGGTTATTGATGATGATACAGCAACAGCAATTTATTATGATCTTGTTGTGAATGGCTATATTGATAAGAAAGGTATTCTTACTGATAAGTACTTTACAGATAAAGAAAATAATGAGCTGCAAGTTGCTGAGGAGGTTTCTGACTCGGCAGCATCAGTTATCGAAATTATTGATTCAATTTATGACAGTCGTTCTATGCAACCTGAGAATGCAAGAAGTAATAATGTTGAATTAACAGTTGACGAAAGCAAACTTGCAATGCCAGAATTTAAAGCTCTTTGGTCTAAAATTAATTCCAAAACAGTATATGTAGTTGATTTTGATACAGATGAATTGGTAAGAAAAGCGATTGATTCGTTGGATAGAAAACTACGTGTTGCTGCAATTTACTTCAAAGTTGAATCTGGAATAATGGAAAAAATCAAGTCGAAAGCAGATTTATTAAGTGGTACTTCATTTGTTAAAGAAGAATCAGAAAGTATTGGTACTGTTATTGCTGCAAGTTCTAATGTTAAGTATGACTTAATTGGTAAACTTGTTGATGAAACAGGACTTACAAGAAAAGCGGTGATTCAGATTCTTCAGGGTATTAAACCAGAAACATTTAATCAGTTTAAAAATAATCCGGAAGAATTTATTATAAAGGCTGCGGCACTGATAAATGATGAAAAGGCGACAGCTATCATTGAACATATAACATACGATGTTATGGATGATAAATATGGTACGGAGGTCTTTACGGATCCTACAATAAAGGGTCGATTAGGTGTTAACGCAATAAAAGTTAATAAACATTTATACGACCATCTCGTTTATGATTCTTCAAATGAAAAAGGATTTGCATCTGAATTAGATATTAATAAAAATGTTGCTGTATACGTGAAATTACCTAATGGTTTTTATATTTCAACTCCAGTTGGACACTATAATCCTGACTGGGCAATTGCATTCTATGAAGGAACTGTTAAGCATATCTATTTCGTTGCAGAAACAAAAGGTTCTATGAATTCTATGCAACTTCGATTAATCGAAGAGTCAAAAATACATTGCGCAAGAGAGCATTTTAAAGCAATCAGTAACGGTGAGGTTGTATATGATGTAGTCGATAGTTACAAGTCTCTTCTTGATATTGTGACAAAGTAATCGATGCAAAGATAACTATTTAAAAAAATCAGATACAAAGAAAATGAGGGAGAGAAATGATAATTGAGGAAAAACGTGTTTGGGGAATCCATACGCAGGATGATAATTTATTTCTTAAAAATAGTATTATCGCTATTGGCTGGAATGAAATGGGAGATCTGAGTCATATCAAAGCAAACAGAGATGCGTTTAAGAAAAGATATGCAGAAGTTTACCCAAATGCCAAGAAAGGAAGTATTGCGACTGCAGCAGGAATGCTTTATCGTTTTGCACATGAGGTGCAAGTAGGTGATTATGTAATATTTCCTTCCAAGAGTAATAGGGAAGTTAATATCGGTATTATTGAAGGCGATTATTTATATAATCCAAATCATACAGAGTATGTACAAACTAGAACAGTTAAGTGGTTGAAGCATATGCCTCGTTTGGCTTTTTCACAAGGTGCACTTTATGAGATTGGTTCAGCAATGTCTTTCTTTTCCGTAAAGAATTATGCAGATGAATTTTTAAGTGCATTAGATAAAAACTTTATTAATAATTATCCAACAGATTCAGAAGATGAGAGTGTTGGTGCAACTGCAGATGATATCATTGAGAACACAAAAGATTTCATCTTAAAAGAATTAAGTAGACAATTAAAAGGATATGATTTAGAAAGCTTTGTTGCTGATCTTCTTCGTACGATGGGGTATAGGACTATTGTATCTCCACAGGGTGGAGATAGCGGTATGGATATCACTGCATATAAGGATGAACTCCCGCCTCGAATACTTGTGCAAGTTAAGAGTCAAAATATGGATATAAAGGAAGCAACCATTCAATCATTAAAAGGTGCGATGAGAGAAGGAGATTATGGTTTGTTTGTAACTCTTTCAAATTACACAAAAAATGCTCAAAAATATCTGAATAGTACTCCTATTATTCGTGGTATCAATGGTACTGAATTAGTTGAGCTGATTTTGAAATATTATGATAATCTAAGTGAGAAATACAAAAAAATGATTCCACTTAAACAGGTATATATTCCGGTACCAAAGGAGTAATATGAAATCGTTGAAAATAGATATTCCGACTCCTTCAATCGAACAAGTTGAACATTATCTTCAAACTTGGAATACACTTGAAAATTATCGATTACAGGAAGATGCATTGGATAAATTGTTTCTGGATTTATGTACTAAAAATATTGAAATATCTGATATTCTACTGAAGGTAGTAGCGCTAAATGATTTTTATAGCACAAATATATTTTCAGTGTATCCTGTTGCAAAACATATCTTATCACTAGATATTGATTCACGATTGAATTCTGGAGATATCACGCTTGTTTCAGATTTACAAAAGGTAATCATTGGTGGAACAGTGAAGAACTTTTATTCATTCTCGACGAAGTATTGTAGTCATCATAAACCACTAGATTTTCCAATTTATGATAGTTATGTAGAAAAAGTTCTTTGTTACTTTAGAGATAGAGATCGTTTCTCGAACTTTAAAACTTTAGAGCTAAAAGACTACAAGAAATTTAAAGACACTCTGGTTGAATTTAAATATTTTTATGGTTTGGACAAATATGATCTGAAAAAGATTGATAGATATATGTGGCAACTTGGAAAAGACTATTTCCCAAAGAATTATGGCCAAAAGAATTCTAAGAAGAAAAAATGACGTATTCGAAGAAAATGAATATATAACAAATCATATAAGCCGTTAATTTAAAAAGATTGCAAGAATAGAATTTATATATATATTTAATTTCTAGAATTACAAGATATAGCAGGAAGTATGATAGTAAAGTAATCAAAAAAATATTTTTGAGAGCTTATAGTAATTTATACTTTGTTAAAAACTAGTAATATTTTATTTGCAGATCTAATTTAAACAATTTATGCAGTTACAAAAGTATGCATGCATATGAAAGTAAGGTGAACAAATTATATGGCTAAAAGAACAGTTGCTCTTTATAAAGAGAAATATATAGGGATAGAAACTATATATACTGTCATTAACGGAAAGCAGATTAACATTCCAGAAAAACTACGAGAGCTTCGAGATAAAAGCCATAATGGTGAATTATTCTGCCCTTGTGGTTGTGGAATGAATCTTGTTTTGGTTGCAGGGGATAAGAATCTTCGGGAGCAACATTTTCGAGCGAAAATAGGGACCGGTAAATCCGATTGTTCGATGCCTACTGAAAGTGAGACGTCAATAGACTCAAAGATTGTTTTGAAATGCTGGCTAGATGATAAATTAAATTCAAAAGATATTGAATCTCGGGTGCCAATTGATATGGTTGATAGTACTACAAGAAAAGTAGAGTTTACATTTTTTTCTAAATCAAATCGATTAGCAATCCGCTATTGGAGAACTCGTAGCAATATTTTAGAGGATAACTTAGATGTTCTGGACAATCTTTCTGGTATACATGTTATATATGTCGTGGACGGTTCTAATGGAAATACGAATGAACAGTATCCTGAAGCACTAATGAAATTACAAGAGAAGCAGGGTTATTGTTTGTTACTTGATATTGAAGGATTAGATTATTCGAAAGCAAAGATTAGAGCAATATTTTATGCAAAAGATATTCATGGACTATGGCAGGAAATTGAGTTTCTTTCTAATAAATTATCTGCAATTCAAATTAAAGGCAATCAATTGTTCATGAATGATATATCTATAATAAGTCTATTAGAAAAGAGAAAAAAAGATTTTTTTGATAGGAAGCATTTAGAAGAAGAGAGACGTTTGGCTTTGAAGATTCAATTAGAAGAGCAACGTAGAAAAATACTTGAACAACAGGAGATGATTCGTCTAGAAAAAGAACGTCAGCGAGAAGAAAGTGAAAGAAAGGCTCGGGAGATTGAAGAGTACGAACGTATTAAAGCCGAAGAATTAGAGAAAGAAAAGCAACTGAGAGATGCAGACTTTAAAAAGAATCTAGAATCTAACTTCCAACAGCAGGACACACAGGTAAGGGATGCTGAGGACAATCGTTGGATAAAGTGTGAGATTTGTGGGAAAATTGCTAAAGAAAGTGAATTTATATCATATGGAGGAAGTGGCCATATGAATCTTGGTAAATGCAAAGAGTGTAGTAAAAATAAACGTATAACTAAAGTTGAAATAATCAACGAACAGATCATACAGAGAGAACAATATGATACAACAATGTGCCCAAAGTGCGGTGGAAAACTAAGAATATGCAATGGTAAATACGGGAAATTTTATGGATGTTCAAATTACTCTAAATGCAACTATACTAAACCATTAAAAAAATAAGATTTAATTTACTCATGCTGGGCTTTATATCATTGCTAAGCGTTAATATGCACATTAATAGTGAAAAGCACATAATAGACTAATATCATGATAAGGTAGAAGTCTATTATGCGTGAGATAGAATTAATCATTAACTTTAATAAACAAACACAATCACAACAGGACCATTTCCAATGAAAAACATCGATTTCTGTAATCTAAATAATTACTTTAGAGATAACCAACAATTTCTGTGTCCTTATTGTTACAAGAAGACAATGATGATAGAGAAAGATTTTGCCTGTGGCAAAAAGCAATATTATTATATAGATGAACATAAGATAAAGCACAATACCCACATGTCATATGGATATAGAGTAGCGAGAATAAATGAATTGCTATATATAAATGAAATCGATCACTTTTTTACACATGCAATAAATAACTCCATTTTAATGTAAGAGAGTAAACTAGCATACTGCAACTTTTGAAAGAAATTTGCATGCATGCAATTGAAATAAATATGAGAAAGCATTATAGATATTATTATTCGACGAAAGAGAAGGAGATACAACTAACAGTATATATAAAAATATACCGGAGGTAGAAAAGATGAAATTTAGCGAAGTGGGTTTTAGAGCTTTTTATCATAATTTTATTGTTGTTCCTATGAAGGATAGTCTAAAAGGGATTTTGAAAGATTTTCCTGGTGCAGATAGTGCAAATTGTATTTTAACATATGGATATATTGATCGTATGGCTGGTTTTACACTTGAGATTTTGGCTGCTGCATCTATGGATAGTGAAAAACTTTCCTATGGTGCTGGAAATTCAGAAAAACTATCAAAGATCCGAATTGAGTCTGTTATAGAAGATGAGTGTTTCTATATCGATGATGAAGATGATAGCATGTTTGAACTATATTCAGATAAGCTTGAAATGTTAAAAAACTATGATGCAGAAGATGGAGTAGAAGAATCCCGTAATATGGATTTCTTAGATAGCTCAAGAAGCCCTGAATATCCAGATGATGTATTAGTTTATCTATTGAAGAACGGAAACAAGCCAGAAGGATGTTGGGTGCGTATTGAAGCATTAGCTGAACATGAAATTATTGGTACATTGCTAAATGAGCCGAATCAAGATTTTGGTTACCATGCAGGTAATCAGATTGCGTTTTATGTCCATCAAACAGAGAATAAAGAAATTATCCTTTGTGCTAATTTAAATTAAAGCACTAAGTTGAGTATAATGTTTCTGCATCCCACAAAAGTGTATATCTCATCCCATGTTTGAAAGGTATAAACTATGTGACTTAGAAGTTTAGTAGGGTGTATACGGTTGATAACGATCGTTTTTTTGAGAAATGTGAGTTTCCAATATGTTATAATAATAAAAAATAATAATATTAACTCCTGTTTTTGGAAAACATACAAGTGAGTGATTATTCATTACTTTAAATCGCTATTTCGCGAAAAATACAATTGCTATTCTAGGAGGAAAAAATAATGGCAGAACAATTAAACACAGATAATGCAATCGTTCAAGTTATTGAATTGGCAGTCCAAATACCTGGTGTAAAAGTCAACAGGGACTCATTTCTAATGTCTGTATTTCAGAAGAAGAATCAGGAATTAAAAGAAAATATTCTTGCGTTAGGCCCTATTGAGGCTGGTATTGATAGAGATGAGTTAATGAAACTGGCCAGAAGTTTGGTTGTTGATCGTACAATAAAATCGACAGCCATGTCATTTGCAGCAGGTTTACCTGGAGGATTAGCATTAGCAGCTACAATTCCCGCTGATACAATCCAGTACTTTGGTATGGCACTTAGACTTGCCCAAGAAATCGCTTATCTATATGGTGAAGATGATTTATGGAGTGAAGGGAACTTAAAAGAAGAGAAGGTAATGAACACACTCATTATCTATTGTGGTGTTATGTTTGGCGCAGGTGGTGCGGCGGCAACATTAAGAGTTATTACTTCTCAATTGGGTAAGCAGGCATTGAAGAAAATACCAGAAATGGCTTTAACTAAGACATTCTACTACCCATTAGTTAAGTCGATAGTTAGATTCTTTGGCGGAAGTATGACAAAAGAAATATTTGGAAAAGCTGTTGCTAAAGTGGTGCCTATATTAGGTGGTATCGTATCTGGAGGAATTACATTTGCAACATTGCGGCCACAGGGCTTTAGGCTTGTAAATGTTTTAGATGAAGCGAAATTCTCATATTCAAAAGAAGAAATGGAAGCTGACTTAATGGAGATTCGGAGAACTGTTGATCTTCAAGAAAAAAATGAAAATACTACAGTAAGAGTAAATACAGAGACTTCTATTGCAGATGAAATTAAAAAGAGCAAAGAACTTTTAGATCAAGGTGTTCTCACAGAAGAAGAATTTACTGAGATAAAGAAGAAACTGATTGAAAAATATGGTAAATAATAAAAATTTCCATATTTAAGAGAAGGAATTAGTAAAGATTTACGAGTGCTTTTCATATCCACCAATGTTATATATAACATTGATGGATATTTTTTTTGATTACATTACTTCCTTTATGCTATTATGCATATACAAATTATATTTACAAAGGAGTGATTAGGATAGCTAGTACACAAGTAGTAAACTTTCGTGAAGATTCAGTATCTTACCAGAAGACTAAAGAAATCTTAGAGGGTGAGAAAGTTATAGTTTCTGATGTGCTGAATGCTATGCTTAGGAAAATCGCCAACGGTACAGTTGATGCGAAGGAATTTATTTCCAGAAATTTACAGGATATACAGTATCATGGGTCATTTGAGGATTTACAGAAAGAAATTTTAGCTGGACATCAAGAAATTGCTCTAGGTAAGGTCACGTCTCTATCTGACGTTAGAAATGACTTCAATCTTGACTAATTTAAAATGAAGTCTTGTTTTCCTTGCAAATAAGTGAAAGAAAACTAATGGAAATTTATAACGATATTGATATATTTTTTAGAGTCAGCAATCTGCTGATGGAAAAATAGATTTAATTTTGAGTGCTCTTGAAACTTTGGAAATATTTCCAGAAGTCTGTTTTAGTTTCAAGTAGGGGATATGGTGAGATTACTAATGATGGTAAATTTTATCGATATATGCCCATAGAAAACTATTTAGCATTTTATTACATTGAGAATTACAAAGTGTTTATAGCTCGTATCCTAAATGCAAAACAAGATTGGGCTAAGGTTTTTTACAAATAAAATATTATTTTAAGATAAAGGAATTGATGAAGTGTAAGAGTTATTAATGTAGGTGGTGGCATCGTGAAGGTTGAAATCAAAAAAGTAAATTCATATGATGATGAATATGTTGAGTTAAGCGTTGTTGAAGTGACGGATACAATTCAAAGTGCAATCGATACACTTGAGAATAACTGTCGTGTTATAGCAGCGCGATACAATGATCAGACTGTCATGTGTCGGATTGATAAAATTTATTATATTGAATCTATAGATAAGAGAACCTATATCTATACAAAGGATAATACGCTTGAAGTTTCATATAGATTATATGAACTTGAAAGTGAATTGACTCGTAATTTCTTTAGGGCTGCCAAGGCAATGATTATCAACATTCGAAAGATTAAATCTGTCAAATCTGAAATTAACGGTAGGATGACGGCAGAACTTTTAAATGGAGAACAAGTAATCATCGCAAGAAGTTATGTGAAAGAATTAAAAGAAAGGCTAGGAATCTAACATGCAAAAGGCAAAAATTATTTTTCATCAAACGGTTATGATTTCCGCTGCTATTCTTTTTGGGATTGGAATACAGATGATTCTTCAACATTATATCTCAGGTGCAGAGTCATTAACTTTAAGCTGGAATGTTCCTATTTCGATATGTTTAACTGGATTTTTGTGTTCACTTCCAACTTACTTTCTCTTAGATTTAGATAGTTTGAAGAAGAATGTAATGTGGATAAGAATAGTAATCCATTTTATATCAGTTGGTGGAATTGTAGTGTTATGCGGTTATTTGTTTGACTGGTATGGCTCATTATTTAATGTTCAGTCAACTCTAGTTATGTATAGTATTATCTATATCTTTGTATGGTTTGTGACCGCATGGATTGCTAAGTCTGATGAGATAAAAATCAATGCAGCTATCAAAGATATGCAAGATTTAGAATAAGTAATAAATAACGAAAAATAGATGTTTTTAAAGAAAAAGTGCAACTTAGTAGCCTGTATATGCAGGTTGGTAGAGTAGCACTTTTTTTATTCTTTCACAGTGATAAGATGCTTTCAGAAAGAAAAAGATTTAGGAGGAGTTATTACGATGAATGCAATTACAGTAAAAAACTTAACAAAGAAATATGACAAAAAGATTGCAGTGGATCATATCTCATTTGAGGTCAAAGAAGGAGAGTTCTTTGCATTTCTAGGAGAGAATGGTGCAGGTAAATCTACAACGATAAATATGTTGTGTACAATCTTTGATAAAACAGAAGGTGATGTGGAAATATTTGATTATAAACTCGGAAAAGATGATGACAAGATACGAGAGAACATCGGTATTGTTTTTCAAAACTCTGTACTAGATGGAAAGTTAACAGTAAAAGAAAATCTTCTAACAAGGGCATCTTATTATGGTATTGGAAAAGATGAAATACTACAGCGTTTGAATCCGTTAATGCAAGCATTTGAACTTGATAGTATCTGGAATCAAAAGTATGAGAGATTATCTGGAGGTCAGAGAAGAAGAGTTGATATTATTAGAGCTCTTTTACATAATCCAAAGATACTCTTTCTGGATGAACCAACAACTGGTCTTGATCCTATGTCTAGAAAAGTGGTGTGGGAGTATATTGACTATCTTCGTAAGGAAAAGCACATGACAATATTCCTTACAACACACTACATGGAAGAAGTAAGAGATGCTGATAGAGTAGTAATTCTAGATAAAGGACATATTGTGGCGAATGATACTCCAGCTGATTTAAAGAATAAGTATACAAATACAAAATTGATTTGGTACACGCAACAGGATTGTGAAAATGAGAAGTTAATCAGTGACTTTGAATATACGTATGAGGTTGACCACTATATCGTGAAGTTAGAATCACAAAAGGGTTTTAGTCTAACAGAATTTTTATATCTAAATCGTTATCATATTACTGATTATGAAGTCGTAAAAGGAAGTATGGATGATGTATTCCTGAACTTAACAGGTAGAAAGCTTGGTGAATAACATGAGAGGGTTTTTAGGACTAACAAAAAGAAATTTATTATTATTTTTTAAAGATAAGCAATCTATTATATTTTCATTACTAACGTCAATGATTGTACTGGCATTATATCTATTATTCTTGAAAGATACATTTGTAAATGCGATGGATAGTGCAATCAACCAATTCCCAAGCTTATCTTCACTCATTGATAAAAATGATAAAGAGATGTTTGCAAATCTAATCTTGTTAACAGGTATTCTAGGTTCCGCAATGATAACTGTTCCTTATAACTGTTTGATTACTCTTGTAAAGGATAGAGAAAACAAGGTGGATTACGATATCCTTGCAACACCACTTAAAAGAGGACAGATTATTTTTTCATACTTTGTATCTGCAGCATTATCTTCAGCGATTCTTACAAGTATGATTCTTGCGATTGGACTTGGAGTCATTGGCATGCAAGGAGATATCTATCTTGGAATAGGTGATATTGTAAAGGCGTTTGGTGTTGTAGCACTTGGATCTATCTCTGCAACTTCAATCTTTATGATAGTAGTTTTATTCTTCAAATCTGTTAGTGCTAGCGGAGCCTTCTTTGGAATGTTATCTGCAGCTTCTGGATTTATTATTGGTGCATATATTCCTATTTCACAGTTTTCAGAAAGTGTACAAACAGTATGCAATATCTTTCCTGCAAGTCAGATTACAATTGTTCTAAGGAATGTCCTAATCAATGGATTATTGGAACATATGAATACATCGCTAGCAGGAGTAGATCAGGGCATGTTTGTGACAGTCATCAAAGAACTATTCTCATTTAAAGCTAGAATATTTGATGGATATTTAGATGAGACACAAATGTTGGGGTACATTACAGTATCAATTCTTGTATGTATTGTTGTACAAATTATTGTTTATTCTAAAACATATAAGAAAGCGTAATAGAGTAAAGATGACTTTTTCTCCTAATAAATTGTTTTATCCCTTAAAAAATAATATAATTTAAGGTATAAATTAATAATTAAGGGAGAAATACATGAGAAACTTTAATTATTCCAAAATAAAAGATATAAAATGGGACTCGGAAATCCTAAGTTTAGTTGCATCAATTTATCGCTACCAAGGAAAACAAGAATTATATCTAAAACAAAGACCGAATGAACTGGAAAAGTTGATTGACATTGCGAAGATACAAAGCACAGAGTCTTCAAATGAAATTGAAGGTATTGTTACTACAAGTGTAAGACTTAAGCAATTATTAGAAGAAAAGACAACACCGCGAAATCGAAACGAACAAGAGATTGTAGGATATCGAGATGTACTAGATATTATTCATGAAAATTTTGATGTGATACCAATCTCAAGAAACTATATTTTGCAGATGCATAAAATTTTGTATAGTCATATGAATAATCCGCTTGCGGGGAAAACAAAGAATGTACAGAATTACATTAGTGCAACGTATCCAGATGGTCATTCAGAAGTTTTATTTACACCTCTTAGTCCATTTGAAACACCAGGTGCTTTGGATCGTATTTGTGATGAATACAATCGTGTAATCGGTAATTCTGAAGTAGAACCTATCATTATGATTCCTATTTTTATTCATGATTTTTTGTGCATTCATCCATTCAATGATGGTAATGGTAGATTGAGTAGATTGTTGACAACCCTTTTGTTATATAAGAATGGTTTTTATGTAGGTAGATATATATCACTTGAATCATTGATTGCTAGGGATAAAGCTGCATATTATGAAGCGCTTAACAAGGCAGGAGTGAATTGGCACGATGGAAATGAAGATGTGGTTCCATTTATCAAATATCTTTTGAGAATTATACTTGCCGCATATAAAGCATTTGATGATCGATTTAGTATTGTGGAAAATAAGCTATCTGCTGTAGAAATGGTGAGAAAAGCAACGTTACAAAAGCTTGGTCGGTTTACGAAACAAGATATTCGTGAACTATGTCCATCCTTAAGTATAAGTTCGATTGAAGGCTCACTAAGGAAACTAGTTGAAGAAGGTGAGCTTCGAAGAGAAGGGGTCGGACGTTCAACAAAGTATATCCGATTAAAATAGTATTACCTCAATTTATTTAAAGAATGAAAAATGGAGAATGAGTATGCCTTTTGAGATAATTAGAAATGATATTACAAAAATGAAGGTTGACGTAATTGTGAATGCCGCAAATAAATCTCTTTTAGGTGGAGGTGGAGTAGATGGTTGTATTCATCGTGCAGCAGGACCGGAATTACTTTCGGAGTGTAAGTTGCTGAATGGTTGTGAAATAGGAAGTGCTAAGATTACAAAAGGATATCAATTACCATGCATGTATGTAATTCACGCCGTAGGACCACGCTGGATTGATGGTAATCACCATGAAAAAGAATTATTAGAGTCCTGCTATACAACTTCATTTCATTTGGCAAAGGACTATGGTTGTAAGTCTATTGCATTCCCTTTAATATCTTCTGGAATATACGGATATCCAAAAGCGCAAGCATTAAGGATTGCGGTTGAACAGATTAGAAAGTTTCTTCTAGATAATGAGATGATGGTATATCTTGTGATATTTAATCGAGAAGCATATGAAATAGGAGATAAGTTATATTCTGATATCACATCATATATTGATGATCAATATGTAGATGAACATTCTGATTCTTTATCTTTGCAAAAGCCTAGATTCGTAGGGTTTGATAATACATGTTTAAGAGAAGGGTCAGCACCACTTAGTTCTGCTGAACAAAAATCAATAATGGATTGGCTTAGTGATATTGATGAAAGCTTTTCGGAAATGTTATTAAGAAAAATTGATGAGAGTGGGATGAGTGATGCTGAGTGTTACAAGAAAGCAAACATCGATAGAAAACTTTTTTCAAAGATTCGTTCTGATAAATTATATAAGCCATCAAAACCAACAGTTATTGCATTTGCTTTAGCACTAGAGTTATCGATAGAAGAAATGCAGGACATGCTTGCAAAGGCTGGATTTGCATTATCACATTCTAGTAAGTTTGATTTGATTATCGAATACTTTGTGAAACAGGGTAATTATAATGTCTATGAAATCAATGAAGCATTATTTGCGTTTGACCAAAGTTTAATTGGTGGATAAAAAATGTCGCTTTGTAAGCGACCATTACATCAAAAAATATAGATACACTTAAGTCATACAAAAGGTAATCACCTTAGGAGGTAAGTGTATGAAAAAGAATTTAACAGAACTAGTATTTATTTTGGATCGTAGTGGATCGATGCATGGACTTGAAAAGGATACGATTGGTGGATTTAACTCCTTGATTGAAAAACAGAAGAAAGAGGAAGGGGAAGCCCTGATTTCCACAATACTATTTGATCACAAAAGTAAAGTGATTCACGATAGAGTCGATGTAAAAGAAATATTTCCAATGACAGAGAAAGATTATGTTACAGGAGGATCTACAGCACTCTTAGATGCAGTAGGTAATGCGATTTGCCATATTATGAATATTCATAAGTATGCGCGTAAAGAAGATATTCCAGAGCATACGATGTTTGTCATCACAACGGATGGCATGGAAAATTCTAGTCATAGCTATGATTATGGCAAGGTAAGACAACTAATAGAATTACAAAAAGAAAAGTATGGCTGGGAGTTTATGTTCTTGGGTGCAAATATTGATGCAATTGATGTGGCTAGTCACTTAGGGATTGGTGAGAGTAGAGCAGTAAATTTCAACTGTGATAGTGTAGGTACTGCATTAAATTATGAGGTTATTGGTGAAGCAATTGGTACATTAAGAAAATGTAACTTTGTGAATGAGAATTGGAAAGAACGCATTGATGAAGATTTTCATAAGCGTAGTAAACCTCATAATAAATAATATTGATTAAGGGTGGAGTATAAAATCTCTGCCTTTTATTATGAAAAAAATAGTATATTATATTTAGATATATTCATTGGATTTCTGGGATACAGTCTAATAGGAGGGTTATAGATATGGATAATCTAATATGGCCGAGTATAATGATTCCTTCAAGTCTTCTATTTACATGCATTGGGATATATGCATGGAATAGAAAGAAACCTATGTGGTTTTGGGCTGGTGATACAGTTCATGAAGAGGATATTACAGATGTTCGTGCATATAACCATGCAAATGGAATAATGTGGATTGTATTTTCTTTATCTCTTTGGGTAGGGACAATTGTTGGTTTAAATGATATGAAAACGGGTGGTAATATAATTCTGTTTGATAGTACAGTTGGACTACTTTTGTTAATACTAACGTACATTAATATTCATAAAAAATATAAAAAGTTGTAGATTTGCTGAAAATAGATTGATAAAAAAGAAGCTTCGAAGCTTCTTTTTTACGTATTTTATAACTGTTGACGATATACATAGCGTGCTATATAATTTTTACATGACAAGAAAAATAGATTGTGGTGAGTATATTCACTGGATAAGTGATGTGTTAGAAAAGCGGACTGAATTATTATTGGCCAAAGGAGGTTTAACATTATCTCAACTGATGGTTATTGAATCTTTCCGCCATAGTAAAGATGGATATCAAACCGTGCAAGATATCCAAAATGCACTTCATGTTGCACAGCCTACGGCAAGTGGACTTGTAAAGCGTATGGAAAAAAAGGGTTTATTAAAACGCATTGATTCTAAGGATAAACGTGAAAAGGTGATTACTCTTACAGAAGAAGGACATGCGGCAATCACCAATGCTAGAAAAGGAATGATATCAACAGAATCTATCTTGCTATCTAGCTTGAGTGAAGAAGAAAGCAAACAGTTCCATACTCTATTAGATAAAGTTTGGAATTCCTTGGGAAAAGATCTTTCAAGGAAAAAATAATATCTATACCTTTAATTAATATTGAAACGTACTGACGAGAAGTGCTAAAATTCTAGTTAGATATAACTAACTAGAATTTTTAATTGTTGGAGGATGGAAAATATGGAAAAGGGTCATCTGCCAATTTTGGGCGTTGGGCCGTTGTATGTCGTCACTATTATTTTGATGACTATCATCAGTATTACTCTTTCTGCTACAGGAATTATTCCTGTCATTACATTTGCTAATTTTCAATGGATATTTATCCTAATCGGTATTTTATGTTTTATTATTGGAATTACTCTATGGTTGAAGGCTGTTATTATTGACCGACTTGATACACATATCATAAAGAATGAGTTGGTAACTACTGGTGTTTATGCATATGTAAGAAATCCAGTATATAGTGCGTTCATGTTTGTGTGTACAGGGGTTTTATTGATTTACGGAAATCTAGTGTTGTTAGTATTACCGATCATCTACTGGGGATTTATGACTGTATTAATGAAGTTAACGGAAGAAAAATGGTTAGAAGATTTATATGGGAAAGAGTATGTCCAATATCGACAACGCGTAAACCGTTGTATTCCATGGAAAGGGAAAGAGTTATGAATGATACAAGTTCCTTACAAGGAGTAGAAGATACATTGTACATTCCTTTATATGCGAGAATATATGCATCTAAGAGATTCCCTAATTATTTCTATGATGAAAAAGCGTTATTACTTGAGAACCATATCTCTCTAAAGAAAATTGCCCAGAATACATTTGAGTATTTCAATATGGCTAGTGTTTGTAGACAGCAGATGATTGATAAAAAGATTATTTCATTTTTAGGACACAACCATGCATGCAATGTTGTGTTTTTAGGTGCAGGTTTAGAAACAGCATATTTCCGCATTAGAAATAATATTTCTAACTTCTATGAAGTAGATTTGGAACATGTAATTGCAGTGAGAGAAAAACTTCTTGGTCATGGTAAAAATGAGATGCTCATCGGTTGTGATATGTTCTCGATGGAGTGGGCTGAATACTTAGATACCTCTAAACATACATTGATTATTTTAGCAGGTGTATTTCAATATTTTACAAAAGATAAAATCATTCATTTTATTCATCAAATACAAAAAAGAATTCCAAAATGTGAAATGGTATTTGATGCGACAGATAGTATTGGATTAAAGCGTGCAAATATATTTGTTCGAAGAACTGGAAATGTGAATGCAGAGATGTATTTTGCGATAGATAATCCATATGAATTCGCAAAAGATACAAACACGAAGCTAGTAAGTGTGAGTGGATTCTTTGCGGATGCTTTGAAACAATGCAGAGGATTAAAACTGATATCCAAGATAGTAATGTTTTTTTCGGATAGATTAAAACGAACTATGGTAATTCACTTACGTTTAAATTAGTAGATATTATAAAAAGTATTTCAGTTATGAAATGCTTTTTATAATATGGGAAGTTTAGGTATAATGATTGTAATGAATTCAAGAGAGGATACATAATAAGTATTACAATCAATATTTACTATACAGGAATCAATGGAAATACAAGAAAGTTTGCTAATGAGATAGAATCTAGTGGATTAACAAAGAAGATTCGAGAAGAAAATGGAAACTTACGCTATGAATATTTCTATCTTGCAAATGATGATAAAACAGTATTGTTAATTGATTCTTGGAAGGATTAAGAATTAATTGATTTTCATCACGCATCGCCAATGATGTTAGAGATTGCCAAGTTGCGTGATAAATATGATTTACACATGCGTGTTGAAAGATATATCTCGGATGATACAAACGAAAATGTTGATCATGAATTCATTAGAAAATAGAGATCTATAAAAGAAAGGTACCAAAAAAATGTTGGAAGAAATTACTTCTTTGGATAGTTATGAAGTATTCATCAATGAAATATGTAGTGATGAAAACTATGTTGATCCTCATTATCTGTATGATAATAACAATCTATATAGTGCATTTGAGAGAAGAGACCAACATGTATATGCAAATATTGATGGTGGTAATACGGATGGGATATTCGTATTACTGATTTTACCAACCGAAAAATATATTGAAATAATCATTGGTTTATCAAAGTCTAAACATGCATACAATGAGCTGTTTCAATATTTGGAGAAAAATTACAAAGGATATCGTTGTGACTTTGTTATAAATCCTAAGAATGTCTTGCTCAAGAATATACTCATTTCAAAAGATGCAAAATTTGAAAGTGAACAGCAACGTATGATTGCGAGATTTCCATCGCATAAACAATATCCGTTAGATATACAACTCTATAGTGAACAGTGGAAACAGGCATATATTGATATGCACGTTAAGGAAACTTACTGGACAGCAGAGAAGGTGTTATCTGCATTTGACCGTTTTAGAGTATTCTTAGCAATCAATCACGAACAATTAATTGGATATTTAGATGTTACATATACATACAAACAAAATGAACCGTATAGTTTATTTGTTTTACCTGAGTATCAAAACTTAGGATATGAACAAGCACTCTTATCAAAAGCCATTC
>ERZ773213.417-NODE-417-length-25593-cov-20.326102_pt1 | contig 25593 bp, 28 predicted proteins | sample MGYA00580996_ERZ773213 | MGnify/ENA primary metagenome ERZ773213 (study PRJEB29015, sample SAMEA2738152) | human oral metagenome | biome: human oral; feature: human-associated habitat; material: saliva | place: China | collected 2197 ...
GTCGAGCAAGACGCAGTGGTTGAGTGGGCTCTACTAGGCTGATTTCATCAGCTTTCACAGCCACACTCAACTGTGCGGAGGTGGAACGACGAAATCGAATTCTAACGAATGACCGATTTCTGTCCCACTCTCTTTCTTACTCTGTCCATTACTGTTTCAATGCATCTAACAGAACTTGGAATTCTTCATTAGTGAGCGTAATCCCCTTGCCCATCTTCGTATGGTCTGGACTCCAAGTGCGGATATCATATTTAGCAGGTGCTCCATTAAAGCTCACCCGGTTTAACTCCTTGGTCCATCCCTTTTCATTTTCAGATAACACCAAGAGTTGTTCTTCAATTTCAAAACTAAAATCTGCCATGAATACTCCTTTCAATGTCTTTCACCTTAATAATTCGTAAAAAATTTTACAAAATGAATGAAATTTTCTATAATATATTGTATCAACTTATGGAGAATTATGCTATGAAAAGATTTCTTGAGCTTCTCAAGGACCGAGCGAATGAATTTTTTAACGATAAAACCTCCCAACCAGCCCCACTAGAGGATGATAAAATTATTCAGATTATTGAACTGGCCCTTCGAAAAAAACAAGGAGTCCATGTCATCTTCCAAAATAAAAGCTTTACAGGCGATATCGTGAAGTATGATCAGGAACGAAAACAACTCATTGTCAAGAATTTTAAAAAGAGTATGTCAACCATTATTCGAATTTCTGACATTCAAAAGATTAGTCTTGTTCCACATACGATTCGAATCGCACAACAAAAAACACCGTAAGCTTCCAAGCTAGGGAGGCATGCGGTGTTTTTTTCTTGTACTTTTTAGGCACGAACTGTTTGACTCGTTCCATCTTCTTTATAGAGATTGATCAAGCCTTCTTTGAGAGCACGGATCATATCACCTGGTTCAACTGGTGTTGGCATATGAATGGTCAATAGCTCCATCGGATTTGGTGCTCGGTCAATTTTATTGCCCTTGGCATCATGCAAATCTTCGATGACTGTTTCAAAATGACGGAAACCAGGTCCGTAGAATTCCACTTGGTCCCCTTCATTGATGACATTTCGTTGACGAATGGTCGCAATTTGCTGATCCGCATCATAGGCTACCACTTCTCCAACAAACTTATATTCTGGAATCTTCCGACGAGCTCCAAATAGTTGCTCATTTTCTGAAGGAGTACCATAATAAAAACCGGTTGCTAGCTCACGTTGGGCCACTTTCCACATCTCATCAATCAAATCTTGCTTAATGGCTTCGAACTTCTCAGGACTTTCCAAATAAGCATCAACAGCCGCCTTGTAGCAGTTCGTTACAGTAGAGACATAGTGAATGGACTTCATGCGACCTTCGATTTTAAGACTGTCCACTCCATTTTCAATCATATCAGGGATATGGTCAATCATCGACATATCAACTGCTGACATCGAGAATTCTTCAGGGATTTCCCCTTTGAGACTCTTGCGTTCTTGACCGAACGGCATATCGTAGAGATCATACTTCCAACGACAAGATTGGGAACAGCCACCACGGTTAGCATCCCGCATACTCATATGATTGGACAGGGTACAACGACCAGAGTAGGAAATACACATCGCTCCATGAACAAAGGCTTCAATCTCAACGTCCGTCCGCTTACGAATCTCAGCTAGTTCTTCCATCGAAACTTCACGAGCCAAAACGACCCGTGTCAAGCCCAAATCTTTCCAAAACTCAAGGGTCTCATAGTTGGTAGCACTAGCTTGTGTAGAAAGGTGAATTTCCAAACCTGGCGCTTCAGTCGCTGCGATGGTAATCAAGGCAGGGTCTGAAACAATGACCGCTGCGATTCCGATATCCCGTAAACGACGGAACCATTCTCCAGCTCCTACTTCATTTCCTTCATGCATGACCATATTGGCCGCAACATAGACCTTAGCTCCATATTTAGCCGCAAATTGGACTCCTTCTTCCATTTGCTCAAAGGTGAAGTTTCCTGCACGGCTACGAAGACCATAGGCCTGACCACCAATAAAGACAGCATCCGCACCATAGCGAACAGCGACTTTTAGTTTTTCTAAAGTTCCAGCGGGGGATAAAACCTCTGGACGTTTCAATTGTTTTGTCATCATATCTCCTAGTATATTACAAGTATATTAGTTAGATTATCAATCTTGTCTATTTTATAGCAAATCCAGTCAAAAGGCAATGGTTTGGGAATTGTTTTGACAATTCTCATTCTTTACCATCATCAAAAAGGAAGGCCCGCACTCCTGGCAGGCTTTTCTCCTTTATTTAACCATGTCTGGATCGTAGTCATAAAATCCAGTATCGAGGAAGCGATTCTTGGGATGCAATTGGTGAATCTGTTCATCCAATAGGAAGGCCTGGTCCGAAGTGAAGGTTCCAGCTTCCAAGAGCTCCCGTGCTTTCACAAAACATTTGGCTATTTCCACAAAGTTTTGACCAGGTGTATAAATCCCCTCTAACTTCCAATGAGTAAATCCATGTTCAACTAACTCAGACAATTTGGTCATCAAATCCAAATCATTGTTGGCAAAAATATGAGTTCCATGTTTGTCTTCAAAAATAGAGTAATGGCTATCTGGATCCCCAGGCTCTGCCAGAAAGAGATCGCGCTCTCTCGTCTTTTCGTCATCGATGTGAGTAAAATTGTAATAATTCTGCAGAAGGGGTCGTTTTGAATGGTGAATTACACTAGCCCCATAGACCAATACTTCAGCTGGGATCTCTAAGATTTCTGGCATCTTGAAAAGCTCTGCAGATGGGATTTCTCGAGCAAGAACAGCTTCAGAAACACCAGCCTTTTGTCCCCAGAAATTGATTTGACGGCTACTTGTCACCATGGTAGAAGCATCATAAATGGTTTTAAAGTTGTAGCCATCCCGCTTCAAGACATAAAAGACACCTGCATCCCCCACCGTGATATAATCGACGTTAATCGATGCAAGGAAATCTAAAAATGGTTTGATATGATCCATCATATCTTGATGCATCAAGGCATTGACAGCCACTGTCAATTCTTTTCCTGCTGCATGGACTAGATCAGAAATTCGACTTAATTCGTCATACGAGAAAGTATGAGGAAGTCGTAATCCATAATCTTTTTCACCAACATAAATTCGGTCTACGCCTGCTTCTAGAAGGGCTTGAACCTGTTCAATACTTTCAGCTGTAGCTGTAATAATTATCTTATTCATGAAAACTATTATACCAAAAAAGTATTTTTGCTCTCCAAATTTCTTAATTTTGTAAAAATTGTAACAGTTTTGTAACATTTCTATGCTTGAAAACGTGTTAAAATAATAGAGTACTGTTAGGAGAGAGAAATATGCCCGTAAGAAAACTTAGAGTTGTTGAAGAATACGACTATGTCGAAATTCCCCTTCAACAAGAGAATACAACAACTAATTATGATTTTAACATTGATACTGAACCAGCTCCTCAATTAAGTGAGCTACTATTTTTCCTTAATATTGCTGTGTTTTGTGTCTTAACTGTTTTATTTAGTTTCATCTTTTTATCAATGAAGATGAATACTTTCTTTGCTTTTGCCTCAGCAATCGCTTGTAGTTTGGGAAGTATCCAAGCTTTCCGCATTTTCCAGTTAAAACGGAAAAAGGACTAAGATTAAATTTTTAGCCTCTTTCGGGAGGCTTTTTGGCATTTCTCATTCTAGTTTGCCAGTTCATAAGAGAAATCCCTCACCAAATGGTGAGGGATTATTTTTATTCTTCTTCTACAGCTGTTTCTTTGAGTTCTTCTTCAACTTCTGGAAGAGCTGTTTCTTCTTCTAATTCCAGGACAATCTCTTCACTTTCTTTCTCTTGTGTCGGGTAGAAAGGAGTTGCTTGATTACCGGTCTTTTGCTGGATTTTTTCCTTAATCGTTTGGATGGCATCTTGTGAAAATTCTACCACATCTTGTGTCTTATCTTTGACCGTTTCGATGACAGTGTCTTTGTTGATCTCTCCACTTTCAACTTTTTCCTTAGTTTGTTGAATGGCGTCTGACGCTTGCTTAGATAGTTCCATTGCGGATTGTTTTACCGAATCATGAACTTCTTGTGGATTGTCTTGGTATTCCTTCACAAAATCTTTGACTTTACTAGTCCATTCTTTTCCTCTTTTTGTTGTCAGGAAGTAAGCGGCGGATGCGCCTGTGATTGTTCCAATTAATAATGATGATAAACGTCCCATAGGGTACCTCTTTTCTTATTTAAATAATTTCATAGCCATGCGAGCTGCTTTTAATCCGACAGATGTTTTGACGGTTTTTCCGCCAACTACGACAGCTTTTTTGCTAATCTGACGCGCTTGATCATTCAGATCCGATACAGATACAGACAAATCTGCCACCGCAGTGAAGAGTGGATCGATGGTTGCAACTTTTTGATTCAAATCTTCTGTCAAAACATTCACTTTCGCTAACAACTCATTGGTTTGGTGTAAGGTTACATTCACATCTGATGTCAAGGTCTTAATCGTCACCTGAGTCTCATCTACAACTTTTCCAATCTTTGAAAATAAGATAATCAAGTAGATGACCAAAACGACTAAAGCTAATCCTAAAAGCCCATAGGCAATTTCAATAAACATTTCTTTTCTCCTTAATCTATTTCCGTTCTATAAAACGGTGCATTCTTTTTTCGTTGATAGATCATGATTCCGATTCCAAGTAAGATCAGGAATAGGGACAGCCATTGTGATACTCGAATTCCCAAAAACATCAAGCTATCTGTTCGCATTCCTTCAATAATCATTCGACCAAAGCCATACCAGATGAGATAGAAAGCCGTAATTTCACCCTTTCTCAAAAGCTTGGGACGGCGACGTAAATAAAGAATCAGCACAAAACCGAGTAAGTTCCAGCAGGATTCGTATAAAAATGTCGGTTGACGGTAATGTCCGTCAATAAACATCTGATTCCGAATGAAGGAAGGTAAATAATCTAAATTCTTAACAATTGCTCCGTAAGCTTCTTGGTTAACAAAATTACCCCAACGGCCAATACTTTGAGCAATCATGACACTCGGTGCAGCGATATCTAAAAAATCAACCGGGTCAATCAAACGACTGCGTGAAAATAGGTAGAGGACTAGAGCCCCTGCAAGGAGTCCACCATAGATAGCAATTCCACCGTTCCATACGGCAAAAATCTCTCCTGGATTTTCCCTGTAATATGACCATCGAAAAATAACATAGTAGAGACGGGCACCTATAATCGCTACTGGAAAAGCAATCAGAATGAAATCAATGATATCGTCTGACTCTATCCCTTTACGAGGGGCTTCTTTCATAGACAGGATGACTGCCAAAAGGAGACCGAGGATAATACAAATCGCATACCAACGGATACTAAAGGGGCCAAGTTGAATGGCTACTGGATTCATGCTTTCACCTCATTCTGATCAATCAACTGGGTCAATCGATCTTCAAAGGTTTTAGTAGCATCATACCCCATTTCCTTGGCACGGTAATTCATAGCTGCTGCCTCAATGACAACGGAAATATTGCGACCTGTCTTAACAGGGATGCGAATTCTTGGAATGGTCACTCCACAGAACTCAATTTCTTCCGCATTATTGCCTAGACGATCATAGGTTTGTTCCTTAGTGTAGTTTTCCAAGTAGACAGCGATTTGAACCTGTGACGAATCTTTCACAGCACTGGCACCATACAAACTCATGACATCAATGATTCCAACTCCACGAATTTCTAGTAGATGACGTAGAATTTCTGCGGGCTCACCCCATAAGGTCATCTCATCTCGGGCAAAGACGTCTACTCGGTCATCTGCGACTAAGCGGTGTCCCCTCTTGACAAGTTCTAAACCAGTCTCACTCTTCCCAATCCCGCTATCTCCTTGGATGAGAACCCCCATCCCATAGATATCCATCAAGACTCCGTGGACACTAGTCCGCTCTGCCAAGAGGGAATCCAAGTAACTAGATAATTCCCCAGACAAGCGACTAGTTGGAACGCGACTGCTTAGAATAGCAATTTGCTTCTCCTCTGCAGCACGGAGCATTTCTTCTGGTATCTCCAAATCACGCGCAATAATGAGTACGGGTGTTTCCGGCTGAAACATCTTACGTAAGACCTGGTGACGGTTGTGAGAGGTCATCTTCATTAAGTAGGACCATTCTTTCATCCCAACTAACTGAATCCGTTCTGGTGTATAGTAGTCAAAATAACCTGTCATTTCAAGTCCCGGACGTGAAATATCTGCCGTTGTGATTTCTTTTTCAAATAAGCTTTCATTACCGTAAACGACCTTCAAACGAAGCTTATCTATTAAATCTCGGACTGTTATTGCCATAGGCTTCTCCCTTTTTTTATTCTCTTACTATTATAGCAAATTATTCCCTTGGAGGACTTGCTCAAGCAACTTTTTTTGATCATGAAAATGGGAATGAGTCTCAAAAAATTGTAGTAACTCTTTCCTCTGGACCCAAGAATGACCTTCTGTCTCTCCTTCTTGATAACGGACCTTAGGGCGTATCTCGTCAAGACTGGCGAGGTAGTAGTCATAATGGCTTTGTTCCTCTTCAACTGTTTCTTGATGGATGAGATGGATGGTTCGAGGAGTTAAACCTGTTTCCTCTTTAAGTTCACGAAGAGCGGCATCCAAACTTTTCTCGCCACTAAGGACACTGCCTCCAGCACCACATTCATAGACTCCAGGATGAATTTCTTTTTCTTGACTTCGTTTCACAAAAAGAAAAGCTCCCTTACTGTCTTGTACAAGAACATTGACGACTAGGTGAAATAGTCCTTTTGGAATAGTTTTTCCTCGTACTAGTTCTACTCCTATTTGCTTTCTTTGCCTATCATAGGCATCCCATTTTTCCATCTTCTCTCCGTTTTCTTCTATAAATCAAAGATGAGAGTGGGACAGAAATCGGTCATTCGTTAGAATTCGATTTCGTCGTCCCACCTCCGCACAGTTGAGTAGGGCTGTAAAAGCTGATGAAATCAGCGTAGTAGAGCCCACTCAACCACTGCGTCTTGCTAGACAATCCAAAGACAATTGAGAGGCTAGGACTTTGGTCCCAGCCTCTATTTTGAATGATTCAGTATTTGCAACAATAGGTCTCTCTTTTTTCTCCTAAAAGAAGGGACTGTCATCCTTAATGACCTCGGCATCCTTACGTTTGCGAGGTCCGAGGCCATACTTTTCTCTTTCAATGTCTTCTTTATAAGGCATGTAAAGAGCACAGAGGACATAGATTGATATTCCTACAATTCCATAATGAAATAAGCTAAAAAGGATATAGAGGAAACGCAATAAGTTAACATCTAAGCCAAAGCGATCGGATAGCCCTGCAAAAACTCCACTGATAATCTTGCCACGTCGTAATTTATAAAATGTTGGATTCAAGGGCCTACCTCCTATTATTTTAGAACAGTATATCCCGAATTCTACTAACTGTCATCCGACTCAAGGCCGATTTTCTTGATAGGAGGTTTTCTGATACTTGAGATGTCCTCGACATCGACCACAGCGGTACTTTTGAAGATCAATTCGTCGTTTTCTCTTATATACTTGCCCACAGATCGTGCAGACATAGATCTTAAAGCTTCCCCTTTCGAGTGATGGCGTATACCGCACACCATCTACCTCTTTTAGCAAGTCTTTGAAATCTTGGTCCTGATGGTGATAGCCCTTATTCATATAGTAGAGATGATAGTGACATAATTCATGGCGAACAATCTTTCGAAACATCTCCCAGCCAAATCTTTCTAGTATTTTGGGATTGAAATCCAGATGACCATCCTTTGGGAAAAAACGTCCACCCGTCGAACGTAAGCGAGTATTCCAGATGGCTTGATGGAGAAAGGGGCGACCAAAATCTTCCAACGAAACTTCTTGAACGTATTTAGTTAGATTCATGTGGCGCCAAAAGGGAAAGATTCACTTTTTCCCGTTCTACATCAATCTTGTAAACCCATACGGTCACTAGGTCGCCAACTGAAACAACTTGACTTGGATGCTTGATAAAATGCTGGCTCATCTGTGAAATGTGGATCAAACCATCTTCATGAATCCCAATATCGACAAAGGCCCCAAAGTCAACAACATTGCGGACAACTCCTTCAAGTTTTTGACCAATCTTCAAATCCTTCAAGTCAAGGACATCCTGGCGAAGGACGGGAGCATCAAAAGAATCACGTAAATCGCGACCTGGCTTGAGAAGATCCGCCACAATATCTTTCAAGGTTTCCGGACCAATTTCAAGTTCTTTGGCCATAGAAACCGTGTCAATTTGTTTCAATTTAGCTTGGGCTTCTTCATCCATCTCCGTGATTCCAAGTAAGGTAAAGAGCTTTTTCACTGCAGGGTAACTTTCTGGATGGACCCCAGTCCGATCAAGGAAATTCTCACTTTCTGGAATCCGTAAGAAACCAGCTGCTTGTTCAAAGGCCTTCGCCCCCAGACGAGGAACCTTTTTAATCTGTGCACGCGAGGTGATCAACCCTTCTTCTTCTCGATACTTCACGATGTTCTCAGAAATGGTTTTATTGAGACCGGCCACGTGAGACAAAAGAGCTGGACTAGCGGTGTTAATATTGACACCAACTTGGTTCACCACGGTATCGACAACAAAGTCAAGACTCTCAGACAATTTCTTTTGGCTGACATCGTGCTGGTACTGGCCAACTCCAATTGATTTTGGATCAATCTTGACCAACTCAGCCAGCGGATCCTGCAAACGACGCGCAATGGAGATGGCTGAGCGCTTTTCAACCGTCAATTCTGGAAACTCATGGCGGGCCAATTCACTTGCTGAATAGACAGATGCACCACTCTCATTGACAATGACATAACTCACATTTGGAACTTCTTTAAGGACTTCCGCAACAAAGGCTTCGCTTTCTCGACTAGCCGTCCCGTTCCCAATCGCAATAATTTCTACGCCGTATTTACGAATCAAACGCTTCAGCTCTTCTTTCGCCGCCTCAATTTGTGCTGGTTTAGCTGGTGCAACAGGATAAATCACCTGAGTGGTCAACATCTTTCCTGTCTGATCGACAACAGCCAACTTGGCTCCTGTCCGGAAAGCTGGGTCGAAGCCCAAGACCACGCGCCCCTTGAGGGGAGCGATCAACAAGAGGTGACGAAGATTTTCAGAGAAAAGTTGAATGGCCCCATCTTCTGCCACTTCTGTCAATTCTGTCCGAATCCGACGCTCCATAGCTGGCAGCATCTTCTTTTTCAGAGCCTGGTTGATAACTTCTTCGATGTAGCTATTTTTCGATTTAAATCGGGCTTCAAAGTGACGAATAAAACGGTCTACAGGATGCTCAAATCCAACCTTTAATACTCCTAATTTCTCTCCACGGTTTAAGGCAAGTGTCCGGTAGCCCTGCATATTTGCAATCTTCTCAGAAAAATCATAATAGATCTGGAAGACTTGCTTCTCGTCTTTGCTCTCATCCTTCAAGCTAGAAGTTATCAAGGAGTGTTTACGAATCTCCTGGTAAGTGAGGTTACGCAATTGCGGGTCTTCTGCAATCGCTTCGACTAAAATATCGATTGCTCCAGAAATGGCATCTTTTACAGTTGGAAAAGCTTCTGATAAAAATCCCTCTGCTGCTATTTCCAAATCCTTTTGATCTTGCAAAATCATCCGAGCAAGCGGGAAGAGCCCTGCCTCACGCGCAATCGTAGCCTTGGTCCGGCGTTTTTCCTTGTAGGGAAGATACAACTCTTCCACATCTGCCAATTTTTCAGCTTGCTCAATCGCTTCTTTTAGGGCTGGAGTGAGTTTCCCAAGCTCTTCAATCTTAGCTAGGACAGTTTCTTTCCGATCAGCCAAGGCTGTCAAAGACTTGTCCATATCGATAATAGCCTTGATTGCCACTTCATCTAGATTCCCCGTAGCATCTTTTCGATATCGGGCAATAAAGGGGATGGTGGATCCCTCTGCTGTTAAGGTCAAAACGGTATCAATTTGTTTGAGACTCACGCCCAATTCCTGGGCTATTTTTTCATATTTTTCCATAGCTTCTATTATACCATAGAAAGCTCTCTATTCCGCCCTTCCGTCCTGTTTTTGCACTTGATTTCCCCTCTTTTTTGAGAATTTGATATAATGAGAAAAAAAGAAAAGGAGACCTATTCATGGCTATTAAATTTTCAAAAACAGACGATTTAGACAAACTCTTTGAGGAATTTGCTGTTTTACCAGATCCCCCTCAAGTCACTTTCCCAGATGAGAAGAAGGAAGCAACTAAAGGGCAAAAAGTACAGAAGGAATCTGACAAATGAATTTCTTTCAGCAGTTGCCAACTAGTGTCCTTCAAGCTGGAGCAATTTTTCTTTCGATTATGATTGAAGCCCTTCCTTTTGTTCTGATTGGAAGTCTGATTTCAGGGGCAATCGATGTCTACATCACCCCTGAAAAAGTTTATCGAGCTCTCCCTAAAAATAAATGGGGAAGAATTTTGTTTGGGACCTTGATTGGTTTTATTTTCCCTTCCTGTGAGTGTGGCATCGTCCCTATTATCAATCGCTTTTTAGAAAAGAAGGTCCCTAGCTATACAGCTGTGCCCTTTCTAGTAACAGCGCCAGTTATTAACCCCATTGTGCTCTTTGCCACCTATTCCGCCTTTGGCAATTCTTTTCAAATGGCTCTCTTACGAGCTATCGGCTCTATCTTGGTAGCGACTGTTCTGGGTATTTTCCTAGGATTTTTCCAAACCGCTTCTATTCAACGGGCCAACCGCAAGGAAGTCCATATACATGACTTTTCTAAACTATCTGCTGCTCAACGCTTTTTCCAAGTATTTGTGCAGGCCATTGATGAGTTTTTCGACACTGGACGGTATCTGGTCTTTGGTTGTTTGTTTGCCAGCGTGGTTCAGGTCTATGTGCCAACTCGAGTGCTGACTTCTATTTCAGCAACACCACTCTTAGCCATTCTCCTCCTCATGCTTCTTTCCTTCCTGCTCTCATTGTGTAGTGAGGCAGATGCCTTTATTGGCTCCTCCCTCCTCTCTAGTTTTGGCTTAGCTCCTGTCCTAGCCTTCCTGGTTATCGGTCCCATGCTAGATGTCAAGAACCTCTTGATGATGAAGAATTATCTGACCAATCGCTTTATTGTCCAATTTATTAGCATCGTCAGCCTAGTTGTCTTGGTTTATGCTTGGTTTGTGGGGGTGGTCCTATGATTCGATTTCTCATTTTAGCAGGCTATTTCGAACTGACTATGTATTTGCAGCTTTCTGGTAAGCTCAACCAATACATTAATATGCATTATTCCTATTTAGCCTATATCTCTATGATTCTTTCCTTCCTCTTGGCTGTCGTCCAGCTCTATATTTGGATGAAGAATCTGCCCGTTCATAGTCACCTAACCAGTAAAAAAGCCAAAGTCATGAGTATCATTCTACTCCTGATTCCTTTGATCGTTGGAATTGGTTTCCCGACAGTGACCTTGGATTCCCAAACGGTTTCAGCCAAGGGCTATCATTTCCCCATCGCAGCTGGCTCTTCTAAGGATATTCAAAATGACGAAGGAACAACCAACCAATATCTAAAGCCTGACACAAGCAGTTATTTTACCAAGTCTGCTTATGAATCCGAGATGAGAGCTGCAGCTAAGAAGTACCTCAAGCAAGATCATATCCAGATCACGACAGAAAACTACATGGAAGTCATGGAAGTCATCTACGACTATCCAGATGAATTTGCTGGAAAAACCTTTACCCTAACCGGATTTATTTATAAGGATCCTCAAGATCCGGGCAGCCAGTTCCTTTTCCGTTTCGGGATTATCCACTGTATCGCCGACTCAGGAGTCTATGGTCTGTTGACCAAAGGAGCCTCCCAAACCTATGACGATAATACTTGGGTCCAAGCTACTGGAACTCTAAAGATCCAATACCATAAACAGCTTGGCCAAAGTCTTCCGGTCTTAGACATAAGGGAAGCTCATCAGGTAGAAAAACCCGCCAATCCTTATGTTTATCGGGTATTCTAGGCAGTCTATCACTCTGCAGGTTGTGACCTTTTGGTCCAACCTTTTTTTGTGCTTTCTTCTCCTTTTATTACCTATGAAAGTCAGAATACTTTTACTTTCAAAGAGAAATTTTCTGAATTTTATGGTAGAATATGGTTTATCAAGTTAGAAAATAGGTATGAACATGTCTTCAAAAGTAATTGTAACCATTTTCGGGGCTAGTGGAGATTTAGCTCACCGCAAACTCTACCCTTCCCTTTTTAGACTCTATAAAGCTGGTAATCTTTCAGAGCATTTTGCAGTGATTGGAACAGCTCGTCGTCCTTGGAGCAAAGAATACTTTGAATCGGTTGTCGTTGACTCCATTTCGGATTTAGCAGATAGTCCTGAACAGGCGCAAGAATTCGCTAGCCACTTTTACTACCAAAGCCACGATGTTAATGATACCGAGCACTACATCAAGCTTCGTGAACTCCAAAATCAGCTCAATGACACCTACCAAGCTGACCACAATAAACTCTTCTTCCTATCCATGGCACCCCAGTTCTTTGGAACCATTGCCAAACATTTGAAATCTGAAGGCATTGTAGATGGAAAAGGTTTTGAACGTTTGATCGTCGAAAAACCATTTGGTACAGACTTAGAAACAGCTAGCCAGCTCAACAAAGAACTAGAAGAAACCTTTGAGGAAGAGCAAATTTTCCGAATCGATCATTACCTTGGTAAAGAGATGATCCAGTCTATTTTTGCCCTCCGTTTTGCCAACCTAATCTTTGAAAATATTTGGAACCGTAATTATATCGACAATGTCCAAATCACCTTCGCAGAACGTCTAGGTGTGGAAGAACGTGGTGGCTACTATGATGAATCGGGTGCCCTCCGTGACATGGTGCAAAACCATACCCTTCAATTGCTTTCTCTCTTAGCGATGGACAAACCAGCTTCCTTCACCAAGGAAGACATCCGTAAAGAGAAAGTAAAAGTTTTTGAACAATTGGTCAACCCTTCTGAAGAAGAATTAAAGAAATTGTTTATCCGAGGCCAGTACCGTTCTGGAAAAATCCAAGGGAAAAAGGACATCTCTTACCGTAGTGAACCAAATGTCAACCCTGAATCCATGACCGAGACCTTTGCTTCTGGTGCCTTCTTTGTGGATAGCGATCGCTTCCGTGGAGTACCTTTCTTCTTCCGTACAGGAAAACGTCTCACCAAAAAAGGAACCCATGTGAATGTGGTCTTCAAACAAATGGACTCTATTTTTGGTCAAGAACTTGCACCAAATGTGCTGACCATCTACATTCAACCAAATGAAGGTTTCTCTCTCAGTGTCAACGGGAAAGAAGTCGGTGAACAATTCCAGATTGCTCCCATATCTTTCGACTATGAAACGGAAGCTACTGCAACCGGTGCTTCTCCAGAGCCTTACGAAAAGTTGATCTACGATGTCTTAAATAATGACTCTACCAACTTTAGCCACTGGAACGAAGTAAAAGCATCTTGGAACTTGATTGACCGGATTGAGAAATTATGGGCAGAAAATCAAGTCCCTCTTCATGAATACAAATCTGGAACCATGGGACCTCAAGCTTCCTTCGACCTCTTGAAGGATTACAATGCTGAATGGGTCTGGCAACCAAGGATTGAAGAATAATCTTTCCATCTTACTAAAAAATGCAACTTAAAAACTCATCTCTCTAGAGATGAGTTTTTTGTTTATATCAAGCCTTCTAACAAGCCACGCATAAAGTTTTCCGAATTGAATTCACCGATGTCATCGATTTTTTCACCAAAACCAATTAATTTTACAGGGATATCCAACTCTTCCCGGATTGCAAGGACCACTCCTCCTCGAGCCGTTCCATCAATTTTAGTGAGGACGATTCCAGTAATAGGCGTGATCTTGGAGAATTCCTTGGCTTGGACCAGTGCATTCTGTCCTGTGGAAGCATCTAAGGCCAAGAAGGTTTCGTGAGGGGCTGTAGGGTCTACGCGCTTGATAATGCGACCAATTTTTTCTAATTCAGCCATCAGATTATCTTTATTCTGAAGGCGACCAGCCGTATCAATCATCAAAACATCGACTTGTTCTGCTACTGCCCGTTCCATTCCATCAAAGACCACACTTGCAGGATCTGATTTTTCAGGACCAGTGACAACAGGTACATCCACACGGCGTCCCCATTCGGCCAACTGAGCAACGGCGCCTGCTCGGAAGGTATCTGCTGCGACCAACATCACCTTTTTCCCTTCCTTCTTGTACTTATGAGCCAGTTTTCCGATTGAGGTTGTTTTCCCAACGCCATTCACTCCCACAAAAAGCATGACGGTCAAGCCATCTTTAAAGTTGATTTGCTCATTGTATTGGCCATCCTTTTCGTAGAGATCCACCAATTTTTCAATGATTACGCGACGCAAGACATCCGGTTTCTTGGCATTTTCCAAGCGTGCTTCATATCGGAGCTCTTCCGTCAGATTCGATGCGACCTGGACTCCTACGTCACTCATAATCAAGAGTTCTTCTAACTCTTCAAAGAAATCTTCATCGACAGAACGGAAGCTGGCAAAGAAGGCATTAAGAGCTGCTCCAAAGCCGGTCCGAGTTTTCTTCAAGCTCCGATTGTATTTTTCTTGAACCGTTTCTGTAGATTCAGTGATCTCTGACTCACTTGTCGTTTCTTCTACTAAAGACTCTTCCTCAATCCCTTCTGAAATATCGGATTCGTTAGCTACTTCTTCTACTGGAGCGTCTGCTTCAAGCTCTTCGGCTACTGCCTCTGAACTTTCAACTGTTTCTTCTTCAAGGGCTTCTTTGGCAAGATCTGATGAAGAATCTAGCTGCTCCTCATTCACACTCACTTCTTGTGAAGCTTCTAGTTCTAAAGTCTGGTTTTCAGTCACAGGAGCTGGCTCAGCTACTTCCTCAGGAGAGACATCTTGCTCTAGTTGAGAAGTCATCTCTTCCTCGACAGCTGTATCCTGTTTGACAGGCTCTTCTGTAGGTGCTTCTTCACTAAATGCTTTCGACTCTTGAGCTGATCGCGCTGATTCGGCAGCCATTCGCTCTTTCAATTCCGCATAGTAGGCTTCCATTGCCGAAATCTTAGCTTCATCACTTTGTGAAGCCTTACTTGTTTCTGGCTCAACTAAGGAACTTGCTTCCTCAGGACTTTCCACAAGCTCTTCTGTAAGCTCTTGGGCTTGTGGTTTTGCTTCTTCTTTTCTTCCAAATAGTCGGTCAAATAATCCCATTATTGACCCTCCTTCAATACATATTCTTCAATCGCTCTTCCGACTGCATCTTCGTCATTAGTGTAGTCCGAAACAAGGGTAGCGATTTTCTTCACCTCATCCACCGCATTGGCCATGGCGATTCCAAGTCCTGCCCATTTTAACATGCTGGCATCGTTGGCCTCATCACCACAAGCCATGACTTGATTAGCATTGATTCCTAAATACGCAACCAAAGCCTCCAAGCCTCGATCTTTTTGAACACCTTTGGGGCACCATTCCAAGAGCATGTCCCTCGATTTAAAAATCTCAAAACGCTCCCCTAAGTCAGGAGAAATCTTTGGAATAGCTCCATCCAAATAGTCCTGTTGAAAAGCTGTCACACACTTATTATAAGCTATCTGACTGGACAAATCCTCAATAGAAACAGGAATAAAGTTCAAGTAAGGATTATAGAGAGGGTAAAGAGATTCTTGATCAGATGCCAGTGTATAAACATCCCCCTCACTAATGGCGTCTAAGGGCAAACCAAGGGCCTCTGTCTCTTCATAAATGCGGACGACATCATCTCGAGAGAAAACTGTTTTCGCAATGATCTCTCCTGTATTCTTTTGTACCAAGCCTCCATTAAAGGTAATGGTGTATTCGTCCGACAAGCCAGCTGTTCCAATCTCTTGGAGCAGAAAATCCATGGCCTTGAGAGGACGTCCCGTCGTCAAAACCACCTTGACCCCTTTTTCTTGAGCTGCACGAATGGCAGCCAGGTTCCGAGGGGAGATTTTCTTTTCTGAATTTAAGAGAGTACCGTCCAAGTCTAGTGCGATAACCTTAATCTGACTCATAATTCTTCCTCCATATAGCGCAGGACAGATCCTGTCGAATGATGGGGCAATATGGTTTCAGCCAATTCCAAAATCTCTGGACGGGCATTTTCTGGTGCAATTGGATGGCCAATAACCTGCATCATATGAAGATCATTGAGATTATCTCCAAAAGCTAGGACTTGGTCTCGACTAATGCCCAACTGATCCATTAGGGCTTGAATGGCGACTCCCTTGTCCACATAATCCAAGACAATATCAATACACTCATAACCCGTCGTCATGGCCTTAACACCCTCAACATTTTGGGTAACCCAGGCTTCACCTTCCGCTAATACTTCTTGGTCAAAATTGGTGGTCATCTTAAAGACAAGATCATCAATTTCTGAAAAATCTGACACCATTTGAATGTTTTCATTGTAATTTTGCGAAGCAGTTAGATAGTCTGGATCAACGGTCTTTAAAACATAGCTCCCGCGTTTTCCCGTTAACAAGCACTTATTTTTATCGAAATAGGGACTTTCTTGTAACTTGGCAAACATAGCTTGATAAAAATCTGGACTCATGGTCGCTTCATAGACATCTTCACCATGAAACTCAACAACACTGCCGTTTTCAGCTATGAAAATAATCTGATCCTGGACCTCTTTAAAGATTGTCTTCAAAGAGAGGAGAGGCCGACCACTTGCTGCCGCAAAGTAGGTCCCTTTTTCTTGAAACTTCTTTAGTACCTTTAGGAATAAAGCTTGATCAAATTCATGATTTTCATCCAAAAAGGTCCCATCCATGTCTGTTGCGACTAATTTAATTTCCATTATCCATTCCTTCTATATCTTTCAGCTTCACAGATACAATCTTAGAGACTCCGGATTCTTGCATGGTCACTCCATAGATGGAATCTGCTGCAGCCATGGTTCCCTTACGGTGGGTAACCACGATAAACTGACTTTCCTTATCAAAACGATTAAGATAATCTCCAAACCGTTTTACATTGGCTTCGTCTAGAGCCGCTTCTACCTCATCCAAGATGACAAATGGAATAGTCTTGACACGTATGATTGAGAAGAGTAACGCCAATGCTGACAAAGCTTTCTCCCCACCACTCATCAAATTCAAGGATTGAATTTTCTTACCAGGCGGTTGGACAGAAATCTCGACCCCAGCTGACAAGAGATCTCCATCCGTCAAGATAAGATCAGCTGATCCTCCCCCAAACATCTGTTTAAAGGTGACTCGGAAGGATTCACGAATCGCTTCGAATGTAGATTTAAAGCGTTCTTTCACCTCATCATTCATGTCATTAATGGTTTCGAGAAGAAGATTTTTGGCTGCCAAGACATCTTCTCGTTGTCCGGAAAGGAAATCAAATCGCGTCTTGACCTCATCGTATTGTTCGATAGCATCAATATTGACAGGTCCTAAGGCTTTAATCGCTTTCTCCAAGTCTTTTAAGACTTGCTCAGACTGGGCTAGATTTTCTAGCTCATTGGCCTGTTTAGACGCTTCCTCAAAACTCATCTTAAATTCATCGGTCAGAGCTAACATCAGTTTATTTAGCTTATCTGCCAAGCGATCGCGATTGGATTCTGCTTTGGCCTGGAGGCGAATCCACTCCTCATTTTGACGACGGGCTTGTTCCATATGACCCGCGATATCTTCAGACTGGCCTTCCAAATCCTCTAATTCAAATTGCTTACGAATCACAGCTTGTTCCAGAGCGGTTTTCTCTTGAAGGCTTGCTTGCAGTTGCTTTTCAAGGATAGAGACATCGATTTGCTCATGTCGATCTTCTCCCTGCTCAATCGCGTATTGGAGAGCCTGGATTTCCCGTTCAGTAGAAGCCAACTCTTGCTGCAAGCGTTCGGCATCTGTCTGGTCATAGTTCAATCGACTCTTCAACTCTGTTTTCTGTAATTGGAGCTTGGCAATGGCTGCTCGTAAATTTTCAATTTTCTCGACAACGACATCTTTATTGAGCTTAACTTCTTCAATCTCAGCAGTGACTTGCTCTTTTTCTGCCTCAATTTCTTTCAGTCGCGCTTGCAAGTCATCCCGTTTTTGGAGGAGTTCTTGGTCGCCACCTTCATCCAGCTCTGTACGAATAACTTCTAACAGTTCTTGGGCATCCAAGAGTTGCTGATGAGCTTGCTCAAAAGCCAATTGAAGGCGTTGCTCTTCTAGTCGCGCCCCTTCTCCTTGGCCTTTCAAAGATTCTAGTTTTTCTTGTGATTGGGTCACTTGGTCCTGTTGCTCTTGAACTTGCCCTTCTACTTCTCGCAAGTTCTTCTGAATAGAGGCCAATTCTTGGTGCAAGCAATCCAATTCTGGCTTGATAAAAATCGAATTATTGCTTCGATTCGCTCCCCCTGCATAGGAACCACCTGTGCGTAGTTCGGTTCCATCGAGCGTCACGATACGAACCTGGTAGGCAACCTTGCGGGCAGCCGCCTTAGCGTGCTCAATCGTATCAAAAATAGCTGTGACACCCAAAAGGTTTTGAAAAATCGACTCGAGGGAAGGATCATAGTCCACCAAACTGCTAGCCATCCCTAGGAATCCTGGACAGGATTCAATCAGTTCTTGATTCTTTCCTGCAAGGTAGCGTGGTTTAATAGTTGTCAAAGGAAGGAAGGTTGCCCGACCCGAGCGATTCTTCTTCAGATGTTCGATTGCCCGTGTTGCTGCTCCTTCGTCTTCTACGATGATATGCTGACTGCTGGCTCCCAGAGCAATCTCTAAGGCAGTCTGATATTCTGGTGAGAAGGAGAGTTTTTCACTGACAGCTCCTACAATCCCGCCCAGACGAGCCGCTTCTTGCAGGACACTCTTCACACCCGCATAAAAATTGCTATGATTCTTTTGAATCGCCTCCAAACTGTTAATGCGAGCCTGTTTCTCCTTACTTTGATCCAGTAGATCAAACATCTTGGCTTGCCCTGTTTGATAGGCCTGGCGAGCTTCCTCAAACTGTTTCGCTTCTAACTGATAGGTCTCAAGCAAGTGTTTCAGATGCTCTTGAGCGAGTTGATAAGCCTCTTTAGCAACTTGCTCTTTTTCCTGCAATTCTGTCACCAATTGGATTTGATTTTTGTAATCTTCCTTTTTACTTTGTGACAATTGAGCTGAAGCTTCCAATTGATTTTCAATAGTTGTTAATTCATTTGACCGCTCTGCTTCATCCTGCATCAAGGCCACGTATTTTTCACGTAGATACTCGATCACCTGATCTGGATCTTCTGAGAAGCTGGCCAATTCTTTCTCCAGACTTTCGAGAGCCTCTTGGCTCTTTTGGAGTTCTTCTTGAAGACTCTTTGTATTGGCTTGTTTTTCTTCCAATTGATTCCGAAGAACTTGTAGGCGTTCTTCCAGAACATTGACCCGCTCTTGATTTTCCTGACGGCTTCGGGCGACCTGTTGTGACTCCAAGCGTGCCAATTCGATTTGTTTCTCCAAATCACTTAAGAGGCGAGTCAATTCTAAGAGGCTAGCTTGATCATCCGATAATTGGTGTTGAAGGGCCTGACGACTCTGTTTCAATCGGAGGCTTTCAGCCTCGTACTCTTCTCTTTTCTGGTAATAAGCCTTTAATTGCTCCTGGATAGAGGCCTCTTCTTGGACTGCTTGATCATAGTCTTTTTTATTGACTTCGATCTGAGCAATCAAAACATCCAAATAAAGGACTTGGCGTTGTTGATCCAATTCTAAGAAACGTTTGGCCACAAGAGCTTGCTTTTCAAGAGGTTTGATTTGCCCCTCTAACTCAAAAATAATGTCTTCTAAACGGTCCAAATTATCCTGCGTTTGGACCAACTTAGATTCCGTTTCCTTACGACGCGTCTTAAATTTAAGAACCCCAGCGGCTTCCTCAAAAATAGCCCGTCTCTCTTCTGGTTTCGAGTTGAAGATTTCCTCGACCTTCCCCTGAGAAATAATAGAGAAAGAGTCTCTCCCAAGTCCAGTATCCATAAAAAGATCATGGACATCTCTCAAACGGACTTTCTTGCCATCAATCTTGTACTCACTGTCACCCGAGCGATAGATATGACGTTCTACTCGAATTTCTTTAGCAGCATGTTTGATAAAGCCATCCCGATTATCCAGCACTACCGTTACACAGGCGTAATTCAAGGGTTTACGAGTCTCCGTCCCTGCAAAAATCACGTCGGGCATCTTGCCTCCACGTAGGCTCTTGACACTTGATTCCCCTAAGGCCCACCTTAGACTTTCTGTAATGTTTGATTTTCCAGATCCATTAGGGCCAACTACTGCGGTTACCCCTTGGTCAAATATGACCCGAGTCTTATCTGCAAAAGACTTAAATCCTTGAATCTCAATTTCCTTTAAATACATGAGGGATCCACCTTATTTTCCACTGCTTTTTTTGCTGCTTCTTGTTCGGCAGCCTTTTTAGACCGGCCACGTCCTTGACCGATTAATTTCCCATTGACAGACACTTGAACTTCAAATTCCTTGGCATGAGCTGGACCTGACTCACTCGTCACCTCATAAGTAATCTGTACATCTCCGTGGATTTGAAGGATTTCTTGCAAGCGTGTCTTATAGTCAATCACTTGTTCAAATTGACCTGCCTCGACTTTAGGAATCATGACTTGATGAATGAAATTCCGAACAGTCTCCACTCCTTTATCCAAGAGCAAAGCCCCTAAAAAAGCTTCAAATAAATCTCCCAAGATGGTATCTCGGTTACGTCCTCCAGATTTTTCCTCTCCCTTGCCAAGTTTGATAAATTGATCGAAACCACAATCACGAGAAAAACCTGCCAGGCTTTCCTCACGAACAATCATGGAACGCATTTTTGACAAATCACCCTCTGGCTTGCTTGGGTAGAGGGCAAATAAATATTCGGAAATCACTAACTGGAGAACAGCGTCTCCTAAAAATTCCAAACGTTCATTATGTGAAATTTTTAAGAGGCGATGCTCATTCGCATATGAGGTATGTGTAAAAGCTGTTTCCAACAATTCTGTATCGTCAAAAGTCAGCCGAAATTTCTCAGCAAGAAGGTTATATAAGGCTTGCATCACGTTACTACTTTCTTTCTTCATTTATGCATCTGGATCAAATCTTATGACTCATTTCGTCCAAAAGATACACCCCTCTATTATACCAAAAACAATTTATGCTTACCATTAAATACTGATTGATTGCCATCAGTTGTAAAACAAATATTTTTTAGAAATTATAGTTTCCATTAATTTCTATCAATAAAAAAAGATGTATTCAATTTCGTATTCATTGCCCGTTTAATTGAGAGAATGAGCCTGAAGGCTTTTTCTATTTTGTCCGTTATAATAGACAATCTCAATAATTGTCGTTATAACAAAAAAACAACACATAAAGAGTGGTTTTTTTGATATCTTTGATTTTTCAGAAAGTTCACGAACTATTAATATTGATATATTCCTAAAACTTCAGCAAAATCATATAATCTTTCGGCTGTAAGTAGGGCCATTTTATCCATACTAGTTTTTCCTTTTCTAAGGTCTGCCACCGTGGACCAAGGAACGCCTGCACCTTTAGCAATTGCGCTGGTACTTATTTCACTTTTTAATAATTTTTCTATCTGCTCTCTCATCTAACCACTCACTTTTACTTTTATCTGTCTTTTAAAATTATTAGAAATATAAAAAATACGAATAGGAAAATTAGTAAATATTTCATTTTTTTGTCCGATATGATATAATCGTGGTAGGTCTAGGGGGCTTTCGCCCCAACCTACCAGAGCCTTACTTGAACCGCTTTGCTTTGCGTGTCTTGCGTTCTTTTGGCTCTTTTTTTATTGCTATGATAGCACTTGCGATTCCTGTTAATAAGGTTCCAGTTGCTACCATTAGTTCAGCAAGCTCCGATATTTTCATATCTTCCTCCTTTCTGATTGTATCGTATCACGGTTTGTCGTGATTATCAATGTTTTTTTGTAACTATTTTTATTTTTTTAATAACAAAAAGAGTGCGTATCGCACTCCTTTCCCTTGTTTTCACGATAGGATTTATAGGCTATTCTTTCCTTATATCATTCTTCTTTATCCGGAATCACTTTGAACAAATAATAGCTTATAAAAATAGTTAATCCCACTAGACCTACTTTTACAAACAAGAGTGGAGCCAGGTAAATGGAAATCCCCATCAAAAGATAAATTTGTAGAATAATTCGTTTTTTCCGCTTCTTAGAAATCGACTTTGTTTCCCGATAATCTGCGACATACGTTTGGTACAACTTGGTCCCATGTAACCATTTTTCAAACCGTTGAGAACTTTTGGCAAAACAAGCCATGGCTAATAAAAGAAACGGGGTCGTAGGTAAAATAGGTAAAGGAATCCCAATAATCCCTAATCCTAAGGAAATAAACCCTACTGTCATATACACATATTTCAACTTAACTACTCCTATCCTTTCATTCATTTCAAGTCTAGAATACTAATCTAAAAAGGAGATGACCTCATCTCCTTTTTTATTTTAGATATCTACTAAAGGAGTCGCTGTATCCGGAGATGTATCCAACACTTCAAAATCATGACCTACTGCCAAATCTGCTCGAGCCAATTGATTGACCATGGTCATATGGGCCAATTCCTTGATATTGTTTTCCTTGGATAAGTGACCTAGATAAATTTTCTTGGTCTTATTGCCTAGGGTCCGAATCATGGCATCGGCACCATCTTCATTAGAGAGGTGACCCAAATCGGATAAGATCCGTTGCTTTAATCGCCAGGCGTAAGAGCCTGCCCGTAGGATTTCCACATCATGGTTGGACTCAATCAAATAGCCATCAGCATTTTCAACAATCCCTGCCATCCGATCGCTAACATAACCTGTATCAGTCAGCATGACAAAACTCTTTCCATCCTTCATGAAACGATAGAACTGTGGAGCCGCAGCATCATGGCTGACACCAAAACTTTCCACATCCAAATCCCCAAAGATTAAGGTCTTGCCCATCTCAAAAAGATGTTTCTGGGAGTCATCGATCTTCCCAAGGTACTTGCTTCCCTCCATGGCCTTCCATGTAGCTTCATTGGCGTATAGGTCCATCCCGTATTTACGAGCGAGTACACCAACGCCATGAATGTGATCCGAATGTTCATGTGTAATCAAAATAGCATCAAGATCTTCGGGTTTGCGATCAATTTCTGCAAGCAAACCTGTAATCTTCTTCCCGGACAAGCCTGCATCTACTAGAATTTTTTTCTTAGGTGTCTCTAAGTAAAATGAATTACCACTCGATCCTGAAGCCAAAATACTATACTTAAACCCTTTTTCATCCATTTGTTTTCTTATTCATCCTCATTATCCCATCCATCATCCCGGATAGCATCTTTATCATATGGTAGAACAATCGTGAAAGTAGAACCTTTTCCATATTCACTCTTGGCCCAAATAAATCCATTGTGCTGCTTGATAATTTCCTTCGCAATGGCAAGCCCTAAACCAGTCCCACCCTGGGCGCGACTACGGGCTTTATCCACACGATAAAAGCGGTCAAAAATACGAGGGAGGTCCTTTTTAGGAATCCCTAAGCCCTCATCCGAAATCGAAATAATCAACTGGGCATCCGTTGTTTTCATCCCCACACGAATTTCCCCACCATCTGGGGAATATTTAATGGCGTTATTTAAGATATTGTCTAAGACCTGCGTCATCTTATCTGTATCAATTTCAACCCAGACAGGAGAAATGGGATATTCACGAACAATATCATATTTCTTCTCTCCAGCCTGATTCTTCATCTTATCAAAGCGGTTCAAAATGAAGGTAATAAAGGCTGTAAAGTTGGTCAATTCAACATCCAATTGACTGGTTTCATTATCAATCCGTGAAAGACTCAATAAATCCGTCACCATCCGCATCATCCGGTTGGTCTCTGTCAAAGATACTTTAACAAATTCCGGTGCAACTGGATCAAAAATCGCTCCGTCATCCAAGGCTTCCAAGTAGGATTTGACACTGGTCAATGGAGTTCGGAGTTCATGACTAACGTTGGATACGAATAAACGACGCTCCCGCTCTTCCTTGTCCTGTTCGGTTGTGTCATGCAAAACGGCAACCAGACCAGAAATAAAACCAGACTCTCTCCGAATCAAGGCGAAGCGAACCCGTAAAGAGATGTACTCCCCATTTTCATCCTGCGAATCGATCGTCAGTTCCGGAACATTGGTAATCAAGTCACGCAGTTCATACTCTTCACTAATGCCAAGCAAATCCAGAATACTAGTGTTCATGACCTCTTCGACCACGACATTGAGTTGTTTGGCAGCCATTTCATTAACCAGGATAATCTGTCCTCGACGATTGGTCGCTAAGACTCCATCTGTCATATAGGAAAGTATACTGGTCAAGCGCTTGGTTTCTTGCTCCAAATTCTCATGCGTCAAACGGATAACTTCTGATAAATCATTGATATTGTTGGAAATCTCTGTCAATTCAGGGCCTCCTTGTAAATCAATAATATCTGAATATTCTCCGGCAATCAAACTCTTAATTTTATCATTCAACAAGCGTAGCTTCATGTTATCCCGGCGATTTTCTAGGATCAGCAAGGCCACCACGATAATAAATCCAAGAGTGATTAATATAAAAACAAAATTATAAGAGGTCATGACTTCTTTGATGTGATTAATCATTGTTTCTCATATAGTAACCGACACCGCGGCGCGTTAAAATATACTCCGGACGACCTGGAATATCTTCGATTTTTTCACGCAAACGTCGAATCGTTACGTCCACTGTCCGAACATCTCCAAAATAATCGTAGCCCCAGACTGTTTCCAGTAAATGCTCACGGGTCATGACTTGCCCTACATGGGTCGCCAAGTGATAGAGCAACTCAAATTCGCGATGGGTCAGCTCGAGCTCTTTGCCTTTTTTCTGAGCAAGGAAGGCATCCGGAATGATTTTCAAATCACCAATCACAATATCTGAATCTGATATAGACTCTGTCTGTGATTCTACCGTTAGTTCTGTCCGACGCAACAAAGCTTTTACGCGAGCTTGAAGCTCACGATTTGAGAATGGCTTAGTCACATAGTCATCCGCACCAATTTCAAGACCGATAACCTTATCAAATTCGGTATCTTTAGCAGATAGGACAATAATCGGTACATTACTGGTCTTTCGAATGGTACGCGCTACTTCCAAACCATCAATTTCAGGGAGCATGAGGTCCAGAATCAAAATATCTGGGTTCTCAGCTTCGAAAACAGCCAGTGCTTCTTTCCCATCGAAGGCAGTCAAGACTTCATAACCTTCTTTCGCCATATTGAATTTTATAATATCCGAAATCGGCTTTTCATCATCTACAACAAGAATTTTCTTCATACATGTACCTACTTCTATTTTTTCTTTGCTTCTTCAAATCTCTTTCCTTTCATTATAGCAAATTTCTTTTAAAAATGGGAGTTATACTTTGATTTGTAAAGAAAGAGAAAGAAAAAGGTTATGCAATGGAAAAATGATATCTAGATAATAGAAGCCACTCGAACAGCACTTAACCATCCACATAAAAGAGGCTGGGACAAAAGTCCTAGCCTCTCAATTGTCTTTGGATTGTCGAG
>ERZ773213.418-NODE-418-length-25581-cov-8.388858_pt1 | contig 25581 bp, 23 predicted proteins | sample MGYA00580996_ERZ773213 | MGnify/ENA primary metagenome ERZ773213 (study PRJEB29015, sample SAMEA2738152) | human oral metagenome | biome: human oral; feature: human-associated habitat; material: saliva | place: China | collected 2197 ...
AATTGATCTTTTCGTTTGATAATGTCTTTACAAAGATATCAAAGAAATTCATGTAATAGTCCCCTTCTTTCAAATATATATTTCAATATTTACGCGACTTAGTATAGCAAACCTCGTCTTCCATTTCAATCCCTTATACAAAGTTGAATATCACACAATCTAATAGCCAATAATTTATGATTGTTTTCCATACAATGTAAACATGCATGCATAAAAATCCATCCTTTGTGCGCGAATGGATTTTTTTCACAAAAAGCTTTTCTAATATAGATGCAATTAGCAAACCATAAATTATTATAGTACTCAATAAATCTTTACTTGAATCCTTATTTGGTATCATACGCACTATAAATCTTCCTTAAAATACTGTTTTAACTTTTCTTCACTCTTTTGAATTTGATTAACAAATTCTTGGTAATTATCGCATGCGCATGGAATGCTCAAGCCAACTTTCTTTACACCAATATTTTCTCTAGGACTTACACTATTTTCAAATGTAACTCCTTGATTCAGCATCAATTCTTTGACATTTGAATTGTAAATATCCGGATAAATATAATATCCCCATTTCGCATCAAATCTGAACATATAAGCTAGTACTTGCAGATAATCGCCACTTGCAATATTTCTTATTGGTTTATACTTTGCGTCCACTATTATTCTATTTGCAGAATTCTTTCCAATAAAATCCGGATAAATCAATCCTGAACCATCAGAAAAAAGTTTTTGCTGTCCACTTCTAGCTTTATTCATAGGATGATAGAACTGTTCTCCAATGAGAGTATTAATATATTCTTCCCATAACCAGGCCCCATCAAATAAGATTCCGTAGATTCGCCTATTCCCAAGTCCAAACCTATGTTTTTGATTTTGCAGAATCATAATACAAAGCTTTTGTAAGCTCCTGTATTCGTGGTAATACGCATGGCTTAGTTTATTCTTTTTATTTTCTTCTATGATTATTCTTCGTTCTGATGCACAATACCCCTGTGTTGATTCCACAATCAATTTCACTTCATCCTTGACATTTTTCAAAAGTGCATATCCATACGATTTCCCTTTTATATACTCAATCGTATGTCGGATAAGTTCCATTAGATAATTATCAAAAGAATACTCTCTTTGGTTATACGATACATTTCCAATAAAAGGAGTATTCAATCGTATATGTCTTGCTATATCAATTACACCATTTATATTTCTATCATTATATTTCTTACAGATATAAGTTTTAAAAGGACCTTTTCGCATTGCACTCTTAAGATAATATGGAAATAAAAATAACAACAGGTGATAGACCATATCATCTTGATTCATATCTGTATATAAATTTACAAAATTAGGATAATCTACGACTTTTTCTAATAGATACTGAAAGAAATAATCCTTGTCTCCTACACTAAACCTAGATTCGATAACAATTCTTTCCGATTCCATTCCAAGAAAGCCCATTACGTTTCCAGTACAGTACTTATCATTATAACTTTGAAGAATAAACTGTTCTCTGGTAATATCCTTTGCGTCATTCATACACTCAGGAAACACAAAAATCCCTTCATTTTGAAGATTGCCTAATGTCTTATCCGCAACACGCTTTACAATACTTGCAACTTCAGAAAAACTTTCTTTCTTTTCATATTGATTATCTTTAATTTTCAATTGCTTCATCTGCATCACCTTCATCTGAAGCCTGGTATCCATATGCTTTGGCAAATGCCTTCATGATACCTTGTTCATCATATAATCCATGCACATAATCCTGTAATAAAGGTTTTAGATAATCATTCCATAAGTCATCAAAGCTTATATTTTTAAGCTTAAGGAAATATGCTGCTCCAATCTGATAGTTTTCATTTAAATCATCAACTTTGAGAATCTCTTCATTTAATCTATCCATTCTTGCTAAAGCCTCTCTTCTTAGTTGCACATCTTCTAACAGATCAAGCATATTTTGAGTCGATTCAGCTTTCACTTCAATAAATCTAAATCTTCTTCTCATCGCAAAATCAAAACTATCAACAGACCTATCAATGTCATTCATTGTTCCAATGATAAAGACATTTTCAGGAATATAAAATTTCTCATTTGGATATGCATGCATGTTAGAATATTGTGTTGCTACTTCGCCAGATTTCCCACGATACCCAGGATCGATAGCGAAGAATAGCTCCCCAAGAATTTTAGAAATTTCACCACGATTAATTTCATCAATAATAAAAATATATTTCTTTAACTCTTCTGGCGCCACATCAGTTTTAGTTACATTTAGCGCTTTCGCTTTAATCGCCTTAAATAGCGCATAGTCATAGGAGTAATTCTGTGTTGCAAACTGTTTGCCAAAAAAGCTAGTAATATCACTCACTTTTTCAAAATCCAATCCGGATTCAAGCATCCTACGTATCTCGTCAATATTTAAACTTAGTTTATCAACTGTTTCGTTCCCCGGAATCGCTATATAGATACGTTTGTCATCAATATTAGTGATAGTGAATTTGCTTCCTTTAATTGTTTTAAATTCATCTTCCTCTAGTCTAATATTCGAAAAGAAATTAGTCATGATTGTATTCACTGATGCTTCTCGCTCCCTAATTTCTTTTGGTTTATGTGAATTCTCAAAATTTTGTCTTGCTTTTTCAACAAACGATTTAAAAACTCCATCCCGCAGTTCGAATCCAATACTTCCATCCTCATTCATCTTTGGACGCAGACCTTCCACAAAATCAGAATAGTCATAACTTGGATGAAATTGAACAAACTCTATTTGTTGCTTTTGCTCATCTGTCAACTCAGTGTACTGTTCTGTATATCCATTACTAATAATATCTGCAGCTATTTGCTTTGCTAAGTATGATTTTCCAGTTCCTGGTGCACCTCTAAATACAATATTTTTAGATTCTAATAGTAATTTGGAATATGGATTTTTGTAGTTTCCAAAACCCTTTCTCCCGTCAATATCCTGACTCTCATTTAGCTCACTACTAATCTTTGCCTCTTCAGTTTTTTCTTGTTTCGTCTGAATTTTGAATCCATGTGATTCAAAATAATTCTTAGCTTCAACCGCATTATATCCAGTTGTTACAATCTCTCCGCCATTTTCAATATGATTTGCTACTGCTATTACATACTTTGGTGGATATTTCTTATCATCGCTGCTAATGAGTTCATATTGTGTGCTTTTGTGTTTGTCTGGAATACCATGTTCATCTATAAATTTTAATGCAGATAATATACTTTCTTTTTCAATTTTTGGAATAGCCATTATTTTCTCCCCTTGTTATATAACGTATCTGATTATTTATAGCTGTGTATCTTTATTTTGATTATATGTGTAGTCACACACTCTTTCAACTAAGTATGGTATTCGCAATATACATTGCGTATATAAAAACCCATTCTTTGTATCAGAATGGGATAATTTCACAAACTTTATAGTACCTTGCCACTTGGGACATATTCATCTTTCATGATTGTCTTTGAAATCTTGTCATGGAAGAATCGATATTTTCCTTTATCCATCAATGCCATAATTAGCGAAAGAACACTGCTAATTGCACTAACGATATAAATGATACGACTGATATCTTCTGCCATAAAAATGCCGAAGAATATACCGCTTAGAATGACACCAAAGGCATCATAGAATAAACCCTCGCATAAAACAGATCCTACGAAGTAACGTAACGCAAAGTCCTTCATTGTCGCTGGTTTATCATCTTCACGGACAACTTTAATCTGCATTACCTTCTGCATCATTGTTGAACCACCTGTAATCTTGGCAGGCACAAAGACGAAGTAGAAACCGTGTGCAATAAGCACACTGAACAATAACACAAGAATCTGTGTTGTTTGGATACCTTCAAAACCATTGAGAATCTGAATATTTCCATTATTCATCAATCCATATACAATCCCCGTCACAAATAGTGACAAACGATTTGTGATAATAAAATCGATGACAAACGCAAATCCTCTTCTTGCAAGAAAGGCATTTTGATTATTTTGTGTAGTTTCTGTTGTTTTCTTTCTTAGTTGCTTATTTTTACTCATGCTTATAATCCTTCCGCAAATAAGATCTCCTCTTCCGCGATGATCTTAAGTGTTTCAATACTCATTAACTGATCTTCCGCATGAACCAACAACAAATTCACACTGATATTCTCACCATTTGCTTCTTGTGTAATCAGCTCCGCATGTGCTTGGTGTGCTTTATTGAAAAACTCCTCTGCCTCCTGCATACACTTCTTTGCTTCTTCTACATTTTTTCTCTTTGCATGACGATATGCATTCAAAAGAGAATTTCTTGCTTCTCCTACCGACGCAATAATTTTAAAGCAGATTAACTCTAAGCCTTCCATTTTACTTACCTCTCAATTCCTGTACGATACTTTTTACCTTTTCCAAACTAACGCAATCATAGTCATCACTTTCGTGATAGGCATAACTTACATTTCCAACTGTTGTAGTAGGATCTTTACACCATTCCTTACAGCTACCATGGAATTGATGTAATCCTGTTTGTTCTTTTAACGCTCTAATATTATTCGCATTGATTCCACTACCCGCAAGTAGTTCAATCTGATTGCCAAACTCACTCTGTAATTTTTCAAGCACTAATGCTCCCTGCATCGCAGTAGGTTGTAACCCGCTCGTTAAGATACGATCAACACCACAATCAATTAGTTGTTTGATCGCATGCATAGGGTCATCCACACAATCAAATGCACGATGGAACACTGCTTCCTTTTGATAGCGATGGATTAACTCCACCATCTTTTTTGTTTCCGTTTCATTGATTGTCGCATCCGAATTCAGAAAACCAAAGGAGATTCCATCTGCCCCATTCTCCAATAAGATTTTAGCATCTTCAAACATCGTCTCTATTTCGACATCATCATAACAAAAGCCAGCTGCTCGAGGTCTATCCATGCAGACAACTTTAAGTGATGTCTTTTCTTTTACCAGTCTTAACATCGCAAGACTAGGTGTTAATCCTCCAAGATGTAAAGCACTATTTAATTCAACACGGTCTGCACCACCAAGTTGTGCATTGATACAGTCCTGTACACTTCCAGCACATACTTCAAATAAATCTCTTTTCATTCCTGAATCGGTGCCATCCTTTCTTGCATGTATTGGTCCATCCACTCTTGACTAGCAGCTGTAATCACGGTCTTACCATCGATACAATTTGCGAGATACACTTTCGCTTCTTCGTTTTCACGATATATCACAAACGAGAAGTTTTGAATATTCGTAGCACAACCGTAATTACCATCTTTATCAATCGCCACAACACTAAGGTCACCCGCAAAACCACGGCTCTTTTTCAGTTTTGCGTCTAACTCATCTACCGTTCTTTGACAAGCTTCTTGTGGTCCCATTCCTTCTTTCATCTTACGAACGATTTCATAAGAGATACATCCCTTCATCAAATCTTCCCCAAGACCTGTTGCAGTAGCTCCACCAACTTCAGAGTCTGCATAGAAACCACCACCAACGATAGGAGAGTCTCCAATACGTCCAGCCTTTTTCATAAATAAACCACTCGTAGAAGTTCCTGCAACAATCTTTCCTGCACAATCCAGTGCAACTTCACCAACAGTATCATGACCATCATATGGTTTTAGCTCCTGCTCGCGTACTTCTTTGACACGTTTACGATAATGCTGCTTGGCTCTATCTGTTAACATTGTCTTTCTTTCAAAGCCTTTTTTGCTTGCATACTTTTCAGCACCTTCTGCGACAAGTACGCAATTGACAGTATCTTTCGATAACTCTCTAGCAATAGATATCGGATTAGCAAAATCCTTAATACCAGCTACAGCACCCATCGCCATTGTATTTCCATCCATATATCCTGCATCAAGTTCGACAATCATCTCTTCATTTGGCAAACCACCATATCCAACAGATTTATAGTATGGAAAATCTTCTACACAGCGTATTGCATGTTCAACTGCTTCTCCACTGCTCTTACCTTCTTTTAATAAGTTACCTGCTTCCTGTACACCTTCAAGTGCCATTCGCCAAGTCGCAATTATCGCCCACATTCAAATATCCTCCTAGTCTATCGGTTTCCGATAAAACCCACCATAGAAATCATCCGTTCTATATACATTTATGATTGCACGAGGATCAACACTTAATATCAGATGTGCAATCTCCTTCACTTCTAATGTTGAAACAACAGTATTCAACATGTAATTCTTTTGATGAGAATATCCTCCATAGCTTTCCCAAACCGAAATACCATGACGATACTTCTTTGTATATGCCGCTACAATTTCTTCAGGCATCTTACTTGTTATCTGTATCGTACTGCGGTCATATCTTCGATACAGACTTTCAATGACTTTGGTCGATACAAACTGCATAATAATAGAATATCCTGCACGCTCCCAACCAGACACAAAGCCAAAGATACATAACAAGATACAGTTGTATACAAAGACATATGTCCAAATACTCTTTCCAGTCTTATTTGAAACATATAATGCAATAAAATCTGTACCACCTGTACTTGCATTACCTACTAATGCAGCTACAATTCCTAAACCATACACTGCACCACCAATAACGATGTTTAACATGATATCATCAAACAAAATATCAAATTGAAATACAGTTAAGAATATTGACACACATGCAAATTGCAATGATGATAGTATAGTAAACTTTGTTGAAATAGACTTACCACAGAGTATCGCTACTGGTAGATTCAGTAATACTATCATTAGCGCAACCGGTATTTGTATTTGATGTTGGCTACCTATCACATTGATTAATATTGCAAGACCCGTAAATCCACTCGACAACAATCCGGCAGGTCTTAAAAAAACTTTTAAGGCATAAGTTTGCAACAAAGCCGAAAAGATGACACAGAGAATACTGAATAATAAACGGATCGATTGTTTCTGCTTAAAATCGATGAGTTTCTCTTTCATTCTATTCCTCTTTTTTCTATTACTATTTTAATCAATTATCAGATAGATTCCTATGTTTTGTTTTCCTACTATTAGGAAAATATTATTCTACGCTACGAAAGGTGATTATCATGAATAAACGACAAGAAAAGATTCTTCACATTCTACGTGAAGAAAACAAATGGTTCACTGCAAATGAACTCGCTAAATTATTATCTGTATCTAATCGTACGATTCGTTCTGATATTGATACAATCAATAAAGTTTATTCTGAGAAGCTAATCACCTCAAATCTTCGAAGTGGATATGCTATCATCCCTGAAAACTATAAACAATTTCAATCAAAACGACAAAACTTATTACAAAGTTCACTTGAGAGAAATTTATATATTTTAAAGTCACTTCTCTTATCGCGTGATTCTATCTATATTCCTGATTTGTTAGAACAGTTATGCATCTCTGAATATACTCTTGATGCACATCTGAAAGAGATTCGTAAACAACTAGCAAATTATCAAAATCTCAAACTCAAGAAATCATCAAACCATCTCGTCCTATTAGGTTCTGAAAATGAACTACGTAAATTATACAAGCATCTTCTCATGGACGAGACCAAGCAAAATTTCTTAAATATCAACGAGCTAGCTAATCTATATCAAAACTTTGATTTACTCAGATGTAAAAGCGAGTTGGAAAACTTACTGCAAGAACACAACTATGTAATTAACGCAAATGCATTACCATCTATTCTATTACACATCAGTATTTCCATCGATCGTATTCTCAGCGGAAAATACATTGAATCAACATACACAAGCTCCAAGATACATGATGCGATCGAATATAAGATTGCCAAAGAATTCTACGAACGAATCGCAATCTTATACCAAGCACATGTTATTGAAAGTGAAGTTAATATCCTTGCATTATTACTGATGGGAAACAACCCCGCTCAAATCAGTGATACAGAAATCTCCAACTATATGCCAGATGGATTACTCTGCAGTGATATTGTCAATGAGTTGATTGCGTTTATATACGGTCATCATGGTATCGACTTCTCTAAAGATGATGATTTTAAACTTGGTCTAACACTCCATCTTCAATCATTAATTGAACGTAGTATCAGTCAAACCCACACAACCAACTTATACCTACAAGAAATCAAGCGTAAGTTCCCATTAATTTTTGAGGTGGGCGTAAGTACTGCAACCTTCCTTGCAAATAGGCTACACATCAATATCAATGAAGATGAAATCGGTTTTATTACTCTACATCTAGGACTAGCCTACGAGCGTATCTATCACTCTAAAAAACTTAGAGCGGTATGGATTTATCCGTTGGGTGAAAAAGCATTCTATACCCAACGCAAAAAGATTGAAACGATATTCTATGAGCACATCGAGATTGTCAAAGTGTATGCATACTTCCAGGAAGAACTCATCCTTGCGGATGAGCCAGACTTATTGATATGCTCAATTCCACTACGTCATAACCTGAAGATTCCAACTGTTGAAGTTTCATTACTGTGCGGCAAAAATGATGAAGCTAAACTTTTCGAAATGATTCACGAAATCGAAAGAACACGTACACAAGAAGAATTCTACACAAATCTAAAAGGATTGATTACAAAACAGTTCTTCTATAATCATCAACTCTTCAATACACCACAAGAGATTCTAGAGTTCATGTCAAAAGAACTCCAAAAAGCCTCTATTGTGACAGATGCATTCTATCCATCTGTTATGCGACGTGAAGCACTATCACCAACATCGTTTAATTTTAACTTTGCAACACCACACCCAATTGACTCCTCTTGTCTAAAATCCGCAATTTCAATCATGTTATTAGATAAGCCAGTTCTATGGGGCAAGTATGAGGTACAGCTTATTTTCTTACTAGCAATCGATAAACCTGATACCACAACACTGAAACCATTCTTCGATTGGGTTGCTTCTCTGACAGATGATTACGAAAAGTTATCACACTTAATTTCAAGTAACACATATGAGGAATTCATGAGTTATCTCATCTCATAAAATCAAAAGAAGATGCCACAAGGATACTTCTCCTGGTACATCTTCTTTTTCATATCTCAAACGAAATTCTAAAATACTACAACGTAAATCTAAACTTTTGCCAAGGTTTTAGACTATCCAGAATAAAGAGCTCTTCTTCACGGATATGTCCAACTACATTGGTTCTTCCACAATTCTTCATATCCTGTAATGCAACCTGCAGTTCTCCAGCATATGTTCCATACTCACTACTATCAATCAATACATCACCACGATGAATCATATCTGGCGCATGGAATACATCAAAGTGATGACCTCTGTATTTCACTCTACTTTGACTCGAACGAATCATGCATGGATTTAAATCTCCACGATTTAAATGCAGTTCTTCTAATACAATCTTCTTTTCAGTTTCAGGAATATTAGGCTCAAGTTCAACTTTGAAATTTACAACATCTAAAGAAACATGCTTTAACGCTTCCTTCTCTGCTGCACTTGGATAACAGTTTGCGATAATAATATCGTCAATCATATCTAATGCGATTAGATGTTTTAGTTGAATATCAATCGGCATATGACGATGCATTTCTAATGTACATAAGCCATCTGTTGTAGGCCATGGCCCATACGCATCTTTTTCCAAAGAGCCGATAAACGCAGCTGTTCTTAATCCATAACGATTAAACTTTTTAGAACATTTCAAGAAGAAATCTAAATCCAATCCTGTATAGTCATGTGGGTAAAAATTATGGCATGCACACAACTGATAACGATTTGGTTGATAGTCCATGATTGTATCAATTGTATGTGTACTTGAACTCATGTTAATTTCTACTTTCAATCCATATGGATTGTATGTCATAAGCGCTTCTTCAAAACCACTGAAACCTCCATCCATACGGATACCATCCGCATGAATATCATGGAAGAATTTTAAATCAGTATAACTTACACCTAATTCTTTAAATACAGATGGATTTACATCTAAGATGATTTCATAACCAAGACTCTTTGCATAATCATGAATCTTTGTAAACTCTTCCTTAATTTCATTTGCTGGCTTTCTTACAGATAATAAGCAAGAAAATATTCTCTTTGCACCAATTTCACTCATTTCTTTTAAATATGCAAAGATCTCTTCAATACTACTTTTTTCTGGATAAATAGAAACTCCTAGTCTTCTCATAACTTCTCCTCCTCTAATGGATTTTCAGGTATCTGTTCTGTACATAATTTATATAGTGTCCATGCATAAATTTTTGCACACGCAACTAAATCATCAATATTGACCCATTCATTTGGCTGATGTGCAATTCCATTTTGTCCTGGGAAACTTGGCCCATACGGAATAATGGAATCACAAACATGGGCGTATGTTCCGCCTGTTGTTGTCGTTGGTTTAACACTAGTATCCGTCGCCTCTTCATATGCCTTCTGCATTGTCTTGACAAGCCATGAATCTTTATGGTGTAGCACTACTGGGGAATTCGATACTAACTTCACTTCTAAACCTACTGCTTTTATTTGAATCTGCTGCATAATCTTATCCATATCACAAGTTGGATAACTAAGCGAGAAACGAATTCCCATCTTATTATTTGCATACAATAAAAGTTTATTGCGAATCTTCATTTCACCAAAATGTTCATCCTTTACGGCAATGCCCAATCTATCACCATTGATATTTGCATTCATAAAATACTCATTCGCAAATTCAATTACTTTCTGTTCATCACCCCAGACCTCAATGACCGCTCTACCACGTTCACCATAAATGGCTGGAAATTTATTATCCGGTGTAAAACCAACAAGAGGTTTTTTCTCATGTTTCAAGAAGTAATGCATGTCTTCCATGCCAGTCTCTTCATTTGTTCCAAAGATGATATGTATCGCTGTTTTTGGCTGAATCCCTAAATCTTTCAATGCAAGCATGCCATACATTGCCGCAAAAAGTGGTCCCTTATCATCTAACGCACCGCGTCCCCAGATTCTTCCATCGTGGATTGCGGCAGAAAAAGGCGGATCAATCCAGCCATCACCAACTTCAACAACATCTACATGTCCAATAATACCAATATATTCTTCACTATTTCCGAAACTACCATAACCCATATATCCATCTACATTTTTCGTTGGCAGTCCCTCTCGTTTACAAATTTCAAGTGCTTTTTCCAAAGCGTTTGCAGGTCCAATTCCAAAAGGCATTCTATCTTGTGGTTCACCACGTCTTGAATCAATTTGTACCATCGTACAAATATCATCTATCATATCTTGTTTCCGTCTTTCAACCTGCGCAAATATGTCTTCCTTATTCACAATTGATCTCTTTTCTTTTAATCTTATATACATGCATGTATATAAATTTTTCTATTTTTAAAATAAGCCCGAACAGATAGAGTTTGTCCGGGCTTGACTTATTCTAATAACAAATTGTTTCTTTTAATGCTTCAAGATTTTCCGGATGATTTACGGATGCATCAATGAACTTTGCCATATTTTCAAATGACTCACTCAATCCTGTTCCACCTTTCTTAGGCATCTTAAGGATTGTAATATCATTCTTATATTGTGCAATCACTTCTTGATTTTCAATTGCCATCATACTTGCGACTTTCGCTGTTGTTTTTTCTGCAATTAATTTTGCACAACGAGCAGCCATCTCACTGTATTCAGGGAAGTTAAAGCATGGCCCACACAAGACAAAATCTGGTTCCAATTTCTTCACCATCGCAGTCATCTTCATAACCACTTCATCTTTATTCTGCTTGTAGTAATCCATTCCACAATAAAGTGTTGCACTAATCTGACCGCCTATCTCTTTCAAATATGGTTCTAAAAGCATTGCAGTCCCAGCAATCTCTCTCGTTGCACTTAGTGTACAATCAGGGTTGCTCTTACCACCTGCTCCAGCTAAGCCGGAATCAAAAATCAATATTACTTTCATATTAGTCTAACTTCAAATCATCGAAGGACAATTCATCAAGTTCATCCTTCTTCTCTTCCTTTGCTAACTTCTCTTCTTCCTCTAGATACTTACTATCTTGCATCTTGAAGAATGGATAGTAGAGAGCCATGTCTGCAAGTAACATAAATAGCTGTAAGATTACAGCATTAATAGAACCAGTCGTCAGATAACCTGAAATAAAGATTGGTGTTGTCCATGATAACTGAACACCAGATGTAACTGGAATGAATCCTACTGCTGTTGCAAGCTGTCCAATAATTGTATTCATAACTGGCGCTAAGATAAATGGAATTACCATGATAACATTCAATACCATTGGGAAACCAAAGATAATTGGTTCATTGATACCGAAGATACCAGCAGGAAGTGCCATTCTTCCTAATGTCTTTAGACGCTTGGACTTTGCCATAAATGTCATCATCAATACAAGACCCAATGTAGATCCTCCACCACCGAAGTTGCAGAAGAAATCTGAGAATGCTGATGTAAATACATTTGTCATTGGTAAACCAGCCTTCGCCAATTCATAGTTCTCTAATGTTAATGCCTTATGAATTGGAGCGAAGATTGTATTTGTAACAGCAGGTCCATTGATACCAAAGAACCAGAACAATGTACTTAAGAACTGATAGATAACTTCAAATGCTTGAGACTTGCCTAAACCAACTAATGGAGCTTGTAATACTTGATAAATAAATGTATGTACATTTCCAAATGGAGTATTAACAAAAATCATGTTAACGAAGAAGAATACAAGCATGGATAATCCTGCTGGAATTAACGCAGCAAATGAATCCATAACTGCTGGTGGAACACCATCAGGTAACTTAATAACAAGTTTCTTCTTAACTGCAAATGCAAAAATTTCTGTAGAAATAATGGCTACAATCATTGCCAAGAAGATACCCTTTGTACCTAAATGGCCGAATGAGAAACCAGAGAACATCTTGCCATCTGCATTCATGAACGCAGCATGTTTCATTGGAGTAATCATCAAGAATGTAACAAGAGCAACAACCGCAGATTCAATCTTATCTACACCCTTTTCACGTGCATATGCATATGCAATACCCATAACAGATAGTAATGCATAGCAATCAAATGTAACTGCAGTTACTGCATCAAAATATTTCTCCCATCCTTCGCCAGCAAATGTCGCAATCATCTCTGACCAACCTTCGATTGGGAAGTTGGAGATTAATAGGAAAATAGATCCAACGATAACTACTGGTACTGCATACATAAAGCCATCGCGGATAGCCACTAATACCTTATTCTTAGATAAGGCATCAGCGATTGGGATAAGGAACTTTTCTAAAGCCTTAATCATAATAATTATTTACCTTCGCTTTCTGCTTTCTTCTTTTTAATTTCTAAAATGGCACGTTTGAGAACTCTCTCTCCGTCCATGTTACCGTACTCTTCAGTATCAATAACGAAAATTGGTTTTCCAAGATGGCCATAACGGTCTACAACCTTGTCATATAGATACTTAACCTGTGGACCTAAAAGAATAGCATCTGGATTTTGTTCCGTAATGATTTTATCTAATAAATTATCAGAGAATGCTTTTACTTCAATATCTAAAGAATGTTGATCTGCAACCTTCTGCATTTTACTTGCCATCATAGAAGTAGACATCCCCGCATTACAGAACAGATAGATTTTATGCATAACTTTCCCTCCTTTCTATCGTTCTACCACTATATTAATCGTAAAACTAAACTATAGTCCTTAATTTATCTGCCGCATGCTAGGAAACTTTACTTCCTTTCTCTTCCAAAGAAAAAGGATGTGACAAAGTTCTACCTCGTCAACATCCAATGTATCATTTTAGTTTTCGACTTCATATCATGCTTTACTTATAGCACCAACAAATCTGCTAGACAGGTTATATTGTTAGTTGAGCGTATAACTCTCTTATACTCCTGAATAGCTTGTATTAATTTATCAATATCATCAAAATAAGATTTAATAAAATTAGGATCTTTGATGTTTTTAATTTTTAAAACCGACTTGCAATACTCACTTGGTTTTGTACTATTCTTGTATTTCCTTGAGTACTCTTCAAACTTTTCCTCACTAATGATTACTAGCATTTCTATTTCTGGTGCAGTAATTACATTTATTACTTCAACCTTATTTTGATATGCTTTACGCAATTTAAACTGTTCTCGCTTCGAATCTAGAATTCGATAAACTGTAATTTTTGCAACAAAGCTTTTACCCATGTATCGATCTTCAAAATTTTTTGCACATCTACATCGTAGTACTTCTTCATCTATAAGCTGTTCCCTAGAAAAGCACAATTTATTATTATCTAACAGCAGTTCAATAATAGCCTTTTCAGTGGCCCCTTCACATAAACATGCGATGGATGCCGTCATAGTTTAATAGCTCCGTGCATAATTGCTTTTTTTAGTTGAAGATAGGCATCATATGATGGCGCTGTCCCCTTCAAATAGTCACTCTTGAAAGCATCACTCTTTTTAATGTCTGTCCTCTTTAGAATATCGTTTAACTTTTGAATCGTTATTCTATCTACATTTCTTGTGATGTAAATATTATCATTTCTGCTAAACTCATCTAATAGCTCTGAGTAATGTGTTGAAAATATCAGTGTTGCACCTCCGACATTTACATTTTCCTGAGTGAAGAATCTAATTAACGTAGAAACTATTTCTCTATTAAAGTGATTTTCCAATTCATCCACAATTACATATCCACCATGCTTGAATGCAAGCATCGCATTAATAAACACAACAATTCCCTTAATAGTTCCTGAGGATAAATAATTTTGAAATTGAATAGGGCTAGAAATTGTAATTGGTTTTCTACCATAAAACTTTAAGATTTCTTCTTGTGTTTTCTCATTATATGTTATTGATTCAATACTCGGATCTAAAAACGCCAATAATTCGCGTGGATAATCCCCTAGTATTCTCAATACATTTAAATTGGTAAAATCAAGTAAATTTCTAACATAAATTTTATTATCCTTCGTGATTGATAGTGCAATACTAATATCATTCTGCAAGAATTCCTCCGTATTGTCTCTTTCTCTCATCAAGTGACTTTCATCAAATGTTAACATATCTTTTTTCTTCTGAATGGTAGATATTTTTTTGAAATACAATTTCTCATTTTTTATGATATATTCTTCATCCAAGTCAATCGTTTTAACTTTTCCTATTGCTGATACAAGATGATACACCCCCTCATTTTCAACATAGAAAGTAGTATCGATTTGTATGTTCTCGGAATTTGTAAAGATATCATTATAGTCAATACTATTAAGTGACTTTCCATTAATAAAATCAAAACAAAGTGCGATCAATTTTAATATTGTCGTTTTCCCCGAGGCATTAATACCCACAAGAGATATCACATTGTTTGTATATACTCTTCCAAAAAGATTTGATAACATTCCAAGTTTATCTGACAAAACTCTTTGTTCTGCAAAAAAGTCAATATCTACCTTTTCTTTTAGTAGATTTAACCCACTAGCTGATAATCTAATTAACTTAATCATGATATTTTCTCCTTGAAGTAGCTTTATTTTATCATAATTGTTGAATATTTTCCATATTTTACACGTATTATGCGTGTAAAATATATAATTTCTACAGATTTTATCTCCTATTTAATGTTTTAAACATAAAGTTCGCACAAAATATTGAATTAAGATATTTATATGGTTTCAATCCTATATCATGGTTGATAGCTCTCCAAAAACCATCGATCTTTCTCTAAGAATAAGTTTCTACATCTACCTTGGATAATACATACATAACGGATACCACAACCACCAACACAAGACTCTTTCCTAGAGTGACTTAGCACTTTATCAATTTTATACTCCCGTCCATCATTCCAACATAGATAGAGTGGACGTAATTCTCCTGTTTTTCTTTGCATCACCACGACATCTACATATTTCTTATATAGCTGCATATCTCTCTCCTGTTATTTGTATTATATCGATTTGTGTTGCGTATTTCAATTATATACGCAACATTTATAAATTAATTATCTTCTAATTGTCGCAAATCTGTTATACTAATGCTGAGGTAATGTAGATGACACTAAAAGAAATGATTCACCAATACAAAACAAAAACCGGATGTAGTGATTCTGAACTTGCACGCAGATGTAATGTTTCTCGTTCGACTGTTGCACGATGGTCTAGTGGAGAAATTAAGAAGGTCAACGATGATACTGCCGAGATCTTATCTCAATTATTAGGTTACAACATCACTCCTATCCTAATGGGAATGGACACAACCATTCGCTTACCAATCCTTGGTTATGCAAAAGCTGGATATGATTTATTTGCAGAAGAAAATTATCTTGGCGAAGAAGAAACAACTCTAAAAGAAAGAGAGAATGGTGATTATTACTTGCGTATTACTGGTAACTCCATGTCTGGTATCGGAATCATGGATGGCTCACTTGTATTAGTTCGCCAATGCAATTCTATTCCCAGTGGTAAAGTTGCGGTTGTCATGATTGATCAAGAAGTTACCGTCAAGCGTGTTATCTATAAAAAAGGGATGATGATTCTTGAAGCTGCAAACCCAGATGTTGCAAGCCGTTACTTCACCCCAAAAGAGATAAAAGAATTACCAGTAAAAATAATCGGACAAGTATTGTCTTGTCGCACAAACTTCTAGACACAAAATGAGCGAGTAGCAGTGGAATATGCTATTCGCTCATTTGTAGTATGAATTTTACTTAAGCAAAAATAGTACGATCTTGGATTATCAATCCTTGATAGTACTATTTCTAAATGACTTACTTCCACTTTATTTTTTATTCTTTAGAAGTGGAATTTAACTTTTCACTTGAGCGAATCATAATCGCAACTTATTATTTTTAAGATTTTTGTTTCTTTTTTGTTCTGCTTCTTTATGATAGTTTTCAATTATAGACCCATTCACTCCCTGTTGAGTATTATCTTCAGAAACGTCGGGGTTGATTCTATTCATAGACATCACATCATGTGCTGGTTTCACAATTAATCTATTCTTTCCAAACACAGCTTCAATTAGCATGCAAATCATTGAAATCATCATAGAAATCATCAGCATACCAAGGTATTTCTTCACATGAAGTGAATCGCTTGTCTTTGGTGTTGGAACTGTTAACGGACTATTTTGTATAAATTTCCCTCTGATAACAACATCTCCATCTGGCATTGAGAAGGACTGACCAGCTTGTACATAAACATCATCAGATGTCCATCCGCTGAAATGATATCCTTCTAGCTTTGGATTATCAGCAACTGTCACAACATCTTCATAAATATGTGTTTCCGGTGCTGGAACAAGTGCTTGACTTTCATTTGGGCCTTCAATAACATAGGTCACTTTATATTGAATTGGCTCCCAAACCGCTGTCAATGTAATATCCTTATTCACAATTCCTGTTTTGAAAGTATCACTTTCTTTATATACATTACTATCTTCATCTTTCCAGCCCACCAATCGATAACCCGTTTTCTTCATTGTACCCGCACCTAGCACGGTTACTCGATCTGTATTGGAATCATCAATACTTGGGTAATATGGTGTTGTATCCACCGGTGCATCGCCAGTAACACCCACCGTATCATTCTTATACAATACGTTTGCATAAACAGCCGCGTTAAATTTACCCTCAACGACATCACCAAGTGTATTCGCCGTTGAAACCTGAATATCTTTCACCAAACCGGTTTGCTTTGGTGTTACCTTACCGTTCGCATCCGAATCAAGAATGTTTCCCGAAACTGGAACATACGTTAATGCCGGTTTCAAATTATTCGGATTTTCGCTGCTTGCATTTTGGTTAAATGCGGATGGTGATTCCGTAACATGGATCATTTGCATCGTCAAATTCAGCTCAGGAAGCTTAATAAGTCCTGCCGCAACATTTTGCGCATTTCCTGCTGCATCAAATCCATTGAAGGTTGCCGTCTTAATTGTTGTTCTATCAAAATCAGAATCTGCATCACTTACTGTCGGATCACCTGTTCCAGTTTGTTTTGTAGCTTTGACACCAGCCGGTAACGTTCCTTGTACAGAATAACTTGTTGACTGTGTATTCGTACGTATTGAGAAATTTCCGTGTCCATCAATAATTCCTTCTTCTCCCGATGTTGATCCAACAACATTTCCATTGGCATCTTCCAAATTCATCACAATATCGGTATTCTCTACTGCCGGCTCGTCCGCATCAACGACTCCATCTTCGTTCTTGTCCCACCACAATTTACCTTTTAATGTATATGGCTTCCAAATATATTGGGCTGAAGATGTATTTGCTGAGAGCACTTCACTACCTGTCGTAAAGGTATATGTACCTGTGATATAACTGCTTAAGTCATCCGCTTTAGCCGGTGTATCTTCCGCATTAACAGGAATATTCACATCAATATTTGCATCACTTCCTGGGTTCGGCTGATGTACAATTTTAGCCTTAATATAGCGGTAGTCCTTCCAATCCGCAGATGAAATTGCACTTTCATCTACATAGTTTTGTCCATCTTTACTATACGTGTATGTAACCGTATCCGTACTTCCTAATCCCGAGATGTGATTGCTCTTTGCTGGACCGGTTAAACGCATGGTAAAGTCACATGTCTTTGAAGTCTTTATTTCGTTACCTTCGCTATCAAAGGATGTCACATTAATTTGATTTCCCTTTTCAGGAAGTTGTACAACAACTTCAGCTTCATTGAGAGACCCTGGAATATGCACTTGCTCACTTACCATTAAATTCTCTTTTTCGCGTGTCAAGAATGTTACTGGCCCATTTCTATCGACAATATTATTCTTTCCTGGGTATAACTGCACACCGTTAAGAACATGCTGTAAAACTCTAACTGTGAATTTACTCATGTCACCGACTTCAAATAAAGTTGGTGTCGTCGTATCACCTGTCTTACGAATATCATCTACATCCGGAACAGCACCCTTAAACTCATATTTCTTATAAGCCGCTGCTTCTGATCCATCATACTTTGTTAATAAACCGGAAACATCATAATATACCTTTCCGAACGGATGATGGTCTCCCAAAGTAGCACCATTCCAAACCTGTAAGTTAATCTTGCCTAACTCATATTTCAAACTTCCGTGGAGTTTATCAAAATGGCTCAAAGAACCTCCACTAGAAATCTTAAGATATCGTTTCCCATTTGCATGAACGACGGATATATCTTCAGCACTCAGATTATATCCATATGAATAATCATATTTTCTCCCTTCCGAAACAACGGAGGCAACATCAAACTCATCATCCTTCAATTCAACATACACTGCTTCCGGCACATCCATTGGAGCATTGCCTGTAGACGATCTCTCATCATTCAGCAGATCTTTGCGTTCTGTTCGGAAACTTCCGTTAAATACCCCAGATTTTTCCATGAACATATGCATTGTATCTTCGCTTTCTTCTGCTGTTGCAATACCACCCTGATAAGCAACAACAGTGCGATCATCGCTCTTAAAATTTGTGCTCTTTAACGTCCAACGTTCTCCTTGTGGCTTATATCTCAAAGCCATTCCGTCTCCAGATCTGACTTTACTTTCAATTCCGTTCGGATCCGTATAGACTGTTCCGGAGCAAGGATCATCACATTTAAAATATCCGTCAAAATAGATCTGTCCACGATTTGTTTCCGGACCATTCACCTTTACATCCTGATTGTGATATAAAGATTTATTTCTTGATGTATCACCCAATATACGAACCATTCTAAATTCGATTTGGTGATTGTACAAGAAATCAATATCACTATCGTACTCCAAATGGAAAACTCCATCATACTTCAGCTGTAGAGATGTAAAATACTCGTTTTCATCTAATCCTAAAGTCTCTTTACTGATAACAGTATCGCTACCGCTTGGATCCATATTCGCAACGGTATACTCTTGATCATTCTTTGTTACACCGGTAGATTTGTTGTATGTTGAATAAACAACTTTCCACCCTTTCATGCGCTTGCTTAAAGTAATCGCCTTAATATAACTGATTGGCTCTTCAATGCCTACAATATTATTTGCACGTGCCTTTATTGTAATAACGGGGTTCGTATATGTACTTCTGTAATTTGTCTCATCACCTTTAAAATAGATTACACCGGCATTTGGCTCATTATACCAAAATTTTGCCTCATTCTTCTGTCCAAAGAAATATACATCTTTGGTTCCAGTATTGTCCTGTTCCATAAATTCATTACATTTTTCTTCACCGACCTTCACATATAAATAATCGGTATCCGTATCTGTATCGTATGTATACGGTGCACTATCTTTTTTCGGATGTTCTACATGATATCCAATTTGGATTAACTCATCCTTAACAAGTGGTGTTCCGTCGGCATGCGTTCTCGCTACCGCATAATTAAATGTTCCTGGAGTTTTTCCGCCACCCGAAGAATTTGTAAGAGCACTCCATTCTATCTTTACTTCACTTACTCTGTCTCCGTCTTCCAAATATTTTGCAAATGAGAAATTCGTACCATCAGAACTATATCGTATGTCATTTTCATCAACCGCTTTTGTTACAGTTGTTCCGTCTACTTTTACAACCGTTAAAATAATATTTTTCAATTTTGACCCTGATCCATATGAATCACTTCGTTTAAATGACGTAGGTCTTATTTCATAAGGGAAACGATATGTTTCCGTATATTCACCTTCAGACATAACCAAATCACCATTTGCATCATAATTTGATAAGTATCGATAATTATATACCTCTACAAATTTTTGCTCGGATTTGGAGTGACCAGGAATGACTTCCTCAATATTTGCGGAATCCTTTTTGAAATTCGGACGTGGTGTTACCTTAAATCGATCATCATAAATGCCCTTTGAAACCTTCATCTTTGTACCGGTTACACTCTTAACAATTTCTTTTCCGCCTTCGCTTTCAAAGGTAATTTCCGTATCTGCAGCCTCACACAAAGTTCCGCTTGGGAGGAATGCTCCCTCTTTGAATTTCCAAATGGCCCTAATCTTTTTCAACTGATCTCTATTATATGTCAGCCCTTGAAATCTTGAATCATTTACCTTTGAATCCGCTTCTAAATCGTACTCGAATATATCATAGGTTCCATTGGCATCTACCTGTGGAGTTGTATTCACCTTTTTGAATGATCCACCGCCGATTACATTTCCGTTTTCAACATCAAGCGAGTCTGGCCAGCATAAATCTTCCAATCCCTTTGGACGATAGACCTTGACTTGTTTGATTCGTATCAGCTTATTATCGTCTGTTCCCGCAGAAGGAATATCTAATTTTGCAAGAGGATATAAATGGTCTCGAAAATACAAACCTTTTTCCACAGAATTGTTGATATCGTTACTTATTGTAACATTTGCCGTATCTGTATCAAAAATGGAAGTTGCATTAATTTTCTCAGAGTTTCCCGTCTTTGGGCTGACAACATAGTTCTTGTTTTCGCCCATTAAATTTCCGTTCCTGTCAAGTAAGCGGAAACAAATAGTTTCCTTAGGAATACCATTTTTTATGATATTATCCAAATCACCGGTTGACATGTAATTTATATCCGTATTCACCGCCAATGCAGTAGCAAGATTATCCAATGCACCTGCATCTCCCTTAAAGGTGACTGTAACCGAAGTTAAATCATTCGGATCATATTCCACACTTTTCACTTCCGTCTTATCCTTTAAATGGTCCAATCCTGCTTGATCAAACTTCATTTCTTTTGGAAGTGTTGCTGTCAACCTGAAATCGCCACCGTGAAATGCTTCTTTTGGAATGGTAATGTTAAATACACCATTTGTCCCAGGATTAAATTGATAATGATATACACCCTCACTATCTTTTCCAACATCATTTAACATCTTACAATCAACCGTCAAAGGTACATTTGTGATGCTTGGCAGTATCGGAGAACCCAGCACACCTAAATAGAATGGGCTAAATGAAGAAGCAGTAAATGTGATTTGTCCCTCTTCATTCACTTTTAAATCAACCTTTTCCATCTTACCATCAGTATAATGAACCAACTGGTATTGTTCTCCTTCAGGTAGCTTTTCCCCATCTTTTCTCGTTAATGTTATCTTTACCTGCTTATCTTTAGCCGGTTCAACTTCATTATTATCCCATTGATTTCGAAAAGATATATTCATTCCATAAATATTTTTAATTGAAATCTCTTCCTCTGTTTTTCCAGATTGTTTAATAAAGGCTTCCTTTGCCAATTCCATTCTACCGGTAGATAAGTCTGAACTTGCCTGTAACGTCGTGGACAAAGGAAATGTATTTTCACTATATTCTGCTTTAATCGTGAATATGCCACTAATATCGCCTTCAAAGCTTCCAGCCTCCATATATTGAGGAGTATTCTGTACAGCCTGAATATCATCATTTCCCGATTCTTCTACCTTATCTGTATTTTCTTCCTTAGTAGAAGGTTGGTTATCAGGAACACTTGTTTTTTCCGGAAATCCATTCACTTCATTAGAAGAACTTTTCGCATCTAGAGAATCCTCCGTTGCTGTTTCATTTTTTTCTATAACATTCGTTGTCTCACTTTGATCGGCAGATGCTTCATCTGTTTCAGCACCAATCGCTTTAGATGTTGTACTTAAATCAGTGTCATTTGCCGTCTCTGCATAAGTTGCCAAAGTATATTGACTCACCATACTGAATATAACCAGTAAACTAGTTATAAATGTTTTGAAATTCCTTAGTGTTCGTTTTTGTGTTTTTTTCTTCATACTTTCTTTCCGTCCTTCTTTTCTTTAAATACCCTTAAATAATTGCTTCCATATTTCATTTTTTTGACCATGATTTATTCCACAAAATCCTTCATAACAATCTAATTTTTTCTTTAATATGTATTTTGCAAATTTTAATACCATTGCCAAACCAACCCAAATTAATATTCCCAAAATTGTCAATTTATTCATAATTTTTATAGTTTCCCATTTTACTTAGCAGCATCGTTTGCTTTCTATTAATCCAAATTAATGTTTGAACCATCGGTAATAAGATGGATATGCCATATATTCCTGTCAAAATTATAGATGTTAAAATAACAATATTTAGTGCAGAGAGTTGCCAATCATTGTTAATATTCTTTGTAGGAATCACCTTTAGAACATCATATCTTTTTTGTTTGGAAAATTTATTCTCTGCAGCCGAAGAAATAAGGTTAAACCCATTTTCGTCAGAAATCTCGTTATTTTCCTCAACAATCTTATTGTTGTCAGATTCCACAAACTGATTCGCATCAATTGACTGGATTATATTTCCTTCTATATTATCTGATGACATTTCTATCTCTTCATTTGATACATTCAAATTGTCGTTGTCCTTATCAAAATCAACCGACTGATTTGTATTTGAACCAGATTCTGTCGACTGATTTACATTCGGTTCAGATTCTGGTGACTTTGTTTTTTCAGATTCCGAGGACTGATTTGCATTCGGTTCGGATGTTGGCGATTTTGATTTTTCAGATTCTGATGATTGATTTGCGCTCTCTTCAGATTCTGGTGACTTTGTTTTTTCAGATTCTGATGATTGATTTGCACTCTCTTCAGATTCTGATGATTTTGATTTCTCAGATTCTAATGGCCCATTTGAATTCGGCACCGTCATTATGTTTTTGGTATATATATTTGGGAAACCATCACCCATTAAAAAATCTGATTTTCCCCGATTATCCATATCCACGATAGTATTAGAATTGATTTCTTCTGCCTTTACTACGAATCGAGGTGATAATATCAACAACAGTATAGTTGAACCTATTAATACCATTTTATATTTACTCATAGATTTCCCTTTCTAACATTAATAGTACAAGTAGTATATTTTATTTTTCTTATTATAATACCAATTTTTGTATAAACGACATCTATTGTGAGTAGACAGCGGTCTAAGTATATAACTTGGAATCTCTACCGATAAAAAACTCCTATGCTAAAATTCAGTCTTACAAGTGATTGAAATTAAACATAGGAGGCGCCAAATGGCTATAAATGATACTATCATATCCACGCTCAATGCTAGTGACGATATGATCTTTTCGATTGATACATATAAAGCAAATAATACTCATTCTACCCATGTTGTTGAAAATAAGTTCCAATTTGAAACTTGCGTATGAATTGGAGGAACTATATAGGAACTTTAATAAACGCTGTTCTTTTGAAGAAGTTACTATACAATATAAAAACAGTAATAGAAGCACTTGAAACCCGAAATCATCAATAGTTCCAGAAGCCCTTATGATAATAGACGACAATCTATCACATTAACTAACGGACAGCTAATCAATGTAATACCATCAATCACTTGTACACAAAAGGATGACTACATCAGAATGCCAATACTAGCACTCTATAGTCATCCTATTTTACTACTCAAAACTCATTACTTAATTTACTTGAACAAAGTTATGCACATAATGTCACATCTCTTTCGCCTACTATTTTCACAAACTCTATACTATGTGATTTTTCTATAACTATAAGCTATTTCACATTATCTTTATAAATGTAATAAAGTCTTTACATTACTACGATATTTTCTGCCCACTGGAATTTGCATATTGTTTGCTAAGCATAAACCTTCTTGATAGGAATATCTTACGATCTTATCGGCTGAGACCAAAAATGATCTATGTACACGAATAATACGATAAATCAATAATGTATTCTGCATTTTATCTAAAGAAGAGTAAAATTCAAATTTTTGCTTATCTCCATAGTACACAATTATTCGATTATTTTTTGCTTCAAATGCAAATATATCCGAAAGTGCAATATTTCTATATTCACCAATACCTTTTAATAAAAGATACTCCTTCTTCTTTTCTTGTGCATTGCATATTGCCATTCCAATAACTTCTTTTATTCTAATATCTGATGTTTTGTTTTTTACAATATATCCGCTAGCATTCACATCAAATGCATCAAAAACATATTTTTCAGATTTTGTAATAAAAACAATCTCTCCTGCAAAATGATATTGTTTACGTAACTCTTTAGATACCTCTATACCGTTCTTTCCTGATACCATACCAATATCCAAAAATAGAACATCAACAAGTGCTCCATAATCTTCAATATTTAATAAAACTTCTGCTGCTGAAGTACAAGTATGTATCTCTAATGGAATGTTTATATTTTTTGCAATTTCTACCGCAATAATCTTGTATTTTTCAATATCTTCTATTTCGTCATCGCAAAATAAAATATGCATATATAGCCTCCAAATACATTTTAAATTTCCCAGATTTAAATGTTTCTATTAAATAAACACCGTATGATTAGGTATATTGTACAAAGACATTACATCATTTTGCAAGTTTACCATGTAAATTCATTTCGCACTTCGTGTTCAACAGGACCATTCGTTCATAAATAAAAGTTAACCCTCTAATTTGCTATCCAATTTTTGGGGTTAACTTCGGTTATTTTATATTATTCTTTCATTGTTTCTTCTGTAGCAGGTTCTGATGTATCTTTTTCTTCATATTTGAAGTCTGCAGAAATATCTTCACCCTTTACAACTCTTTGAATCTGCTCAGCTGTTAATGTTTCATATTCCATTAATGCATGGGCGATTGTTTCAAGTTCTGTCTTATGGGCTTCGATAATCTGTCTTGCCTTTGTATGGCATGTATTAATGATCTTACGTACTT
>ERZ773213.421-NODE-421-length-25471-cov-15.490203_pt1 | contig 25471 bp, 20 predicted proteins | sample MGYA00580996_ERZ773213 | MGnify/ENA primary metagenome ERZ773213 (study PRJEB29015, sample SAMEA2738152) | human oral metagenome | biome: human oral; feature: human-associated habitat; material: saliva | place: China | collected 2197 ...
CATGAGAAGATACTTCCATTACACAGTATTCCACGTTTTCTTGAACCATTTGATGTAAAATATGCTGTAAATCAACAACATCAGGTGTCGTATTATGAATTGGGTAACTCGTATCACCAATCATGATATGGACAGTACCGATAACCCCTACCTTATAGCCTTGTGCCTTAAGGATATGGCGAATCATATGTGTGGTAGTCGTCTTACCATTTGTACCTGTAACACCGACCATACGCATGCGATTAGCTGGGTAATCAAAGAAATATGGAACACAGGCCATCATAGCTTGGCGTGTATCAGCAACAGTGATGACACATACATCGTCAGGTACAGTAACCGGTTTTGATACGATAACGGCAACAGCACCGGCTGCAACTGCTTTATCAATATAATTGTGCCCATCAACTGTAGCCCCATCAAGAGCAATGAACAAACTATTCGGTTTTACTGCTCTGGAATCAGCTGTAATATCTTGAATAGATACATTTTGATTGCCTTGTACTTGTTGTACATCTAATGTACTAATAATATCTTTTAAGGTTTTCATACTACATTCTCCTCTATATACGCAAATTAAAGCAGCCCATAAGAGCTGCTTTTGCCTGCTAATCTATAATTTGCTGTTTCGTTTGTACATTGCGTTCTGAAGTCGTACTTTTAGTGCTATACACAAAGGAATCAGGCAAAACCATCCCCAATTGTTCTTCCGCAATTTTTTGAATGCGTACTGGAGATTTTAAGGATGCCACCTCTACATCAAGGGTATCATTATCCTTTGCTAATTGTACTACAGTTTGTTGTGTTTTAACTACTTCATAACCTAATTTTGTAGTATATGCGTTCATAGCCATCATGATCATCAAAAAACCAACAAGGATTGCTATACCTTGAATGATTTGTCTCATCAATGGACTAATATCAAAAACAACACTAGCTCTCGCTTTTCTCGCTTGTACACCTAGCAACACATCACGTTTAACGTGGCCCACAACAGCCTTTCTCGCTAACATTAAAATAACCCCTTCCAATACTACAATTTAATCCCTACTCTAAGTTTTGCACTTCTAGAACGAGGATTCATTTCTACTTCCCCTGCACTAGGCTCAATAGCCTTATTTTTAGCCTTAAGAACAGCCTTATGATGACATACACATACTGGTAATTCTGGCGGACAAATACAAGCTGTACTTAGCTCTTTAAATGTTTGTTTTGTGATGCGATCCTCTAAGGAATGGAATGTAATAACACCAATTCTCCCCTTTGGCTTCAACATACTCACAGCATCTACAAAACTATCATGCAAAATGGCAAGTTCTCGATTCACTTCAATGCGTATCGCTTGAAATGTACGTTTTGCAGGATGTGGACCATCCTGTCTTGCTTTTGCTGGTATAGCTTTTTTTATAATTGACACCAATTCGCCAGTAGTGGTAATTCTCTTTTCATTACGGGCCGCCACGATAAATTCAACAATACGTTTAGCCCAGCGTTCTTCACCGTAATCACGGATAATCTGTAATAATTTATCAGATTCATATTCATTCACGACTATTTCCGCAGTAATAGGTGCCTCTTTATCCATACGCATATCAAGAGGTCCATCATTCATATACGAAAAACCGCGTTCCGGTGTATCCAGCTGATAACTAGAAACTCCTAAATCGAATATAAATCCATCAACTTCATAAATACCTTGCTCTTCTAAAGCATGTTTTAAATCTGAAAAATTCGTAGGTATCGTCATAACCTGACAAGTTAAATCAGACAAGCGTTGTCTCGCTACCGCTAAGGCATCTTCATCTTGATCTAAACCGATAATCATGCCTTGTGAACTCAATCGTTCACCTACGGCATGAGCGTGACCAGCACCACCTAAGGTACAGTCAACATAGATACCATCAGGATTGGTAACAACAGAATCCACCGTTTCATTCAACAACACACTGACATGATTAAATTCCACGATAGCCTCCTACAACACAATGCCTTCTAATCCTTCAGCCAAGGACTCTACGCTGTCAGCCACTTCCGCATCATATGCATCAAAGCGTTCGCGGCTCCAAATTTCAACCTTATCACCAGTACCAATAATAACCGCATCCTTTTGTAGCTCAGCATGCTCACGAAGGGCGCTTGGCACCAAAATTCGGCCTTGTTTATCAAATTCAAGTTCTGCAGCACTACCAAAGTAAAACCGTTTGATAGCACGCGCATTTGCTTTATTAGATGGTAATGATTGTAATGTTTTTGAAAGTTGCTCCCAACTTTCGGCAGTATATATAGCGATGCAGTTATCGAGGCCTTTCGAAAGTACACAGTGATCACCTAGTTGTTCACGTATTTTGGCAGGTATAATCAACCGTCCTTTTGCATCTATAGTGTGATTATATTCACCCATGAACATCTAACATCACCGCCTTACAATCCTCATTCACCACTATATGGTAAATTTTACCACAATCCCCCACTCGTTACAATAAATAAAACGTAAAAATTGGTGAAATTATGAATTTTCCTTCATCTTCAAATCAAAAGAAAACCGCGTAGCACGAGTGTACTACGCGGTTATACATACCTTAGATAGACAGGTATTCAGTGCCTACCTTTTGGGAGGTATCTTATTTAGTTGTCTTTTTAGCTACTTGAGGATTAGCAGCTAATACTTTTTCAAGCACTTCTTTAATTTCTTTATTTTGTGCTTCTAAGCTAGCAACCTTATCTTCTAGAACTTTTACAGTTGCTGGAGATGCAGGTTTGGAAGGTGCTGTAGGAGCGGAGCCTATACCAATAGTTACACCAGCATTTGCCATTACACCATTATCACCATCATAAGCAGCACCAGCGTGGAATAACAAATCAGGATTTGCATAATGAGCAACACCTAATGCAGTTGCTGTTTTACCTTTGTATGTACCAACAGCTGCCATGATTTGAGCTTTTTGGCCTTCATGGTATTCAATAGGTTTCAATGCTGCCAATGCGGCTGCAGATGCACCTACTGTTTTAACTTCACGTTCTACACTGCTAATGCGACGAGAGTTATCTTGAATTTGTGCTGTATGTTGTTCAATAGTTTCATGATCTTGAATTGTTAATGCACTTGCACGCAAGCTGTAATTTGCAGCTTCAGCTAATGTACTAATATCTGCAGTATTCTTGTTAACTTGTAAGCCCATTACATTGATACGTTCATTGTTTTCCAATGCAATCGCACCTACTGCCTTAGTTAATTTAGTATTGTCATTAACTTGATTTGTTACAGTAGCAATACTTTGTGTATTTGTATTAACTTGGTTAGATACTTCTGTTACACGGTTATTAACAGTGTTAATATTAGTAGCATTTGCTTTCACAGATTCAGTAATACCAACAATAGCATTTGCATTAGTTGTTACACGGCTATCAATGTTTTTAATATTTTCTGTATTCACGCTAATATTCTTAGCATTTACATTGATATTATTGATATTCGTAGTAACTTGATTAGATACTTTAGCAATATTAGTAGTATTTGCTGTTACTTGGTTATTTACTTTTGTAATATTGTTTGTATTTTCAATAACGGATGCATTGATAGTGGCAATATTATTAGTATTTTTGTTAACTTGAGCAGATACACTATTAATTGCTGCAGTATGTTCATCAACCTTGTTGATTACTTTTTGAACTGTTACATTAGTATTTTGAATTGCTTCAGCATTTTGTTTGATAGCAGCTTTGTTAATATTGATATTTTCAGTATTGTGTTTAATTCTATCAGTATTAACTTCTACTTGGCTTTGAACATTTTTAATGCGTTCTTCGTTAGCGTTAGCTTTGATTGTATTCGCATTAACTTGTTCTTTCACCTTAGATACATCAGCACTTACATTTTGCAAGTCTTTAATTGCTTGTGTATTTTTGCCAACTTGATCTTTCAAGCCAGATACATCTGTTTGGATGCCGTTGATAATCTTAATATTGTTTTCAACCTTAGCATTCACAGTTGTTACATCAGATTTAATGCTAGTTACATCAGATTTGATGCTAGTCACATCATTCTTAATATTTGTAACTTGATTATTGATAGTCTTCACATCATTCTTGATGTTTTCAACATTGTTGTTCACAATATTAATCTTCGCATCAATCTTCGCATTGATGTTAGTAATATCATTCTTCACGATAGTTACATCAGCTTTGATATTGTTAACATTCTTTTCAACGTTTACTACATTAGCTTTAATATTGTTAATGTTGGAAGTATTGTTTTGAATATTTACAGTATTAGCATTGATGACACTATTTTGAGCTTTAATGTTGTTTGTGATGTTTTCAACTTTCTTTTCAACATTAACGATTGTAGTGTTACCTTTACCTACTTGACCTTTCAAGGATTCAATAGCTTTCGCATTAGAATCAACTTTGCCGTTCAAGTTACCAATAGCCGCTGCATTTGCATCGATACGAGTGGAGTTAGCGTTTACCTTAGCAGAAACATCTGCAATATTTGCTGTGTTACCTGCTACTTGTTTAGATACACTAGCAATAGCATTTGTATTATTAGTTACATCAGTACGTATTGCTTTAATATCTGCTGCATTCACATCAACTTTACTATTAATATTAGCTACATTATTTTGAATAGCTGTAATAGATTTACTATTATTTTCAATAGCTTTTGTATTAGCATCAACTTTTACATTTACATTATTGATCTTGCTATCGATATTTTTATTATTTTCAATAATCTTAGCATCGATATTTTTATCAACTTTGTTAATAATAGTTGTGTTGTTGTTGTTAATTGCAGTATCAATATTCTTATTGATTACTGTATTGTTATTATTGATAGCAGTTTCAATATTCTTGTTGATCACTGTGTTGTTATTAGAAATTGCGGTATTGATATCATTTCTAATCACTGTGTTATTTGCTTCAATCTTATTATTGATTGTAGTTTCTACGTTTGTGATTGTTGTACCAATTTGACCATTCAATTTCTTGATAGCATCTTCATTAGCAGAGATACGTTCAGAATGATGAATAATGTTGCCATCAATGTAATCAAGACGTTGATCATGACGGTCTACACGTTCTTTAAGGCCAGATACATCACCTTTAACGCCATCAATCTTAACATTTACATCACCAATCTTCGTATTGATTGTGTTGTTAATTTGTTTGTTGTTTTCATTGATTTTTACATCAATATTTTTATCAACCTTGTTAAGAATTGTAGTGTTATTTTCAGTAATCTTGTTATCGATAGACTTATTAATAACTACATTATTTTCATTAATTTTGTTAGTAATAGTATTTTCGATATTTGTGATTTGAGTACCAATATGACCTTTTAATTCATCAATAGCTTTAGTATTGGATTTAACACCATCTTCTACAACACTGATACGTGTAGAATTATCTGTGATGTTATCTTGTAAGTAATCCAAACGTTGATCATGACGATCTACACGTTCTTTAAGACCTGCTACATCACCTTTAACACCATCAACTTTAACATTTACATTGTTAATAGCTGTTGTATTCTTTGCAATATTAGTTGCATTAGCATCAACTTTTACATTTGTTGCATCAATACGTTTGCTATTATCTACGATAGCTTGTGCATTAACAGCGATGTTCTTAGTATTGTTTGTGATGTTAGTAGTGTTGTTTTCTACCTTACCATTGATATTAGTGATTTGAGTTTTAATATCGTTGATAACTGTAGAGGATTGACCTACTTTGCCTTTCAATTCATCAATAGCTTTAGCGTTGATATTGATATTCTTAGTGTTGTTTTCAATAGCTACCTTGTTATCACCGATAAACTTACGGTTTTCAAGGGCAATTGTACCAGCTACATTAATATCTTTTGTATTTTGATCTACGCGTTTAGTTAAGCCATCTAAATCGCCTTTAATACCATCAACTTTTACATTAATGTTATTAATATCACCTTTAATACCGTCCACTTTAACATTTACATTGTTAATAGCTGTTGTATTAGCATCTACTTTAACGTTTGTTTCATTGATACGTTTACTATTATCTACGATAGCCGCTGCATTAGCATCTACTTTAACGTTTGTTTCGTTGATACGTTTACTATTATCTACAATAGCTTGTGCATTAACAGCGATGTTCTTAGTATTGTTCGCAATGTTAGTAGTGTTATTTTCTACCTTAACATTTGTTTCATTGATGCGTTTACTATTATCTACAATAGCTTGTGCGTTTACAGCGATGTTCTTAGTATTATTTGTGATGTTAGTAGTGTTATTTTCTACCTTACCATTGATATTAGTGATTTGGTTTTTAATATCGTTGATAACAGTAGAGGATTGACCTACTTGACCTTTCAATTCATCGATAGCTTTAGCATTGATATTGATATTCTTAGTATTGTTTGCAATGTTAGTAGTATTAACCTTTACAGTATCTTCAACAACACTAATGCGGGTAGAGTGATCTACAATATTGCCTTCTAAGTAATCTAAACGTTGATCATGACGATCTACGCGACCTTTGAGACCATCCAAGTCGCCTTTAAGACCATTTAAATCACCTTTAACGCCATCAATCTTAACGTTCACTTCACCAATCTTAGTATTGATTGTGTTGTTGATTTGTTTGTTATTTTCATTGATTTTTACATCGATGTTTTTGTCAACCTTATTAAGGATTGTTGTGTTATTTTCATTGATTTTAACATCGATATTTTTATCAACTTTATTAAGAATTGTAGTATTGTTGTTAGTGATTGCAGTATTGATATCATTTCTAATCACTGTATTGTTAGCTTCAATCTTAGCATTGATTGTATTTTCTACATTAGTGATTGTAGTACCAATTTGGCCTTTCAATTTCTTGATATCATCTTCGTTAGCACTAATACGTGTAGAGTTATCTACAATATTGTCATGCAAGTAGTCTAAACGTTCGTCATGACGATCTACGCGTTTAGTAAGACCAGCTACATCACCTTTAACACCATCTACACGGACATTAACATTATTGATTGCTGTTGTATTAGCATCAATTTTCTTGTTAACATCAACGATATTAGCATCGATTTTTTTGCTCAAGTCGATAACATTGTTATCAATCTTCGTATTGATTTCATTAACCTTGTTATCAATGTTTGTGTTGATTTCAGTTACTTTATTATCAATCTTAGCATTGATTTCATTAACTTTATTATCTACCTTTGTATTGATAGTTACATCGTTCTTATCAATCTTAGCATTAATTTCGTTAACTTTATTATCAATCTTAGTATTGATTTCGTTTACTTTATTATCAACTTTTTTGTTGATAGTAATATTATTATTATCAATTTTTGTATTAATAACATTTACATTGTTATCGATTTTCTTGTTAATAATATTTACATTATTATCAATGTTTGCATTGATTTCAGTTACTTTGTTATCAATTTTTTGATCAATAGCAATTACTTTATTGTCAATCTTAGTATTGATTTCATTAACTTTGTTATCTACTTTTGTATTGATAGCAATATCGTTTTGATCAATCTTCTTATTGATGTTTGTAATATCGTTTTTAATATTGTTGATATCTACTTGAACATTACCAATATTTTGACCAACTTTACCCTTCAAATCAGCAATATCTTTTGTATTGATATTGACTTGATTTGTAGTATTGCTCAAATCAGTTTTAATGTTCTTAACATCATTTTCTACAGCTTGTAAACGACCTTCATGGTTGCCCATAGCGTCAAGAATAGTATTAATACGATTATTATTAAATTCTATTTTAGTTGTATTGCCATCAACCTTAGTGTTCACATTGTTAATTGTAGTGTTGACATTATTAATCTTAGCATCAACATCAGCATTCACTTTATTGATAATAGTTGTGTTGTTAGCATTAATTTCATTTTTGATTGTCTTATTGATTTCGACATTATTTTGTTTAATGCTATTATCAATGTTAGCGTTAATAACGGTGTTATTAGCGTTGATTTTATTATCAATATTAGTGTTTACTGTATTGATAATATTTGTTTTACTATTATCAATTTTAATGTCTACATCTTTATTGATTTGATTAATAATCTTAGTGTTGTTTTCAGTAATCTTATTATCAATTGTTGTGTTGATGTTGTTGATAGTAGTACCAACTTTACCTTTCAACTCTTCGATAGCTTTTTTATTATCATTGATGTCTTTTTTGTTATCGCCGATAAGTTTACGGTTTTCTATCGCAATGGTATTGTTGAAAGTAATATTTTTAGTGTTTTCGTTAACTTGTTTAGACAAGTCAGCAATAGACTTGCTGTTATTGTTAACGTTAACAGTCAAGTTGTTAATAGCTTTGCTATTAGCATCAACCTTAACATCTACCTTGTTAATATTCGCTTGTAATTCATTTTTAACATTAGCGATATTTTGATCGATTTTTACGTTATTTTCATTGATCTTATTAACAATGGTTTTGTTAATTTCAACATTATTAGCTTCAATGCTATTTTTGATATTATTGTTAATAACAGTGTTATTAGCATTAATTTCATTCTTAATAGTCTTATTGATTTCTACATTATTAGCATTGATTTCGTTTTTAATGTTGTTATTAATAACTGTATTGTTATTTTGAATACTTTCATTAATAGTTTTGTTCACTGTATTGATGATAGAAGTATTATTCTTTTCAATCTTAGCATCAATATTATGATCTACTTTATTAATGATTGTTGTATTGTTATTTTCAATCTTAGCATCAATATTTTGATTTACTTGATTAATAATCGTTGTATTGTTATTTTCAATCTTATTATTAATTGTTTGATCAATATTTTGATTTACTTGATTGATAATAGTAGTGTTATTATTTTGAATTTCTTTTTTGATGTTGTTATTTACTTGATTAATAATATTCTTATTATTTTCTTCAATTTTAACATCAATCTTTGCGTTTACAGTATTGTTTACTTGATTAATAACATTGTTAGTAACATTGTTGATAACATTTTTAGTTACATTATTTGTAACTTTGTTTTCAATGTTTTTCACACTGTTATTAAGTGTATCAACTTTTATATTAAGATTATTAATAGCTAATGAATTTTTGGATACTTTATCAGCTAAACAATAGAATTTACTATTAAGGCAGTTAACATTACCTTTCAATACGTTAATATTGTAAGTATTTTGGTTAACTTGATTTTTAATATTAGTTAAATCAACAATAACCTTACCAGAGCCTTGTTTTTGAGATTGTTGGTCCAATTGTTGTTGGTCTTGTTGTTGCCATTGTTGATTTTGTTGTTGAGACCATTGTTGTTGATTTTGTTGGTCTTGTTGTTGACCTTGTTGCCATTGTTGTTGATCTTGTTGATGTAAATCAATTGGTTGTTGTTCAACTGCTTGACTACCTTGGCCAGGTGTTAACCATTTTTGACTACCAATAAGATCAGTTCTATACCAATCTGCAGGTGTGGATGCAGAAGCAATGCCTCCACCCAAACTGGCACTTAACAAAATGGCTGCTACAATTGTAGTAGCCGTTTTTTGATGCGACTTAGCCAACTCAGATGTTACTACATATGCGTTCTTAGTCGCACTCCATACTACTTTGAATACCTTATTCATATTAAGTTCCCTCCCAACTTATGCGGCTCTCACCCCGCACAGATGAAATAAATGAAAAATACCGGAATATACTTCACTAAATATTCACAATATCTAATTAAATACTAGCACAAGATATTTTAAAATTAAAGCGTTTTTTTAATAAGTTAAACTTATGCTTCATATTTTACTCATGCTTTTACACAGCACAAATCATGAAAACGCCTTGTTTATCAAATTTTTCCGATATAGAAATATTCCTCTTCATTTTATATCTAATTTATAGTTTTACTTGTATTTTTATTTACACAGATAAAAAAGGCCTATCAATGTATATGTATACATTAATAGGCCTTATATATTTTAGTATATATTAATCTAATTAGAATTTAGATTCGATAGCGCCTTGTAAATCACCTTTTGGCAAGAAACCAATTTTACGATCTACCACTTCGCCATCTTTCAAAATTACAAATGTAGGTAATACTTCTACTTGTAAATCACGAGCCAAGCTAGGTTCTTCATCAGCATTAACTTTTACAAAGTTTGCTTTGCCTTCTAATTCACCAGCGATTTCTTCGATAACTGGCATCATACGTACACAATAGCCACACCATGGTGCCCAGAAATCAATAACTGTTACGCCACCTTGATTAAGAAGATCTTGATATTCTGCTGTTTTTAACTCTTTTAATTCGCTCATTATTTCCTCCTAAGGCAATTGAACTAATACACAATCTTGAATGTAATCCAAACCTACCTCTTGAGCCTTAGCCAAGACTGCGGGTTTATCCGCACCTGGTTGTAACCAGATCATCTTAATGCCCAACTGTTTACATTCATCAATTGCTGCAAGCCCTGCTGCTTCTGGTACTACAAAATCAACAACGCTAGGAACAACTGGCAACGCAGATAGACTCGGATAACAAGTATCACCATCGATACTCTCTACATTTGGATTAACCGGATAGACTTCATATCCATGCTCTTTTAAGCACTTATAAATCTTATACCCAAACTTATCGGTTTTATGAGTGGCACCTATTACAGCCCAAACTTTTTCAGCTAACGCATCTTTAATAGTCATTCTTACCACCTCTTATATACTATTATATATTAATATCGAAAACTGTCAATATATTATATCGATTTTTTTAAAACAATATGTTCACAACGTAATTCTTCAGTTCGCGCTGTATGTTCTAGTAATGCTTCTAATGAGATACTTGGTGCATCACATTTAGGTATCAATCCTGCTAATACGGCTAATTCACCTAAAATACGCTCTGCTGACCATCCGTTATCTCTCAATTCTTTTACAGTTATACTTTTCTGCCGTTTTGAAAGCCTATGTCCGTCATTATCAATGAGCAGCGGTGCATGGCCATAGCATGGTGGCTCAGCCTGTAACATACTATATAAATACATTTGTTGAGCCGTAGTTTCCAGTAAATCATGACCGCGAATGATTTCTGTAACCCCCATGGATATATCATCTAGAACGACCGCTAAATTATAGGCATACATCCCATCTCCACGGCGCAACACAAAATCATCAACACCTTGACGCAGTACAAAATGCTGTAGACCTTGGTATATGTCGTTGAACTCCATAGTAGAATCAGTTACCTTAATACGCATAGACGGATTCTTTTCAAGTTTTTTTAGCTGTACCGTAGCACTATCCAAATTACGACAATGCCCGTCATAGTGATGAACGACTTCACCTCGATGAGGTGCGGAAGCAATTGATTGTAAGCGAGTACGATTACAAAAGCAAGGATAGATTAAATCTGTATCTTCTAATCGTTGCAAAATCTCATCATACATTGGTAACCGTTCACTCTGCCAATATGATGGTTCTGGTCCCCCCACACGAGGGCCTTCATCCCATTCAAAGCCAAGCCATTCTAAATCGTCTAACAAAGCCTCCCCTAAAGAGCGCTTAGATCGTTGTAAATCAATATCCTCCATGCGTACCACATAGATACCATGCTGATTGCGGGTAGATATATACGACAAAAGGGCGATCCACACATTCCCTAGGTGGATATACCCCGTTGGGCTAGGTGCGAATCGTCCTTTCATAAATAGTATCTCCTTATATGGCACTCTAATAATATACTATTATATTAATACATTATTATATTAACACATGGTGAGGATGACCTCAGTTTACAAACTATATATTAGCCAAGGGATACGATACTATCAAAAACACCAGCATCTTTGATTTTTTGTTCGTTACCCATGGAGCAAATATGATTATCCTGTAACACAGGTTCTACAACATCTGCAAGAGCTACGATGTCTTCTGGCTTACAAGCAATGACTTGTTTTCTAAATGCTACCTTATCTTCAATATTGGCACCGCTGAAGTATAACCCCATAGCACGAGGTCCACGCAATGCAGGTGTCATCGGTAAATCAAGTCCACTCATAGTACCGATAATATATTTACGCATTTCTCGGTCTGTTAATGTAAATTGACGTAGATATTCAGGCAATTCTTTATACACATTAAGTGTTTCCACAAGATTTGGATCTCGATAACTACAGAAAATCATATTGCCATCGTCGTAGAAATTAGCAAATGCGCCATAGGCCCCACCTTGTACGCGAATGCGAATCCATAAGTATTCATAACGCAAGATCGTTTCTAATACGCTCATAGCACCAACATGAGTAAATCCATGATCAATGAAATTACCACCTTGTGCCACATATTGAACCTTACCAGCTGTGACAATACCTTCATTGCTCGTTGTATGTTCTATGGATAACACATTATTTGGCAACGCCTCTGCATTCCAAGTACTGAGCAATGGTTTCATTAACTCTGTAAATGGTGCTAATTCTTGTTCTTCACCTACGAATAAAATTTCTACATTATTAGAACGGAAAATCTTGCGAGCTACATCGGCCAATTTTTCTGGCAATAATGGTAATGCCGCAGGATTAGTTGCTAACTCACTAATTTTTTGATAATAGCCTAAATTACCATCATCGCGGAATTTACCAACCTTTGATACCTTAGCCATTACACGTTGACTAACGATAGTATTCCCTCTACGGAACGCCTCATTATCCCAAATAGCTTTGCCTTCTTGTACAAGTTCTGTTAGACGCGTTACATCGGTGTATTGAGCATCGTGAATAACTTCATTTACGATATTGCACAATTCAGGTAATTTAGCATGTAACACCTTACTACGTACAACCATGAGAGGTACAAACTCATCCCGTTTGCCCGCTTTACTAATACCTGTAATATCTGAACTTAATCCACCAAGATTTAGATTGATTAATTTTGCCAAATCTTCATAAGAACGTTTGGATGTATCTACACGGCCGATGATATCACTTAAAATATCGGCATAGAATAATTCATCTTCAGTAAGACAATCTAGTTTAAAATAGTAGGCCACATAGTTGATGCCCTTTGTGAAAGTCGGAACAAAATGAATTTTTGTATGACCAATCATACTTTCACGACGCTCTACATCTTCCACCTCCGGACTTAAATCAGATAATTCTAAAAGTGGAATAGTTGCTAACGCTTCTTCACTATCTGGTGTCTCTTGACGAAGTTTAAGACGTTTTGTTTGTTCTACGATAGCTTCTAGCTCATCTTTCGACATAGAAGCTTTGATAGCTGCTAACTGTTCTTTAACCTCTGCATCCTTTTTATCTTGCAAGCCTTGTTCAGGATATAAGGATACGAGAGACTTATGATTATTATCCAATATAGAATGACGAACCAAGTCCTCAAAATAAGAACCTTGCAAGCCTTTACGAATATTAGCTAATGCTTCTTCGTAGTGTAATAACTCAATTGGATCTTTGCCATATAGCCAATTATCCATCATGCGGATGACATATGCTAAACCGATTGGACGGCCCCCAAAGTCACTTTCACGAAGGGTAAACTCAATGCTATTAAGAGAAGCCTCTAACAATTCCTTGTCGATGCCATCCTTACACAATTGTTGTAATGTAGATTCAACAATTTCTTGTAATTGACCTTGTTTATCCATGTTAGAGCCGCTAGCTTGAACAACCCAAATTGGTTGACGGATGCTATCTAGGTAGTAACCAGATACATCAGAACCAATGCCAGCTTTCACCAACGCTTGTTTTAAAGGCGCTGCAGGAGATGTCAATAAAGCATGTGTTAACACTTCAAAAGCAAGGCTTTGTTCTGGTGTTACGTCTGGCAATACATAGGAGAAAGCATGTAACGTGCGATTATCCGTGCTTTCATCAGAACCCACACTATAAGGATACGTAATTACTTTACCTTCCTTAAACGGAGCCTGCTCAGTCACCTCAGTATCGATTTCGATAGCATCGAAATGGCTCAAATATTCATCGTTAATAAAGCGCAATTGTTCTTCAATATTCATTGTGCCATATAGGAAAATATAGCTGTTCGATGGGTGATAATACACATCATAGAATTTTTTAAATTTTTCATAGGTCAAATCCGTAATATTATCTGGATTACCACCGGAGTCAACGCCATATGTTGTATCAGGGAACAAAGAATGCATCAATTCGCGTTCTAATACGGAATCTGGAGAGGAGTAAACCCCCTTCATTTCATTAAATACAACACCCTTATACGTCAATTCATCATCAACAGAGTCAAGCTCATAATGCCAACCTTCTTGCATCATGATTTCTGGATCCTTTGCGGCACGTGGATAGAAAACAGCATCGAGGTATACATCCATCAAATTATGGAAATCCTTGTCATTCTTACTTGCCACAGGATACATCGTTTTATCAGGATAGGTCATGGCATTTAAAAATGTATTCAAGGAACCTTTTACAAGTTCCACAAATGGCTCTTTTAATGGAAATTTACGGGAACCGCAGAGCACGGAGTGCTCCATGATATGAGCGACACCTGTGCTATCTTGAGGTGTTGTTCTAAAGGCAATATTAAATACTTTATTAGTGTCTGGTGAGTCAATATAAATAAGACGAGCACCAGATTTTTCATGTTTCATTTCATAGGCTGTGCCATTGATTTCATCAATACGTTCTATGCGATCAAGGCGAAAACCGGAATATATTTTATTCAGTTCCATAGATACCCTTCTTTCTAATTTGTTTATAATGTATATATATATGTAAAATCTTAATCTATTATTGACTATCTATTATACCACATTACGAAGATTTACACGAATTTTCAAGAATTATTATCAAATTACAAAGATTATCTATAACTTATTCTTATTCATGAGATATAAATGACTCATATAAAGACAAAATAAATCAGGACACCCTTATAGGAGTGTCCTGTTTTATTATTTATCTTGTTTGATTTGCCAGTTTTGGTTGCGTCGACTTGTCAAAAGACCTTCGAGGACAACTTCAAATTGACGAAAACTCAATGTATAAGGAGCATACATATCTGGTACAACCTTATAAGATATGGTCACCTCTGACGCATCATAATTATAAAATATACCATGTAAATTGCTCACCGTTGTATAGCCTGTCTGTGCTTGCTCTAATGTGGGGATAGGTTGTGTTTTTAAATTCGCCAACAAATCGCTAATAAAACCTTCCTTACGCCCCTGATCATCGAGCATTTCGTCCATAAATGTACGTAGACTATCCATCGTGTATATTAGCCTCGTTCGTTTAACAAAAGACCATTATGAATAACACGAACTGCATCTTTTACGCGGTTTTGTGCAACCAAGCAAGAAATACTGATTTCAGAAGTACTGATGATTTCAATATTGATGCCTTCTTGGCTAAGGATGTCAAACATTTGAGCTGCTACACCTGGTTGACCCAACATGCCAGCACCAATGATAGATACTTTTGCCATGTTTTCATCAATGTTTACAGCTTCAATATCAACAGTTTGTTGCAATTCGCTTAACACTTCACGTGCCAATACCACATCATCAAGAGCAATTGTGAAGATAAGGTCTGTCTTAGGTTCACCTACAGAGCGAATAGATTGAACAATCATATCCACATCTACGTTTTTTGCTGCTAAAGCTTTAAATACCTTTGCCGCAACGCCTGGTTTATTTTCAACGCCCACAAGAGCTACTTTTGCTGTATTTGTATCATCGGCTACGCCTGTAATTACGTGTTTATTAGATTCCACGGTATAATCCTCCCGAATAATTGTGCCTGTATTATTACTAAATGTAGAACGAACATGAATTGGTACACCATAACGGAACCCCATTTCAACAGCACGCGGTTGCATTACGCCTGCACCTAAACGGGCCATTTCAAGCATTTCGCCATACGTAACTTCTTCAAGTTTGAAAGCTTCCTTTGCTACGCGAGGGTCAGTAGAGTACACACCTTCTACATCTGTAAAGATTTCACATACATCGGCTTTCATAGCACCTGCCAAAGCAACAGCAGTTGTATCAGAACCACCGCGGCCTAGTGTTACCATATCACCGTATTCAGTAATACCTTGGAAACCAGCAACAACAACGATATTGCCTGCATCTAATGCTGCGAACACACGGTTAGGATCAACACCTAAAATACGGCCCTTATTAAAGTTGTCACTACTTGTAATACCTGCTTGATCACCGGTTAAAGAAACAGCCTTTTGACCACGTTCATTAAACGCCATAGCCATCAATGCAATTGTTACTTGTTCACCAGTAGATAACAAACGGTCCATTTCACGACCATATGGTTTAGATGTTACTTGTTTTGCCAAAGCTACCAAGTCATCCGTTGTATCGCCCATAGCGGATACAACTATTACAATGCGATCGTCCTCTTGTTTTTCATGAAGGACACGATCAACGATATTAAATATTTTTTCAGGTGTTGCAACAGAACTGCCACCAAACTTTTTGACGATTAATGCCACTATTATCCCTCATTTATCATTGTACTAAAAAATAACATGCATATACTTTACCACAAAACAAACCGCACTGTAAAGGTATACACAGGTATTTTTCCACTATAAAAGTACAAAATTCTTTTTATAGCGGACATATATTATATTTATAATCAGAAGTTAATGTTCGTAACGTGTCATACGCTTCACACAAAAAAAGACCAGCCCTAAGGCTGGCCTTTTACAGTCAAATACAATCTATTATTCAACTACGATAGCTTTTTCAGATTCCCATAAACCATGGATGTTGCAGTAAGATACAGCAATCAATTTACCAGATTTTTTCAAGGATACTGCCAATGTACCTGCGGAAACTGCATGTACAGGACCTTCGTTTGCTGTTGCACCGTCACCATGTACGTTGAAGGATAATTCACCAACTTCGTAAGGCAATTGAGTGCCTTCAGCTACGAAGTACAATTTAATCCATTCAATATGATGTTCTACAGTGTTTGGATGAGCAATGTCTTTACCAACGGATAATTTTACGTCGAATGCTTCACCTGCTTTTACTTTGTCAGCAGCTTCGATAACAGGAACGTGTTTTTCAGTAGCGAAATCGCCAGATTTAATGTAATCATGTACAGCCATAGTTAACCTCCTGGTTATAGTTATATACATACTTAATGTCTAAGAATATTAGCACCTTGTGCCTATGACTATATTATACATTTTCGATATAGTTTAATCAAGGACTTTTTCGAAAATTTTCTATTTATTTGTAAAGGGATGGCTGCTGTGGCTCCATCGGCCGGGTCTTCCTATCGGAAGGGCCAAAAGTCACCACAGCAGCCATCCCTTTACAGCACTCTAGAAAATTTTCGGAAAACTCCATGGTGAGAGGGAAATACCGGCCGGGTCTGTCCCGTAGGGACAGGGCCAAAGTCGCCTCCGGAGGCCTACTATTGCTACATCATATAAAACTCTCAAGTATCACAAAAAGAGTGTGCGTCGGCCAAGCCTCGCACACTCTTGCTACTTTTGTATTTATAAAATTGATACGATTTAAGTTTGATGAATGTTTGGCGCTACGCGCCGCCATCCATCTGTAGGTCATTGGCTTCGCCTCGACCTATTAAAACTCAATTCCTTTTGCTGCTTTTATGCCTTTTTCATATGCGTGTTTTACAACGTTCATTTCGGTCACTGTATCAGCGATGTCGATGATTTCAGGTTTTGCATAGCGGCCTGTTAGGATGACATGTAATCGCTCTGGTTTGTGTTTAAGCATATCTACAACGGAGTTAACATCGATGAGTTCATAGTTAATGGCATTGTTGATTTCGTCCATAACGATGAGATCCCATTTGTCGGAGTTGACTTCTTCTACTAGTGTTTTCCATGCTTCTTGGGCTGCTGCTTTGTGTTTTTCTAGTTCTTCTACAGTTACCTTATCTCGATTGTAATAGATAAATCCTTTGCCCATAGATTTGATAGTAACCGTATCCCCCAGTTTTTTTAGGCCTTCTAGTTCACCGTAGCCATGGCCGCTTTTGATGAATTGTAGAATCAAAACTTTTAAGCCTTGTCCTACAGCGCGTAAAACGACACCTAAAGCGGCTGTTGTTTTTCCTTTACCATTGCCTGTATTGACGAGAATTAAACCACGTTCGCTCATTTTTATACTCCTATTATTTATGTCACACTATGTAGGGCTGCATCTATTGTTAATATGAAGATTTAATACTAATATAATAGATTTATTTAGTATGACCAAAGGTTTCACACATGTCTACAAAATGCTTGGCCCCTTCAAGAGAACCCGCAAAGTTAAGATGTAGATAGGATGCCAACACGTTATCGGTAGCATATCCTCCATCATAGGACTGAGGTTTGCGGCCCCCTTCTAAGTGAAAGGCCCATGGAAAGTCTTCAATGGTTGGTTCCATGGTGGAGAAATGGAATTCATGACCATGCAAAGTTGTTCCGGTATTGCCAAGTAATGTGTTGCGTTTAGCTGTTGCTGTTACATAGCCTACCTTTTGCAGTTTTTGTTGCATCACGCAATTGGCAGGCACAACACCAACAGTATCAAACACATTACCGTCAAAATCGTGAATGTGTTCACATAGGTACATAAGCCCACCGCATTCAGCATAGATAGGCATATGACGTTGATTGGCTTTAAGGATTGATTCCTTCATAGCCGTATTTTCGGATAAAGCCTGTAAGAACATTTCAGGGAAACCACCGCCAAATACGAGGCCATCTACATCGGGAATAGCGCTATCTTTTAATGGACTAAAGTAAACTAGTTCCGCCCCCTGCGCTTCTAAGGCCGACAAACTTGCTGGATAGTAGAATGAAAAAGCTTCATCATAAGCAACGCCAATTTTTGTTCGTTTTGTAACACCCTTGGTTGCATCAATCGGTGCAGGCATAGGTGCGGCACTGGCTGCCACCTTATAAAGTGCCTCTAAATCCACCATAGATTCCACAGCATGCTGAATTGTAGCAATAGCCTCTGTAGGGTCAATTTCTGTAACCGGCGTCAAACCGAGATGGCGTTCAGGAGAATGCATACGATCATCACGACGTATAGCCCCAATAACAGGAACGCCTATTTTTTCCATACCTTCACGAACCATTCGTTCATGGTTATCGGAACCTAAACGATTTAAAATGACCCCTTTAAAGTCCACATCCTTATCATAATCTCTAAAGCCCATGGCAATGGCGGCTGCGCTTTCACCCATGGCCTTACAATCGATAACAAGCACAACAGGAGCGCCTAATTGCTTAGCGATTTGAGCCGTACTGCTCACGCCCTCACGGCCACCATCATAGAGGCCCATAACACCTTCAATAATGGCTAGGTCTGCATCACCCGCCATGGATGCAAAAAATGATGGCAATGTATCCGGTGGAACTAACCAAGAATCTAAATTGTAACTTTCACGGCCCGATGCAATTTTATGAAAGCCCGGATCAATATAATCCGGGCCTACTTTAAAGGATTGCACCCCATGGCCACTTGCTCGATACGCTGCGAGAAGGCCCGCAACAATAGTCGTTTTACCGACACCGGAATTGGTACCAGCTATAACAACACGTGGAATGGGTACAGTATTCATATGTATTACCTCTTATTAATACTATCTATACGGCTTTCACTAAAAGCATTCAGATATCAGAGTATAGTCAATTAACGATCTTTACGTTTTGCCAAAATTGTGGACAAATAGTTTAATTTCTTGTCCTTAGGCATATTATCAAGACCTACGAAAACTTGTTCATCAGGCAAGCCAACGCGAGAAATCATAACAGCATCATCTGCCATATTGTGTTTCAACAATACTTCTTGCACTTCGTCAAAGTTTTTATACACCTTCATGATAACTGCATCATCGGCAACAGCCATAACAGCATCAATTTTTTCCTTAGGTGCAGTGGCTGGAACGATAGCCAAAACCTCTTCTTTTTCTACGATTGGATAGCCAAGATGGGAACCAATGGCACAGAATGCAGTGATACCAGGAATTGTTTCAATTTCAAAGCCTGTATTTTCAATCAAACGATATACGTACATATATGTACTATAGAACATTGGATCGCCAAGTGTTAAGAAAACAACATTTTTACCTTGTTCTAAATAAGATACGATAACGCGCTTAGCCTCTTCCCAACCTTCTTGTTGTGTAGCATCATCGAGCACCATTGGGAATACAACTGGAACGATTTCAGTATGTTCTTGAATGTATGGTTTCGCAATATTAAGGGCTACAGAACCATCTTTCTTTTCTGTTTTAGGTGTAATGATAACGTCTGCTTCGCCTACAATACGCGCAGCTTTCACAGTCATTAATTCAGAGTCCCCAGGACCAACACCTATGCCATATAATTTACCTTTCATGATGATTCTCCTATTCTATATTTCAATATGATTAACATTACTATTATACCTAATTTATTAAATATATTCAAAATGTTTGTGAAAGTCTACTCTTATTTCACATTCGGAATCGCCGGTCTATGACTGCTGCGCTTACCGTATATATCATCGATACAATCTTGAATATGTTGGCAATAGATATCTTGAATTTCTGTATATTCACCGAGGGCATGATGCATTTCTTCTACTTCATAACCAGCCTCTTTCAATACATTGACTACACTATCCTCTTCATCGCCAAATAAATCATTAAGCGCATGATCGCCAAGCACCAGGAGCAATGGGTGCACATAAATCTTATTAGGTTTCTTACCATCAAGCCATTCCCAAGGTACGGCCACATCGTCTACATAAGGAGCATTTTCCAAAGTGGCTACACGAACATGATTAAGGCCACTGCGAATCAATTGATATTGCAAATACCCATATGCAGAATTACCAGAGCCTAAACCACCATGACCAACTAATAATAAACCATCTTCATTGCTGACGGATAAGGATGTAACAAATGTGTCGATTAAAATTTGATAATCATTCGGGTGTTCTTCTTGGCCCATATAGTATACCAATGGTCTGCCTACTCGCAATGTATTAAGTTCTTGTGCCCGTTCGTGATTTAAAATATTATGTTTCAACTTATCAAATTCTTCACCACCAGTGAAGTGCAATGGTTGTACATAAATATCTGTATATCCTTCACCAATGAGAGCATCTAATGCGCCTTGCTCTGTAGGAATTTCAATACCACGGTCTCGTAAACGCTTTACAATGATACGCGATGAAAAGGCTAAACGCACTTCATAATCTGTATATTTCTCTTTAATACGGTTTACAACAGCATCAATTTGATGTTCACGAGCGGAATCAACTGTTGAGCCAAAGGCCACTACTAATATAGCTTGTTTCATAACGGTCTCCTTATCAAATATAATTCACTATTCATCATACCACACGCATTACTATAGTTGGATACCGTACCCCGTATAAAGGTAATATTATAATTAACTTTCATACCCATATAGATGAATAACAAAAAGCATCCGCCCTTAAAGGTGGATGCTTTTTGAAGATAGTGTGTATTTATGAGAGAGTTTATATACAACCTTACCAGAAGTAATTAGGAAATCATTCCTTGTGCTTCTATACGGGAAGGTCGAATAACAGTTTGATATGATTCGCGTTGAGAGCTACGTTTTCTGTCAGACATACGAATCGCTTGACCCAAATGTTTCAAGAATAAATCTTGTACATATGGATTTTCACCTAGGCCTTCATTCCAAATATCTACGTTGTACCCTTGTTCTGTCAAAAGTGCATAAATAGAATCGGAACGATCACCGCCAAGATAATCCATTAAATGAGTGGAACCAATCAAAGCCAATGGTACAACGAGTACATCTTTATGACCCATTCTATCTACCAATGTTAAGGCCTGCTTAAATGTAGGGAAACCATTTGTGGTAAATACAGCTACATTAGGAGCAGAACCATACATAGCTTTCAATTGTAATGTGGAAAATTCCAATTGATTTTGACCATTTGCCATCAATAAAATGGATTTATTAAGAGATTTAGTATTAATATGACGCATGATGCCATCTAATGTAGCTTCATAATCATCAGCGTAATTTTTAACACCTAACGATGTTAATAAGGGTTTACCGATATTAACTTGAGAGAAATTATATTCACTGCTATGTAAGAACTTAAGTGCTTGCTTACGCATTTGTTGATAGCATTGATCCGCTACGAGAGTAATCGGTTGAATATATACCTCATCAATTCCCTTGCGGCTAAATTCTTGCATGACGTCGGTGAAAGAAGCAATCGTATCATCATATTTTTCATTCCACTTTTCCACTAATGCATCAGACAAAAATACACGTCGTACCTCTACATCTCTATATAAGGAACGAACTTTAGACTCTATAGTGCCAATGGATGTTTCCACTGCTTCTTTATAAATTGATCCAAAGGATGCAATGATTATACCTTTCATATGTGACCTCCATATACCCATATATATATATGAAACAATTTTCATAAATGAAAATTGTTATCAACTACTATGTACTAATCATACAAGATTGATGCATGAAAGTCAATGAGAAATATTATCACTAATTGTATTTAGATCAATGTACTGCCATGAACCTTTAAATAATATTAGATATAGTACATATACATTTACATAAGGTATGAATAAACCCAATAACCAAAAAGCACTACTATAAGAATCATGTAACCGCTGAATCAATACTCTTAATACGTATATAAAGCACCAAATCAAAAAAATAGACACAATAAAAATCAAAAATATATGTTCTAATGATATTTTAGATAAAATAGTCCCTATTGAATAAATTAATATTACAAGTAACAGAACCATAATTTGATATACCATATAATAATATATCAATTCACTTCTTGATATACGTCCCCGCCAGTTAAATAACTCCGTTGACAAAATCTTTTTAAAAATCGGTGCGATTTTATATAAGGAAAATTCATCTAAAAATTGTTCAAATCCACCAAAGTTAATTCTAATAAAACCAGAACTAACTTGTTCAATACAATTTGATAATCCATAGACATTATCATATTCATTGCTAGGGAACAAAGATAATATTAATAACCCTACTACCCATATATTCAAATCAACTGACATAGATGTCGCCAACATATCTTCCGTATATGAAACGACTAATATGGGAGGAGAATAATTTAAATAATTAGTATACAACGTATATATTCCAGCTAAGATAACAAAACCAGAAATCCATTTTTGCTCGGCATCTAGAATTCGTCTAATTGCTAGTACAGAAAAAATTAATAATGATACTATTAAATTAGTATATCCAATAAAAGATATTATACCTTCTTCATATTCTGTTGACAGATTCAATAGTATTACAGGCTCCAATAATTTTGCGGGCATAGAAATATATGATAAATATACTAATAGTATAGATAGAAAATAAGGAGTCCGAGTAATACGCCATGATAAAATTAAAGATTTAACGTTAGTTTTTAACAAAAATAACTCATCATTTATTATCTTTCTGTTTATAATATCTTTCAAGATCATATTTTGTAATATCCTTCCAGCCTTAATCAATAGTAACTTTAATAATCTTAGGATTGAAAGTATTTAGAGTAAATAGCCTCATTAGTAAAATTACTCTTTATCATTATTTACGACTCCTTATGGTCAGAAAGATGCAAATATCTCACTATTCTCCAACAGACTTCTCTCTCTTTACGAGTTTATAGCAACTACAAATCTATATGTCGCTATAAGTATAACTAGTAATTTTAAAATAAATGGCATCTCACTTTGTATCGACCACCCCACAAAAATAATATAAGCAAGTATGATGACTGCCCATTTGAACTTATTTTTATGGGCTATATTGATTCCCAGTAACTTACCATGCAGTCCTAATAGAATATATAAAAATACTTTTCTTTTTGATCCACATATTCTTAATGCTCGATTATATATAAACTTATACAGTTTTCTTCTTCTATATACAGGTATTAAGAAAATACAAGCATATAAAAATGCAGGAAACATACCTTCTAAAACCGCTATAGAGAACTCATAATTAACATCTTGCAAACTACCTATAAAGAAGCCGACCAGTAAAATTAACGATGAAACCCATCGAAAACGTTGGTCATTTAAAAATTTTAATAATTGTCTCTCCACAAAAAATAAAATCCTCTCTATTAATTTAACATCTTATATAATTAATCATTTTAACAAAACAAAATGATAAATCCTATCATAAATATCGAATTACTTATAATTATACCATCATAACCAATAAGAATATTTTTATAAAACATAAGATTATTCCTCATTTATTATGATTTTTTATAAAAAACAGTCGTATTATTTATACGTGTACAGGTATGGGGTTTATTGACATCCATCCCCTAGGTTGCTACGATTGATTTATAGATTATAGTTATGTCTGCATAGTCAGATGATGTTGTTTAATGAGGTGATTCACTTATGTTTAGTGTAAAAAAACAAGCATTAACGGTTTCTGCTGCATTAGCGGCTTTCGCATTAACATTTGGCGCTCCTGTGCTTGGTCACGCTGCATACCAATTAAATTCTGAAGTAAAAGACGCTACTCCAGCATTAAAAGAAGCTTCTGCAATCGGTGTTCGTACACACAATACTGAAGCTTTACAAAACTTGCCAAACAAAGATGCTATGGTTGTTATGAGCTTTGGTACAACTTATAAAGATACTCGTGCGAAAACAATCGATGCAACTGTAGATGCTATTAAAGCAGCTCATCCAAACACAAAAGTAATTACAGCTTTCACAAGCCATATTATTCGTGATCGTATCCAACAAAAAGAAGGTATTACTTACCCAACTCCTGAAGAAGCATTGGCTGAACTTAAAAAAGACGGTTACACTCGCGTTGCATTAGCATCCCTTGATGTAATTCCTGGTATGGAATACAACTACGATGCAGCAGTATATAATTTGTACAAAGATAATTTCAAAAAAATGACACTTGGTACATCTCTTATGTACTGGATGGGTCAAGAAAACCAAACTGACCAAGTTATTGAAACATTAAAAGCTGTTCAATCTCAATTCCCTAAATTAGGCAAAGAAGACGGTCTTCTTATCATGGCTCATGGTACTCCAGATCCTTCCAATGCTTACTATTCTGTAATTCAAGACCGTATCCATACTCTTGGTATGAAAAATGTATTCGTCTACACAGTAGAAGGTACTCCAAATCTTGAACAAGTTATCCCTCAATTGAAATTACATGGTATTAAACACGTTACATTGATGCCATTCATGATGGTAGCTGGCGACCATGCAAATAATGACATGGCTGGTGCAGAACCAGAATCCCATAAATCCATTCTTGAAAAAGAAGGCTTCAAAGTTGACACTTACATCCATGGCTTAGGTGAAAATCCTAACATCCGTAACTTATTCGTTGAACGTGCTAACGAATCTTGGGACGCATTACAAAAATAATCAATCTACAATTTAACTAGTATCGTTATATAACGTACATAGGAGTACATCATGAAAAAACTACTACT
>ERZ773213.430-NODE-430-length-25236-cov-18.309479_pt1 | contig 25236 bp, 37 predicted proteins | sample MGYA00580996_ERZ773213 | MGnify/ENA primary metagenome ERZ773213 (study PRJEB29015, sample SAMEA2738152) | human oral metagenome | biome: human oral; feature: human-associated habitat; material: saliva | place: China | collected 2197 ...
GAGAAGTCTGTCCCCATTGAGTACTACCGTTACTCATGCCGACAGCAAATGAATTAGTGCCTGTAAGCCAATAAGTTGTAGGGTCTTTATCATGTGTACCAATCTGGAATCCACCAATTCGACCTTTGAAACCTTCGAATAAAGTCGCAGATACTACAACAGACCTTAATTTGTTGATAAAGGCTTCCTTAGCAGCAAGCGTATCCGTGAAGATATCGCTTGAAACGAACAACCGAGCCATGGCCGAGTCCATAATCAACTTATCAGCTGTGATAGTATTCGCTCCGATAATCTCAGCATTTAGCTTGGCAAAGTTTCCCTCTCCTACAAATAAGCGCTTGAAATATCCATCAATCGCTGTCAGTTCATCAAGTAAGGTCTTACCCTTTAATCGGATTTTTTCAGCTTCAATCAAGACTTGATTGTTAGTCGCATTGATTTGTGAAATGATAGAACCTGCGCTTGTCAGGTTCTGAACAGCCCACGAGCCAGCAAGCTGATTTTGAACTGTACGAACAGCTTCAGCCGTTTCCATAGTCGCATCTTCGGGTGCTGGTTGCCATTTACGGTCGGTTGAGCCTTCGTAAAAATCAAGCTCAGTCATGAACAGACCGCCCCATTTGTTAGGATTATTTTTGTCGTACTCGAATTGCAAATAACCGTCATCATAATCACCAACATTAAATTTGAAGGATTTTTTGACCGCCTTCGCGTTGTCAAAAACAGGACCATCGTTCCATCGAGGCTGACCATCATATACAAGCTGTCTTATGTCGTAGTTCAAAAACTTTGAGTCTTTTTTACGCTTGCAGAAATAGATCTTGAAATACTTCGAATTATTGTCAAATCCTAAAATATTTAAAACGTAGTCTGCATTTCGTTTGACGATGAAATGGGGGTTTGTAACAACGGCCCCTGGTTGCAATTCAAACATGCGCTTCTGTCCGTTAAAATAGAACGAGTGAGCCGTAAAACTCAAACGACCATTCGCTTCGGTCCAATGCTTCAAACCGTCGTCTGCTCTTGAATTTCGGAGCATATTCGGTCCGCCGACGTTAGCATATTTCCCAACTTCAACCTGAAAAAGCTGATTAGTCAAGGCAATTCTTGAGACCTTCTCAGCAATATCAGACTCACTACTACCGATAATGCGTTCATAGAGCCGGCTTGTCTCTCTGACTCTCTGAAAGTCCGTCTGGTTAGCCTTGCCCTCGATTTGAGAAACCAAGTTAGTGAATTGCCCATCAACAGTCTGCTTGTACTCAGCGATTTGAGTAGCAATTTGGCCATCCGTCGATGTCTTCACTTCCTCGATTCGGCGCTCAATCCCACGAATGCCCTCTCGATACGTGTTCTTGCCGACGTAACCGTCAACAACCTCGTTTTTCAATTTGGTTATATCAGCGGTTGCTTGCTCACTGATTTGTTTTGCTTCCTGAGCAAGCAAGCTACTTGCGCCAGCATTTCGCAAAGCTTCTTCAGCCTTTTGCTTGATTTCGTTCAAACCAGTGCTATCAAAATCACGAAAACGCTGGTCGATTGTCTCAGAAAGTTGTCTTTGTACCTCTTCGGCTCTGGCTTTGGCAAGTTCAATCTGGTCGTTAAAATCTTTCTTGATTTTATCAACTTTTTGGTCAAAGCCTTTGTCCGCTTCTTCAATTTGGTTTTGAACTTGCTTCTCAAATTCGCTGAATTGCTCAATCTTCTTCGTGAACGTTCCTGCGTATGAATACTGAGCATCATTGCCGGATTTACTGTCTGCGCTGATACGACCACGCAGACCACCCTTAAACGTGAACGATTGGCTCAATACTGGCGACTTGAATGTCTCACCCTTGTTCGTTTTGATGGTTACCCACTGACCAACATCTAGCAGTAAATGGCCTTGGTAATTCAAATTGAACGAATAATAGCGGATATCCTTGATTTTGTGATAGAGATTATCCAAAATCGATTGAGACATGAACAGATTATCCAATTCCAATGAACGACCAGTACGCATACCAACCGTGAGAGTCTCTTTGTCTTTCTTGCAGGTTATCCCTGCAATCTGATACTGAACTTCACTTTTGGTCAAACCGTGCATGAAATAGCTATCTGCTGTAATCGTGATACCTGAGTCAGTCAATTCTTTGATCTCAAGTTTACCCTCTCGATTGAAAAAACAAGACATCCCGAGCATCTGAGTAGCTAAACTCAAAACATCTCTGAATGTCATTTTTTTCTCTTTGGGGATCTTTTCGATTACATAATTCATGGATGTAATATCCATGTTTTCGTTTGCCAGTTCTACACCCGTTTTCAGACATATCTCTTTGATGACTTGTCTAATTTCCGCTGGATAAGTCAAATCTGTGACGTGTTCACGATTGAGTTTGAACATCCCGTCCATGAGGTCCAGCGTAGTCGTGTTACGGTTCCGGTCAATCTCAATATCATTGATGAAGTATTCACCCATTTTGACCCATTCGTAGGTTCCGTCTACCAAAAGACCGATTTCAGGGTAAATCTTATCTAGCTTATTGAATGTAGTGATAATGCTTGTGAACGTGATCTTACCACTACCAGCACACGTTCCACCGGGCTTATAGGTATCACCTTTGATATAGCCATAATCAAAATGCGCTTCTTTGATATCGCTTGACTGATACTGCCCTACTCTGATAGCAAGAGTACGGTTTTTAGCGAACATCGCTTCATCAAATTTCTTTCGTCTGAATATATCCATGTTCTAACCTACCTTTCTACCAGATTAAACTTAGCGCCCGACCACGGCTTGAACTTCTCAGTAAATGAATAACTTGGAGCCGTCCTGTCTCCAACGTAAAACGTTTTAGTGATTTGTCCTAGCATCGGGTCAGGATAAGATACTGTGAAAAATTCAGGCGATACAGCATTTAAAAGCTGACTCATTTCATCTTGAGTCAGCATGCCCCATTCACAATCTAATTTTCGTTTGGTCGTGATACGGTCACGCACCATGTCTCCGTTAGCATTTCTACCTGTTTCTCCATCGATATCTTGGATACCGACCTGAAAAGATTTGGGAGGCTTAACAGCCACCCCATTAATAATTAAGCGTGCCATTTTACCTCCCTTTAGATGTTAAGCAAGACTTGTCCAGCACGTTCTTGTTCTCGATTGATTTCTTGGATAGCTACACGACCGAACTCGTGACCACCAATCATGATGACGATGTCACCGTTACCGCTGAAGCCTCCAGACTGTGGCAAACCACCGCCCAAGGCATTGACTACAGCACCACCTACGATGCGACCCATAGTCTGCAAGAAACCAGTATTTTCAAGAGGCATAACAACCTCTTTACCAGCTTCACCAATCATGGCTACTGTCGGACTATCGACGATACCACCACGGGCAAGGCGAGGAAGGCTAATAGTTCCAACGCTACCGACCCATCCAAGACCCGGAAGACCTCTGATAGCATCCAAAACACCATTTATCATACCAATGAAACCATTGACCACATTTTCAATCGTGCCGAGAACCGCATTAACTGCGCTCTTGAATGCTCCACCTACTGCGCTACCGACCATTTGACCAGCATTCACGAAGATGTTCTTGACTGTGGTCCAAACACCACTGAAGAAACTTCCAATCGTGCTAAAAGCGTTCTTGACCGCTTCAAATGCAGTCTTGAAGATGTTCCCAAACCACGTAGCAACGTTAGCAAGCGCAGTCGTCACATCGTTCCAACGTTCACCAAACCAAGTACCGATTGAAGAGAATACATTCGTTAGAGCATTCCAAGCTTTTTGGAACATATCCCCGAACCACTTAGCTACGTCTGCTAGAACGGTTGTGATATCGTTCCATCGTTCTGAGAACCATTCTCCAAGCGGTGTGAAAATGGCAACAATACCGTCCCAAATTCCTTGGAAGATTGCCACAATCGTGTCCCAAATGAACTTCAAAACTGCTACGGTTAAATCTAACAATCCAGTTAAGATTGTAGACAAGATGTTCATGATGGCATCGCCCGTCTCGGTGAAACCGTCGAAAATCTTACTCATATCACTCGCAAGAATACCAGTGATGATATCAAACACGCCTTTGAGGAAGTCGGCAATGCCACCTAAAACATCAGAGATAGTGTTAGATAGAACACGCCAAACTTCTCCTATATATTCAATTGCAGGAGCTAATACTCTTGTCAATTGCTCAACGATAAAGCCGATAGTAGGACCTACATAAGCGTTAATGACTTGTGACATTTCTTGGAAACTTTCGGCCATCTCCAAAATCCTTTTGATCATTGGCGAGATGTGTTTGTCAATTGTGTCCGAGAAACCTTGACTGAGTTTTTCGATAATTGGTTGGATGTAATTATTCCAACCTTTTACAAACAAACTGATAATACTTGATATAGCTTTCGTTGATGATTCAATCGTTGGCCGAATATAATTATCGTACACACGGCTGAGAGAATCAGACATATCATTGATTGCCTGTTCAGCACTTTCAAAGATTGGAGCGATGTCAGACAAAGTATTTGAAAAGATTTCAGCAATGCCAGGCATGTTATCTGTAACAATTCGCTCGATACCTTGCATAAGGTCACCACCAAGCTTGTAACTAACCTCAGTAACGCTAGATTGGATCGCTAAAAGAGCAGATGTAATCGCACTTCCAATACGAATAGCACCGGTCGATGTAATCACATCATAGAAACCATCTGCGAATGACTGAGCGATATTTCCAGCCGATGCGAAGATATTGCCTGTATTCTCGAACTGAGCTACTAGAGAGCGAATAATACGCTCTTTTTGGCGTTCTAAACCGTTCGCAATACTTTCAGCAAGGAAGACACCGATACCGACTCCAACCGTTGCTAGAGAGCCTGTAATCTGCCCTAGAGAGTATGCTATCTTCCCAGCCATGCCATTGAAGGCATTGACTACTCGTGGGTCAGTAGCGATTTCTTCAAGCGTCTTCTTAATTCGACCAATAGCACTTGTGATACGTTCGAGACCTTCAGCTCTGAATGCAGCAGAAAACCCTTTGCTAAATAGGTCAGATAGACCTTTCAGCTTATCTCCAAGGCCGTCAAAAATGCTCTTGAACTGGTTGTCCATGTCGGTGAGTGCAACTTCTGGCAAGATGTCTTTAAAAGGTCCGCTTCCGCCTTTACCTTTCTTACCTTTGCCTTTACCACCGCCCCCACTGCCTTTGCCAGAGCCTCCGTCGTCAGAATCATCTTTCTTGTTTAATATCGTGATTTCGTCAAATCCAGCTAAACCAAGCAATTCTTTGACTGCTTTTTTAGCATTTTTAGCAGAGTCTCCGAGATTATCAGCTAGGCCACCCGAAGCATCGTCAGCATCGCCCATGGCATCTGCGAGGTCTCCTGCGCCTCCTGCCGCATCTTGTAAGGCTCCGTTCATGTCTCCGACTGCGCCAGCGACACCGTCTTTAACCGTTGCTTTTTTATTGAACATCAAAGCGATAAACTCAGCGAGTTTAGCAGTCACGTTCTTTAAGACCATAGCGAAAGAGTTTAAGACTGGCATGATAGCATTGATAATCGGCAAGAATGCGTTACCGATGTTGAGAGCTGAGTCTTTCAGTAACGACTTGAAAAGGCTGATACTACCGTTAACGGACTGTGACAAGGTCGTGCCATACTTAGCAGTGGCTTGTTCCAAAATCGCCATTAGACGGATTTGTTGTTGGGTTTGGTAGTCGAGTTGGTCCCAACTTTGGCCATTTGCAAAACGTTTAAACGCTTCAGTCGATTGAATCATCGCCACATTAACGTTGATTCCTAAATCTTCTCAATAATGTTATCGCATGGCTTTTTATCCATACTTCTTACAATTTCTTGTAAGTTCGGCATATATTTTCACCTACAACCGAATTGTTTAGGTGCTTACCACTCGTGGGGATATTTTATTCTATACTTTTTGACAAAACAAAAAGCACAGGTTCAATCCCTATGCTCTACGGTGACTAAGCCTTTTTAATTGCTTAGTTTACCTCGGTATCGTCATGTTTTAATTGCTTAAAATTTAGAGTTCTACCGATTTTGGTAAGTTCTTAATCCGCCTATTTCTAAGCGGTGCGACAAAAGTCTATCGCTTCCGTGTTCCCTAGTAAACCAGAGCGAATACGCTCCATAACGTCTGTAATGCTACGACCTGAACCCTCTGCGACTACTGCAGATGTTTGAAGCATCTTAGCAGTGTATGCGCTCAACTTGTTTGAGCCTTTGATAAAGCCAGAAAATAAGTTTGAATATACCGCCCCATATTTTGTCGCTTCACCAACACTCATATTCATAGCATTTGCGTTGTCATTTACCCATTTTAAGAATGTCTGCGAGCTTTCGCCCATTTGACGCTTGATTTGGTTAATCGATGCCGTGACTTCAAGAGCCATCTGCGTAGAGTACATGCCGACATCAAGCATTTTCTTGCCAAGATAGGCAAAGCCTGCAAATTTGGCTAGCTTACCAAATACACCCAGCATTGAGCCAGATTGCGCCTTGATTTTGTCGGTTGATGACTGTACTTTGTTAGAGGCATCTTTGACCTTATTCTCGACTTCTTTCATTTTGTTCTTGAAAGGTGCGATTTCGGCATCGATCATAACCTTAAGCTCGTCAAGTGTAACTCCCATCTATTCTCCTTTCATTTTCATTTTTCGATTATGACTTTCAGCGAACATGCGCATGCGTTCTTTGTGCAATTTCAATTCTTGAGCCAATCTCGCTTGTTCTACTTGCTCTCGTTCTTTTTCAAAAAGTTCAGGAGCATAGTCCCACACTTCAAGCGGTTTGGCATCTTTTGAAAGTAGCAAGGATACATTATTTGCTATCATCTGCGAAAGTCTGTAAGATTCAATAATCTTTTCTTTTTGTTTTTGGATTGTGACACGATTGTAGCTTTCAATCATTTCTCTGATTTCAAGCACCGTTAAATCCCAAAAATCGAGGGGCCTACCTCCGATATCTAAATACATCGGACAAAGCCCCTCAACCATTTCTTTTACTGACAATATAGCAGTCGATTCTACTCGACTACTTCCATTTTCGCTTTGGATTTCTTGGGAGTTTTCTTCTTGCTTTCTTTCTCCCGTGGCATAAAACCCGATACTTGCAACATCGGCAAGATAACGTCTGCCATGAATGCAGCCTGATCTCCACCGTTATCTACGTAGTCATCGTATAGGTCAGACACATCTTCAAATGAGAGCCCATGCTCAAACTTTTGAAGCGCTCCATGAGTCAACAGCAACATGACTTTTAGAGGCGGCAAAGCAAAGGCTTCACCTTCAGCGGGCATGAATACCTTGAGCAAATTCGCTCCGATTTTTTCTTCAACTTTGGTCGCTTGCAAGGATGTGAGGCGGAGTTTTAACTCCTTGTCCTCACTGACCTTCCAAATTGCGTATGGTAAAGCCATCTATTAACCTCCAATTCCATCAACGAATGTCAATTCAGACTGCAATGCGATCTTGAGCGTGAATTCGATAACGGAGTTCACTCCGCCACCGCCCAATTTAACGGACACTTGACCCTCAAATGTGACCTTGGTGTTGTCTGGATAGGTTTGCTCAAAGTAGAGCTTCTCCTTATTGTCTGCAGCATTACGCAAGACACGATAAGGTGAAGTGGCAGTTGTGTTGTCATAAGCGAATTTGTACTCAAGTTCCCCAGCATCACCAATGCCAAATTCGTATTTCTTAACCTTGTCTGCAAGAGTCGTATTCTCGACTTTTTCAGGTTCAATACCAAATTCAGGTACTTCTTTCAAACCTACAAGATTTTGATAATCGCCTTTAGTTTTACTAAAAGCAAGCTTAATTCCGTTTGCTAACATGTATTAATTCTCCATTCTGTATTGATAAACCAATTGTGAATTAAGGTCCACGATTCCCTCGAAGCGCATCAGCTTATGACGCAAATGCGACGGATCAGGCACGTCCTGACAATCAGTTCTTCGCAATCCTAAAGATGCAAAGATTTCATTGATTTTTACCGCTAAATCGCTTGTGCTATCTTTGTCAAAGATATCCACCTTATAGCGAATATGCGACTTCTTCTCTTGGTCATCGAACCATTCACCCGGTTTATTCTGTTCTTCCAAAAAAATGACGACTGGGACATTTTCCCAATCGTCCGGATAAGTATCGGTCACGTTATCTGCAACCTTTTGCAATTCTTTGTAAATTAAAGGCTTGATGTTAATCATTTTATCTGTTCTCTTATCTTTCTACTAACGTATTTTGATATTTTGCTTGATACACGGTCATGGTTATCTTTCAAGGCTGGATACAAGTAAGGTTGTGCAGGCTGACCATATATCTTGTAAAACTCCCCTCTTTTCGCAAAGTGGTAAGGCCCTACATTGATTTGGTCTTCGTGCACATACCAAGGACTAGACCGATAAGACACGCTTACTTCTGGAGATATACCAGAATGATTCTCTTGTCCTTTCGGACCCGTTCCAAGTTCGACATAGGCGCCATGGTCTGAGTTCGTGAAGACTTCGCCCGATATCTTGTTGCCGTTTATTTTTAGTCTAACTCTGATGCTATTTCTCAACTCACCCTCATTCGCGGGCGCCCTGAGTTTTGCTTCTGCTTGTACGACTGTTTTAGCAGCATGCAAGACCGCTTGTCCTACTATCTCGTTACTCTTCGCACCGTATAACTTACGGCATTTAGCGATTAAGCTATCTGCTCCGATTAAACCTGACACGTTCTAACTCCAAAACTTGATGATGACTGTATACTTTCTTTGAGATAACCCGATGCGTGACATCTGTCTTATTGTCGATACAAATACCGTCTTTCACGTTGATATTCGCATCCTTGATTGCGTTTGCGTTCAAGATATCGTTGACACGGTCACCGTAAATTTCAGATTGTAGCTTACTAGTAGCTGGCCACAACTCAAGTCGTACTTCTTCAACCTCGTCCGCATATCCCTCTTTAGCGACTCCCTCATTTGTCACGGATTTCTTGAACCGCTTGAGGTTGTATGGTTTCAGTCTATTCTTTTTCAAAAACATGACCTGCCACCCTCGCTAACCGATGCATCCGAATACGCTGTAAAAGGCCCGTAGACAAGCCTGACTCACTGTAAGTTACAGATATACCACCCTCGCTCCTAGATTGCTCTCCTTCGCTTCCTGAGCGATTGTAGAGCTCAATTACAAGTTCAGGTAGTAACCTTTCTAAAGCTGGGGTCAGCTTTTCTCGGTTTGTTTCAGATAAAATGATATCTTCAGCCCTTAAAAGTAAAGACAAGAGGACTGCTTCGTCACTCTCGCCCGTCAATGATTTTAGTTTTTCAAGTTCCATAAGACCTCCTAATCGTAAGGAGTCGTCTCGTCTCCTTGGGTTTCGGTTCCGTCAATGATCTCGACAACGTCTGCAATATCGACTGAGAACTCACTTTTGAGATTGTGTGACAATTCGTTGAATCGCTCGTCTGTCATCTCAAAGACATCATTCTCTTGTCGTCTCACTTTAGCTTGCCAGTCATTGAAAGCTTTTTTAACTCTGACTTTCATAGGTCAGACCTTATTTCTTGATTTCAGCAAGCACGACCTTGGAATCGTCTGAAACTGCGACTGTGTAAAACTCGTCAATTGAGATTTCAGTAGAACGTTTCAAAGACTTGCGGTCTACTTCGACGTTTGGATCACGTTTTAGGTAGACTGTCAACGCAGCAGTGTCTTTTTCAGTTTCGTCATCATGAGTGAGTTTGATGATTGGGCAAGTGTAAAATGCGCTAGTAGTATCAAGAGCAACTTTCTTAGTTGGAACGATGCGAGTGTTTGCGATTGAACCAATTTCACCAGTCATTACAACTTGATTTGGATATTTATCCGCTGAGATGAAGTTTGGATCTTTACGCAAAGTTGTGACTTGCTTTGGATTTACAAACATAACTTTTTCAGTATTGACTTCTTCTTCAAACAAATCAATAGCATCAACGATTACATCATAGCTGATTGCTTTTGTTTTTGAGTCAAATTTACGAGTGTTCGTTTTCAAAAGAGCGTCCATTGCATCGTTATCGATTTTAGATGCGATTGAAAGCGCAAGCTGGTTCTCTGCGTTTCCTACTGGATCACCATAACCAGAGAGGACAGCTTCGTCTGTCAATTCAACAGCTTTCATAGCCTTCTTGATTGTAGCAGTCTTAGTAGATGTTCCGAGAACGACTACGCCAGCTTCCACGCCTTCGTTTACATCTTCGGCATCACCGATATATGTGTAAGATGGAACTGTGATTGTGTTCCCTGGCACGCCTTCAAGCGTGCGGTCGATAGCTGCAAATGGAATCACTTGCAATTTCTTTGGTAGTTTAGCTGCGATCATATCTCCCATTACTTCAGGATTCACGAGATTTGCGATTTTAGTTTGTGTCATATATTAAATTCTCCTTGTTGGTTAATTCAAAAATGAGTTATACAATTCAGGATTTGACTGCTTCAATGCAGCCTTCTCTGAATGACTCATTTGGAAAAATTGAGCTTTCGAAAGCCCTGTCGATTGTTGCGGCGCAGTTTTAATAGGTGCGCTACCCTTCATGCGGTCAGATACGCCTTTCTGAACTGCATCCTCCCAAGTTTTCTGAATGCTTGCGACTGACTCAGTCACGGCTTCAGCGTTTGATAAATCAACCACGCCCACTAATTCGACTGGTAAGCCACGTTCGCTTAACATTGCCTTAGCTTCTGCGGTCAATTCCTTGCGAGCAATAGCCTTTTCACGATTAGCTAGTTCTTGCTCACGCTGGTCTAACTGATATTTCTGTTTTTCGTCAGCGTTCATTTTGGCAAGTTTCTTAGCTTCGTTTTCTTTAGCTTCTTGCTCTGATTTCCACTTAGCAAACTTCTTATCGATGATAGCATCGACTTCTGCATCCGTGTACTTTTTCTCATCTTGCGGTTGTGGTGTAGGTTCTGCAGGTACCTTTTGTTCTTCAACCGTTTCGACTGTTTGTGTTTCTTCGTTCATTGCGAACCTCCTATTTTTAAAGTCGTCCCCGACTGTATAATTCCATGGCTTTTACTGTCATCAATGCTCGGACAATACAAAAACCGCATCGAATTCGACACGGTTTATAGTGATTTACAGTAATTTATAGCAGTCTATTCCTGCCAGTCAAGATGTCGGATCACCTACTTTCTGTTTTTAAGCCATGAAAAGTCATTATCAACCAAAACTTGATAAAGAATTTTCCCAATTCTGTCTGCTTGCTCTTCTTCATGATTTATATAGCCGGCTTCAACTAAAATACCATGCGTAATTTCGTGAATAAGCGTCTGATCTTCGATTTGTTGACTAGCTGAGTCGTCAAGAACAATCCTGCATGTCTTGTACTCAATATGCCCCCATTCTCCTGTTTTTCCCTGTAAATCAGTTATTTTTTCGATTTCGTAGACGATACCACCTATTTTTACCTTATACATGTTAGGCTTATTATTACGATTCATTTCTTCAATCCTTTCTTTATGCCATCAATTATCCCGCTAATTAACGCTGAAATAATAAAGATTAAAAACAAAAATACCAACCAACCGAAAGCGATTGATACCCACTCCCAAATAAACATATGTCCCCTCCTTTCTGAGTTATACTCAATCAACTTCATACGATAACGAAGAAATGTCGGTTAATATTTTAGGTAGTAACTCAATCGCAGTGAATGCAGTCGTTCCACAAATATTTAACTCTAATTTCACTGTCGCTGGTCCAAATCCACCTGATCCTAAAAATTCTACGTTAGTTATCCCAATTTTTGCTGTATCCATTTTCAATCCTTTCTGAGCACGAAAAAAGCACTTAGATTGCTCTAGGCGCTTAATATTCATATTCGTTCTTTTTTATCTTTGGCAACATATTTACTATACCACTCTTTATAACTCATATCAGCAGGTACGTACTCGACTTTTCCTGTTTTGGGATTCCTTGCTCTGCGCTTCAACTTGCTGTAGTCTGCGTCCTCGTCATACGCGACAGTAGTAGACCTACACCACGGATGCAGAGGTGGATAGTTTACTCCAGGGACAACCTTGTCCGTATCATAGACCTTATTGTCGTGCTCCTGGCAAATGTGCGATGTGCGCTTATCCAATACTGCTACGAAGCGATACTTTGTGATTTCAGCATCTTCATAGCTGAGTAGTTCCATTTGGTTATGAAAGAATGCTGATTCTGTCCGAACCAAGCGCTTTGCGTTGTTTTGGCCTGCTCCGAACCGTTCAGCGATTGCTTGAGATGTATCTCTTACGCTTCGACCCGTCATGAGACTCACTAGGAGCTCGTCTTTCACGCTTGAAGCGAGCGCCCCGGTATTTGACCATATTCTGTCCGAATAGGCCTCTCCTGTCCACTTTAGCCCTTGTAGGCGCTTGATTTCAGTTTCAGGGAGATTAGAGAAACTATAAGCGAGTCCTGTCTGCTGCTGCAAGTCAAAGGTAGCCTTGTAGTAGCTATCCTTCATCAAGTCGCTATAAAAGGCATCCGAGCCTTTCTTCTCTGAATGATAGATAGACTCACGCATACGGTCTAAATCGTCGTTCAAACGCTCTAGACGCTTCATGCGATAAGCATAGGCCGGACTGTCTAAATCAGCAAGCAGGCGTTGAATATTTGGGTCGTTCGGCCTAGCTTCAAGAACCTTGCGAAGTTCGTTCAGGTCTTTTTGGTCCTTCATGTTTTTTAAGACCTGTCTAGCATCACGTTCGCTCAACCCATAATCACGTTGAAACTTGTCAAAGACCTTGTTGATTTGTTTATCTAAATAAGCTTTAGATTGCCTGTAGATATCATCAAACTTGTCCGCTTGCTTTTCGGCCTTGTCCATCTGTTCATAGATGAGATTAGCCTTTCTCTTGATCCAGTAGTCCTTGTTCTTCATCTGCTACCTCATCGTCCGGCTTCGTGTTCGCTTGATTAAAGAACGGCACACGGTCCTTATTCTTTTCTTTCTCTGCTTCGAGTTCTTCCAATTCAGCGTCAGGATCTTCAACGAATGGCAAGAGAGAAATAAGCTGACGAAGTGAGACCTTGCCTTCCAAATTATTGATAATCTGTGACAATTCAAGCAAGTTCTTAGGCAATCCACGGCTAAACTGTGGCACGATTGAATGTGCTTCAAGTGCAATCTGCTGCATGCCCAAGTAGTGAGCAAAGATAGCAATCCGCCGTCTGAGACCTCGCTTGTAGTTTGCTTCTTTCGTTTTAGTTATCATTTCAAGGCCTAGTAGCTTGAATTCCATGGCTACGCCCGAGCTATTTCCTGCGAAGTTCTTATCTGTCAAATTCGGCACATGGCTGAATGTGTAGATGTCTTCTTTCAAAGCCTTGCGCAAGATTTCAGTTGCATTCTCGTCCAGAGCGTTTTTCAAGAAATCAGCCTTGGCATCTGCTGGTAATTCCAAAAGGCCTTCTTCAGCAAGAATGCTCATCGCTTCCCTGGCATCTTCCAGATTGTCGGCTAACTGCGCGCCATACAATACAAGAATAGACTCGACCGCTTGTTCCTTGTCGTTGACTCGGTTGCCCATCAATGAATTGTAAGCATCAATCAAGCTGATTTGTTGCTCATAGTCACCAATCGCAAAGTGATTGTTACGATATTCGATGATTGGGATTTGTCCAAGATTATGTTCTTCTACTTCCTCATTCTGTGTTATTCCTGTGCTTGAATCACGCAGCACGATGTGATAATGCAGATTTTGAGTGAAGACTTCAGCTTGATACTTAGTAGCATCTTTCGTGTCGTCTTTGATTTCATAGTAGTAGACTGCAAACAAGGCCTTACGTTCGATACTATCATCGTAAACGATAAATACATTCTCAGGATCTACGCTAGTCGAATCAAGTTCAGTCAGACCCTCTTTCGCATAAATGTATTCGTAAGCACGTCCATAGATAGCCATATTCAAAGCGTTCTGCGCATCCACTTGGTCTATTTCAGCGCCATCGAAAGCTACAAGTAAGGGCTCAAGGTCGCTCTCAGCAGTATTGTTATACTTGATAGGATTGCCCATGAAATAGCCCGTAGACGTGTCTGCAATGTCCTTGGCGTGGTTAGCTACCGTTCTATAATTTGGAGCGTTCTTATTTCGTCTCTCGTGTTTTAAGATAGCATGCTCACCCAAATAGTATTTCTTTAAATCACGCAAGCGACTGCGTTCTTGTGTGTGCTTGCGAATCAGCTTGTAAATCAATTCTTTACTCAAAGCTGTTTCATCGTATCCGTCCCGTGGATAAGTTAAAATCTGATACATTCAATTCCTTTCTATAAGCCATATTGCGAGCGTCTGCGGACGGTTGCTTTCCCACCCTCAATACATTGAAGGCTATATCGCAACGCATCCATCAAGTGATTGTTCTTATCTTCTGGTTTGTTCAACCAATTGCCTTCTTTATCTCGTTGATAACAATAACTATAAAATTCATCCATGATATGTTCACAACTCGGATGTACATAAATAGCGTATCCTTGTAACTTGGATACACCTGCCATGATACTATCCTTTCCCTTTCTACTCTCTTTAATTCGAGATATACCGTGTTCCGACCTAAGTTCTTCAATCAATCGAGATTCGGCGCTATCTGCGATAATTGTCGAGCGATGATATCCTTTGTCTTTTATCATCTTAGCGACTTCTTTGGTTATCAAACCGACCTTGTACGCTTCATCAAAGATGTGTATTTCTTTCGCTTTGTCATTTATCAACGAGCAGCACAAAGCGGTTGGGTCGTGAGTAAAACCAAAGTCAAGACCGATACATAACTTGTTAGCAGGGTTTTGCAACAACTCGTCTTTATCAAAGTCTTTGACGGTCACATTGTTGTAGATTAGACCCTCAGCAACTCCCCATTCGCCGTCGCAGACGATTCTTGCACGCCTTGGATTCGTGTGATACAGATCCTCGTAACGTTTGATATCAACTTCATCCAGCCACTCGTTGCATCGATAAGTAGTCGTAGTAGCGAATGTATCAGCTCGTCTAGTTTCCTCGTCAAAAAAGACACGTTTGAGCCAATGCCTCTCGTTCCACGGGTTAAACGTGACTGTGATTTGTTTAAAAAAATCAGGCACATCCAAACTACCACGGATAGACTCGACTACCGTACTGAACTTATCTTCAGTCTCGATTTGATACGCTTCCTCGAACCAAGCCCAACATAAGATACCGACATCAACCGTGATAGATGTGATTTTAAGTTCATCATCTAGACCACGAAATAGTATCTTTTGCCCTGTCTCTTTTACAGTGATTTCAGGCAGGGATTCGTTGAATTTAAACTTATGAGCGACCTTTAGTTGGTTAGCTGCCCACTTGAAATCCGTGTAAGTCGATTGCTTGTTCGTATTCGAATATCTACGGATAACAAGCAAATTAGCCCAAGGGTATTTCAAGAGACGGATAACATAGTTCAAAGCAGTCGTCTTGGATTTCTTCGAACCACGGGACCCTTTTACGACTCTGTACAAGTTTCTCGAGCGCCAAAATTGGCCATAGCCACCACCTACTGTCTTAGGCAGGTCGACGACAATATCATTCTGTTTAATCTGGTATGTCTGACTCATTCGCAAACACCACCGTTCCAGATACTTCGATCTCAGATTTATCCGTCCAAAGCCTATGCCGTTTACCTAAAAGTTCGGCAGCCTTGATTCTATCTTTAGCTCCGACATCTATATCCGTAATCGTTTGGCCTAGTTCTCCAATGCTTATCAAGGTCTGCTCTTGCATCTCTCCTCGCATTACTGAAGTTAAATAACCCAAGACCTCTTGCTGCGTTGCAATTTTCTCAGACGCAAGCTGAGCCAGTCTTTCATCGATATAAAATTTGATTGCAGTATTTTGTAGTAACTTAGATGCGTTCGTGTTCGCATACTTAGAGCTATAACCTGCCTTAATAGCTGCATCTGTCGCATTCCCGCTGATGATGTACTCGTCAGCGAATCTCTGCTGTTTTAAAGTTAATTTAGCGATTTTCCATCACCTCCATTCGCAAAATCAAAAAAAGCCACACAAACCATGTGACTTTTTATTAAGACCTCTCACAGACTTTGCAGGAATCGAACCCACGATAACAGATTTGGAGTCTGTTGTGTTACCACTACACTAAAAATCTAAAAAATAACGACATCAAGGATTGAACCCAAAAAAGACAAAGAGGAAATCACCAGCTTATATCCCTGACATCGTTACAAAAATTCAAAGGAGTCATCAGTCCGCTTTACCGTACTTGCTGACAATACCATAATAACACTTTAAAACTATCATTTACTCCCATTATTATCAAAGATTTTTGAAAGTTGACTTATCGCCTTATCCCTTGCACGTTGAATCGTTGCGTTGCTGCAATTCAACCTTCTTTGTATTTGCGACCAAGGCAGACCATCTATGTAGAGTAGTCGCATTACAATATTCTCAATCGGCTCTTCTAACTCTTCAATCGCTCTAACTAGTTCCTCTTGTTCCTTATATTCCCTCTCAATTTCTTGATAGAGTTCAGCAATGCGATCAATAGCTTTGATGTTCATTTCCTCGGTGCGATTATCATTGTTCTGAGATTTCGGCATACTGTCAAAAGTCTGACCTTTCATGATACCAGACCTTAGATTGATAATTTCGCAATGTAGAGATTGTATTTTAACATTCTTAAATTTTAGTTTTTTAAGCTCTTTTTCAATAGCTCTTTGCACCCTATCACCTCTCTCCTAAAAAGATATCCATCGGCAGATTGAAATAAGTCGCTACATCTTCAACATTATACATATCAGGAGCGGATTTTAAATTCTCCCAATTCGAGATTTTTGCAATTGAGTAGCCTAACTTATTCCCTAGCTGTTTCAAAGTAACCTTGTTATCAATCCTCTTTTGTTTTAGCATGAAAGCGAATAATTCACACTGTCTCTTTGTTAAAGGTTTTTCATAGTCCATTCTCCATCTCCTAAGTAATTTTTTTCAAGTTCCATTTGATATCCTCCCAAAATTCTAATATTATTCGATTCCATTCTTCGGTTGTTGTTTCTCTAAAATCAAACTGAGACATCTGTTCAGCTCTTTTGAATAATGCCCTCTTAAATAATGAAGTTTTTCTGGAAAAATCCATATCATCTATTTCAAATTCAGTTATAATTTTCTTTCCATAACCCTCTATCTCTACATGGACTCTTGTTTTTCTATAGAGATGCAGAGGTTCCGCCCAAACACTTCCTTTTAAGTCTGATTCATCGACTTTTTTAAGCATTAACGATATTTTCTTAGCTTCACTCTCTTTTTTAGCACCACTGAAAGGGTATCTTTTTGGTCTCATTCCATATCCTCCAAAAGCTCAGGATTTTCGTAGATGTTCCCAATGACTTTGTAATACGGTAGAAAATCCTTTGTGATGTCAATCCGATAGGTACGACTCAGACCATCACCGTACCAGCGACCTTTATCTTTGTCGTATTTGACAATAAAGGTATATTCTGTCTGTATCTGATGATGTAAGATATCACCTTCAAAAACTTCTGTACCTTCCTTGTCTTTAAGTCCTGTTGATTGCATGATACATCCATAGTCATCAAAATGTAACCATTTTTTTCTTTCTTCAATCCAAATGATGGGACAAGTCCAGTTTTCATCATCTGTATCACAATTGCCTACCATGACTCTATAATTCATTTCGTTTCTCGTTCTATCCCACGCTCTGTACTTCTGTATCATCCCAAATCCTCCTCTTTCACGAAAACTCCATCAACCATCTTGCCCTTTCGGTCTTTGATAGCGTCATAAGCAATCTGCAAGCAACTGTCTGCATTCGTCCCGTTGAAAAATGAAACAGAACTAATCACACTATTGAGAAACATCAAGTCTGCTTTGATTAAAGGAATCTGTGTCTCATTGTGACAGACATGAGCGTATAGCTTCTGAGCGATATTGCCCAAGCTTGAAACCATCAGCAACAATTCAAGTTCCTGTTGATTAGCTGAAATCTGAGCACCGTTCTTGATTTGTTGTTCAAATCCAATCAATACTACCTGGATATCACCAAGCGCATCATAGATCAGCTCAGATTTGTCCTTTGCGATACCCTCAAATAGTTCTCCTGACTCTTCCATCAGCTTTAAGAACTGCTTGATCAGATTTGCTTGATGTAAGTTTCGGTCAACAAACCACTGTTGAACCTTATTTTCCAAATTCATTTTCGTATTCATCTTACTTTTCCTCCACTTCTTTAAATGATTCCATTGTCTGAATAATTTTTTCTAACATAGATTTAGATAACGTGATGTAATTATTTTTCTTCACTTGTTCACAGAAGATACAAATTCGATTGCCAAAAAATCTGCAATTTTCAGTTAAGCGATGTCTTTCATCTGACTCTATTTGTTCCTTGTTGGCTAAGCTAACAAGGATTACTTCATCAGATTCTTTCCAATCTGGAAGTGCTACAGCTTTGTATAAGTTTTCAAATGCTAAATCGGTTAAAATATCTCTAGCCATCATTCTCCTCCGTTTTCAAGATCTCGGTCAATAAACCATTGTTTTACATTTTCTATTGTGCTCATGATAACTCCTTTGCGATAGCAGCAATAATATTCACGGTCACGCTATTTCCTGCTTGCTTATATAATTGACTGTTAGAGTTGACCTCTTGCGTCTTATCAAAAGCCCAATCTGGAAAACCTTGTAATCTCCAACATTCACGAGGTGTTAGCTTTCTAATCCTAAATCCATCTGATAAATGATTGTTTTCCTGATAACTATTACTTGTCAAAGTAGGAGCGATATCATGTTCTCCGCCATGATTATAACCATGACCTCGTTGAATGATTTTAGGTTCAAGTCCTCCGCCTTGATAGGCTCTGATTGTTGGTTCGATGCCATCTGTTTCGTAAACCACTCCACATTGATTAAAATTGGGTTGCAATACCCCAAATTGTTTTATAGTATTGCTTTTTATGGCTATCTTCTGCCCTTCTCCCTTGTTCGTTGTGAGTGTAGGAGCTAGGCCGTCAGCTTGATAGACTTCTCCATTCATGCCATTTCCAGATGGATTTACATTACCAATTTTTATGACTGATTGGCTACTAGTTGGCTGATTTTCTCCACTGAGAGGAAATACTCTTCTGGTACATTCTCCTCTAAGATGTCCGATAATGAATACACGTTCCCGATTTTGGGGGACTCCGAAATCCTTGCTGTTAAGCACTTCCCATTCCACATTGTACCCCAGTTCATCCAAGGTTGAGATAATGGTCTCAAATGTAATTCCGTTTTCGTGATTGAGGAGTCCTTTGACATTCTCAAGGAATAGATACTTAGGTCTGAGAATAGATGCGAACCTAGCAATCTCAAAGAACAAAGTTCCTCGAGTATCTTCAAAACCTCGTCTGTTTCCTGCAATCGAGAAAGCCTGACACGGAAATCCTCCACAGATAATGTCCACACGTCCGATTCCTCGAATAAACTCGTCTGATACTGCTGTAATGTCATGTAATTCAATCTCTCCTTTCGTATCGTGTATGGCTTTATAAGACTTGCGAGCAAATTTGTCAATTTCGCAAAACCCTACACATTCATGCCCGGCGGACTCCATCCCAAGACGAAACCCACCGATACCAGCGAATAGATCTAGGAATTTCATAACCTCACCTCATCCCCAACTTTCACCTTCTCATACACCTCTTTCGTGACTACGAAAATGCCGTAATCACGAATTGTGATTGTATATAGCTTTCCGAATTGTCCTTTCTCTACGACCTTACCAAAAATCTCAGCGCCTTGATTATCAGCCTTATAGACGACAATCGGACGCTTTGCTTCTAGTTCTGCAATCCTGTTCGACTGCCAGATATTCAATCCAGCAGATAGCAGGATCCAGATTGCGATAAAACGTTTCATGTTGCACCCTTTCGCCTGTTATTTGATTTTTTAAAACCCTAAGTTTAAAGCAATCATTGTTGCTTGTATGAAACACTGTGATTTCTTCTTCCCACTGCCTTCGTGTGTAAGGGTATCTGTTTGGTCGTTTAATTTTCATCATCACAAAACACCACCATTCAATTTATTGAATTCTTCTTTGGTGAACCCTTGACTAATAGTTATTTCAAAGTTTCTAAAACCAAACCCACCAGCTGATAATTTACTTGCACTGATATTTCCAGAACAAATAATACCAGCACATGGTATATTTCCCATATCACTAAAAGTCTTACCGCCATCTGTACTAATTTTAATATCTATGGGATGACTATTAAACATTTTATGATACTTCTTAATCAATCGTTTTCTTGATTTATTTAGTGACATCACTCAACCTCATCTTTTAATTTAACCGAAATTTCTAAGTAAAATTTTTGTTCGGGTATATCCAGCACCATTGTGTCGTTTTTACCATCTGAACTGACGATAATTTCACCGATTGCCAAAACTAAGTCTCCAATTGTGCTGTTTAGCGTAAGATTCATTCTGTTACCTCCTCATCATCATTTTTGAAATCTTCTCCAAGTATCTCTAAGGCAAATTTTTGTCCATCTTTTATGAATTTTAACCACTCTTCATCTGATATTATCATTCCGTTACCTCCTCAATCTCAATCCCCTCACAATCAAACACCCAGCCAAAGTTGGCATCTTCTAATTCTTTTCGGGTGTGTTCCCTTCTTTGCATGTAAATAGTGCTATAAAAACGAAATCCGTTCGCTTTTGTATCCACCAAATAGTCAATTTCTTCTGAGTTACTTTTTAATTTAACCCGATACCGCTTTTCTTCCTCGACCTCGTAGCCGAACTGGTGCATGTTGACGAGGGTTTGAAATGGTTTTGTGCCAGCGGTTAGAAACCACCTTTCAAACTCATTAAGTTTAGCGCCATCAAAAACCGATGGAATGTTATAGGCACATCGATACAAATTCGCTTCAAAAACATCCTTATTCTCTTCATACCAATCAGCCACAAACTGCGGGACTTTGACTGGTTGCGGTTCGTCTAGTTGTTCAATTGATTCCAACATCCAATTTCTATTAATTGTGATTGTGTCTGCGATAGGCCCCTCTTTATAAGGCAAATCCTCGATACGTTTAATCAATTCCTGCTTATTCATCTTCCAACTCCTTCAATTGTGCTTTCATTTTCTTCAATTTTTTCTTCAAAAATTCACGGTGAGCAGTACGACCTTGTGCCACTCGTTTATCACATGGTTTCGAATACTCCTCGATTTCCTGCTCTGTGATTTCGATTGAGTGTTTCAATGCTTCAATCATTTGTTTCTTGATGCTCATCCAAACACCTCATTCAAATCCTTGACATATTCATTTTGGTTGAATGGTTCATCAGCAATTCTGTTTAAATCGTTCTTTCCTGTCCTTCTTAAAAATATAGACATTCCACAAAATCTACATCTAATCGATTTAGAACCTTCTCTAGCGTGCCTTTTATAACACGATCCACAAAATGGACATTGTACTTCTACTTTTAATTGATTATTCATTTTTTCTCCATTTTTTACAAAACAAATTTAATGCAACCGTGCAACCGATAGAAAACAAAATTTAAAAAATAAAATTTAAGAATCCTTATTTAATAGACTTTCTCTTTATATACTATTATTAAATATACTTTTTATAAAATATAGGTTGCATCGGTTGCATTATATAAAAATAGTATAAAAAAGTCAGTATTATCAAGGGTTTAAGGGTGCAACCGTTCTTTCGATTTATCGGTTGCATATCGGTTGCATGCAACCGTTCTTCTCTCTAGATGCAACCGATGCAACCGATAGAACTTTAAAATGCAACCGATCTATTTTTGTATAATTCTCTTAAAACCTTTTGTATTTTTCCCGCCAATTCTGAACTGACCTTTCTCCCATCCAGGGTGATTATCCATGATCATATTGATTTTAGTTGATAACTTTTTGTCATTTGAATTTCTCATAAAGAGGTTATACATCATCTCACGAGTTGATACTTTTTCCAGTTTTTTAGTACCAGCTTCAAACTCACTACTATTATCAAAATATTTACTTGTATACTGATGTTGTTGTTGAATAGACCAGCTTGACCAATTATCAGGAATAGGCATTTCCAAATATTCAAGCACTTGTAATTCAACTTCATCACGGTACATGAATTTTTCACGATAGATTTCCAATCGTTCTTCAGTTTCTTTATCAAACATTAAATCAGCACCAGCTTTATAGATTGTGACAGCTTCGCCCCAAATTTGTTCGACTGTTTCAGGTTCAATTTTCATAGGGTGTTTCTTTTGTCTGCTAGTATCTGCCATGACAGATAAAAACCTACGTTCACCAGTCTTGTCTTTTAAGTATTCCTTCTGATTCGTTGTGCGTGCTAGAACAAAGTTTTTTGCAAATTCTTCAGTACGCTTCATGTAAGGTTTACGAAAACGTAAGCTTGTTTTTGAGATAAAAGCTTTTGTTTCAGCAAAACTCATTCGGTTACTAGCAACCATTTCATCATCATTGACGATTAACGCCTTTAACATGATGTCATAGTTGTCTTTGTTCGCAAAATCTGTGACAGCATCGGTATACCACTCACCACCTAACTTTTGGAGAAGGGAGGTTTTCCCAACACCTTGACCACCTACGAGATCTAAAACATAATCAAATTTAGCGTAAGGCTCGTATACTTTAGCGACTGCTCCAACCAACCACATTTCAGCGATTTTAGAAACTAAATCAATATCTTCTGCACCGAGGTAGACTTGAAGCATTTGGTTGATACGTTTCCGACCATCCCAATTACTTGCTGCACGTTCCATATACTCCATAACTGGATTGTATGACCTTTCAGAGAAGAAGGTTTCCATGCCATCTAGCATCGCTTGGTTTGAGAAAGCAACACCTAATACACTTTCAAAATAAACTTTTACAACTGAATCAAAATTAGAGGGTAACTCTCCTTTTTTGAAAAAAGTATTTCCAATTCTGAAATCTTTGGTTAGTTCATGCTCTTGTGAAAATTCATTATGTTTTAGGTAAATACTTAATTGATCATCAGCCTTAAAAGAAAGAAGTACATTATTTGGACTGTTTGATTTAATTCCTCCTTTGTCATTCAGTATCATTGTATCTTGTGAATTTATGCTAACTACATTACCAATTGTTCTCACCTCCTATCTTTTTTAATCATACTTTCAACAGTACGCATCACTTCCTTTTCTGACAAAGGATTTTGACTGTTAGTATTTGCTAGTCTTGCAAGTTGAATGACTACTTCATCATCTACTGCTCGATATAATAGACCACCTACGAATTTTGCTAGTTTATCATTCCGTCCTCCCTCATCACCAAAACCAAGGGCGATTGTTTCAAATAGTTCAGTGGTTTGAGTTCTGTCTCTGGTGTAAGACCTTCTAGCTAAATTCCTTAAACCATCTTTACCATCATAGGTATGTCCGTGTGTTTCTTTGTATTGTTTCTTAATCGCTCGAATTAAATCTATGGAAGGTGTTACGATTGTTCCACCTTCTTTTGATTTTTCTAAATCCCACTCATACTGTCCTTTATCTGTCGCAGATGGTGCAACTAGCACATAGTTGTTTTCATGAGCCTTGATATCAACACCTGGCAAGAAACCAATCATCTGTGTGATGGGTTCATCCTCTCTTTTGAAATAAAAGAGATGTTTCCCACCACTTGCAGTTTTAGCTTGTAGGGTTGGTTCAATCAGTTTTAAGTATTTCCATTTTTTAAGAGACTCAAAACCATTTGACTTACCGTGCTTGTCAATATCAATGACAAAGAAATTAGTTGTTTTAAGAGCGATATTAGCGTTTGGATAACCATCCCAAAAGGATTCAATTTCACTTGCAGTCATGGCAGGTTTATCAGCAAATTCAATCAATGGCATCTTATTTTTCGGATTGATTGGAATGACTGAAAAGCCTAATTTTTGATACTGCAAGGCATATTCTTTCATAGATGGCATATCTTAACTCCTTAATTGTTAGAACGGCAAATCATCGTCTGGAATATCAAGTCCTGCCGTTGTTTGCATTGTGTCTTCTTCGAGGTCATAGTTACGGTAAACTTTACCTTTGCTTTCTGTTTCAGTGATCACTAGGTTGTAGTAAGAACCAACTGCTTTACGTTGTAACGCTTCTTCCAAAGCTTTACCATCTTCTTCGTCACCTTGCATATTATCACCAGCAAGAACCAAAGCCTTGATAAAGAATTTCATAGTACGTTCAACAGACCATTTAATATCTTTACCTTTCCATTCAGTCAATGTTCCGAATGTAACGTATTCAGAACGACCGTCATAGTCACCACCACGGATTTCAAATTGGTAAGCTAAACTTTCCCAACCACTTTCAGCGATATTGAAAGTTGCTTTTTTCAAGATAACTGGATAAGTTCCAGCTGGGATTGGTGCAGGTCCATTCGCGCTGTCTTTACGTGGGTCAAAGCCTTCTTTTTTGATTGATTTTGCGATATCTAATAAACTCATTTTATTTCTCCTTTAATTCTTAAAATAATTCTTTAACTGCTGCATCTTCTTTCTTTTCTACTGGTGCAGTCGGTTCATTGTTTGTTGTTTCGGTTTTTTCAACCTTTTTAGTTTTAGCAGGTGTCAATGCACCACGGATTGTTGTTAAGATTTTCAAGATTTTCTTATCATCAACTTGGTCAGCGTAGTAAGATTTACGCTTACGGTCAACTTCACGATTATAGTTACTTCCAATTTTTTCAGTATGGATCATTAGGTCAGAATTTCCATTGATAAGGTTCACATACTTATCTTTCAAGCTTGGTTTATCCTTTGTTGCATTTCCATTGTCATCATATTCAGAGATTTGTCGACTGATATAGATAACGTTCATTGGTAAGGCTTTAAGGTCAATAACTAATTCGGTAACTGCTTGATTGAAGAAATCATAACCTTTACCGTATGGAATTTCAGATAAGGATTTCAAACGAGGTTTACCAGCTGGTGTTAATTCATCACAAACTGCAATCTTAATCATTTCAATGACATCATCGATTACATCGACTACAACTGTCTCATAAGAATGTTTTTGCGTTTGAAGTGCCAGGAGGATTTCACCTAACTGTTTGATAACTGAGTTGGTAATTCGTCCAGTGGTGTCTTTTTCATTCAATAACTGAATACTTGGTACGCTGTTAGCTTCTGCATTCCCATCCGTATTTAATACAATAGGGTTTGGAAATTCGTTTGCTAGATAAGACTTACCACTCATGGTTTCACCAT
>ERZ773213.431-NODE-431-length-25221-cov-5.145474_pt1 | contig 25221 bp, 17 predicted proteins | sample MGYA00580996_ERZ773213 | MGnify/ENA primary metagenome ERZ773213 (study PRJEB29015, sample SAMEA2738152) | human oral metagenome | biome: human oral; feature: human-associated habitat; material: saliva | place: China | collected 2197 ...
ATTTCTTTTCAACTGGAACTTCTGTCTTTGCTAAATTCTTATTTGTGATTACAAAGCCGTCTTTTGCATTTCCTTCTACCTTGCTTTCGTAACCTTCAATCGCTACTTCTTTTACTGTATAAGTTATTTCTTTTCCATTGTCATCATATACAGGTAAATCTTTGAATGTATGTTTCCAAGAATTTGCTTCATTCAATTTAGCTGTTTGTACTTCTTTTCCATTTGCTAAAAGTTTTACTTCAATTTCATTTACAGCTTTTCCTATCCATTTCTTTTCAACTGGAACTTCTGTCTTTGCTAAATTCTTATTTGTGATTACAAAACCGTCTTTTGCATTTCCTTCTACCTTGCTTTCGTAACCTTCTACTTTTGCTTCCTTGATTGTATAAACTATTTCTTTTCCATTTTTATACTTGTCAAGGTTTGTAAATTTACCTTTCCAATTTTCAATTTTCTTTAAAGTTAAAGTTTTTCCTGTATCTTCATCATCAGCAAATAATTTTACAGTTACTTCTTCAACGCTTGCAGGTCCAATCCACTTCTTTTCTACAGGAATTTCAGTTTTTTCAACATTATGCTTGTTTTTGATTATATATCCTAAAACTCCATCTACTTGCCCTGCAATTATTTCAGTATCGTATCCTTCTACTACTGTTTCTTCTTTAACAGTGTATTTAATTTTGTTTCCTTGTGCATCATATTTGTCAAGGTCTGTAAATTCACCTTTCCAATTATTTTGCTCATTTAGTTTTATTGTCTTATCTGTAGGAATACCATCTTGTAGTAATCTTACAACTATTTCTTTTACTCTTTTACCGTCTTGGTTATTATTATCTTCCCATTTCTTTTCTACAGGAATTTTTACTTTTTCAGTATTTTTGTTCGTAATTGTAAATCCGTCTTGCATTGTTCCGGTAATTTCTGAAGTATATCCTTCAGGTACATTCTTTTCAACTACTTCATATTTGATTTCTGAACCATCTGCTTCATACTTATTTAGTCCTGCAAATGTATATGTCCAATTTTCACTTGCTTTTAGTTCATGTTCTTGAATTACATCATTACTTCCTACTTTTTTAAGTTGTACAGTTACTGAATCTTTTACAGGACCAATCCATTTTTTAATTACTGGAATAGAAATTTTTTCATTAAGTTTATTTTCTATGGTTTTTAATGCAATTCTGCTATTTTCATCAAAATCTTTCTCTTCAACATAAACTGGATCTTTTAAAGGTAGATAATTGTCAGGTGCTTTTGTTTCAACGAGTTTATATCTATCCAAAACTAAATTTCCAAGTTCACCTTTTCCATCAGTACCGGTAGTAATAGTTCCAACTTTTTGATTGTTACGCACACGAATGACATCAAACATTGCTCCGGATAATGATGATCCGTCATTTCCTTTTTTATGCACTTTAATTTTATATACATATCCTGCGCCACCACCACTGGCATCTATAATTTTATAAGACGTATTATGCTTAAAAGTTTTTCCGGCATCTATAAGTTCCACTTTGTTTTTAAATTCTTCACCCACCACAGGTTCATAGGATATTTTAACTTTATATCTAATCATTAGTCCTTTACCTTCTGGTCTATTTCCAATATCAAGTGTAAACTTATTGCCCTCAATCTTAAGTTTGTCTTTATATTTTGCAGTTACATCTACCTCATTAGTAAATAAAATATCTGTTCCTGTTGCATTTTTAACCCATTTACCTTCAAGTATCTGGAATGAATTTTCAATATATTGAACTCCCGGATTCAAAAGTTCATCAGTTACCTTTGCATTTACCATTTCCTTATTGGATTGATTAATACTTATTTTATAATGACCTATAGTTTTATCTTTACTATCCATCCAGCCACCTTTTATTACTTGTACAGGTGAAACTTGTTGCGGATTATAAGTAACAGTGCCTGCAGGAACAACTGTTCCATCTCCCTTTGCAGTAAGTGTTACAGGGATAATACCCGTTTGAGTTTGCGTGTTACTATTAATTTGAATATTAAAATAAAATGATCCTTTAACATGAGAATGTTCTTGGGCATATTTTGTATAGGTAATAACCACTTTTGCAGGATTACCATCAACTATTTGTCCATTTGCAACAACATCATTTCCAGCTTTAATCTCAAATTTAAATGGAGATGCAGGTGAAAAACCTTTGGGCAATGTCAATGTTGTAGTATCCCCCTCTTTTACCTGATTATTTGGCAATTCATAATCCGCATTTATCCTAAATGCTTTCCAAGCAGGCATTGGCTTCGTAATCGGCTTACCCTCCAAATCTGTAATATTTGCTTTTGTTATTACATTTGAATGCACTTCATCAGCATGTGCTGTAATCTTTGCATGTAATATAATTGAAAAAACCATCGTAACTACGAGAAAAATACTTAAACTTCTTTTAATTAAATCTCTTTTCAAATTTTTCTTCCCCTTTCTAGTACTTTTTCAAACTTTATTATTTTGTTTCATAATAAACTCAGACTTTAAATTATATGTAAAATTTACAAATTAGATGTTCTCCAACATTTATAAAAGTTCAAAAATCCATAATAAATTTATACTAATTCCAGTTTTTACATAAAATATAAAGTCATAGGCTATTATACCATAAAATGACAGTAAAGTCTAATATTTTAATTGTTATAATTATTATGATTATGTGATGATACAATCTAAGATTAAGTCCACAAAAAAAGAATCCCACTGAACAATCAGAAAAGAATTCTCTTTTATAAATCGATAAAAAATTTAATTATAAATATTATAATTTTAATATAATAACATTTATTCATATATATATCACATAATACGTTTAAATACGTTCAATTTTTTCAAATCAAAAGGTGCATATCTAAATGGTAAATCAAAAATTGTTTTATTTTTTACAATTCCTTTTTTATGACTTAATAAATCAAAACCATGTTTCCCATGATAAGAGCCCATACCGCTATTTCCTACTCCACCAAAAGGAACATGACTATTTGCAAGTTGCATTATAGTATCATTAACACAACCTCCTCCATAGGAAAGACTGTTAATAATATTCTCGGCGTTTTCTTTTCTTTGAGAAAAAATATAACATGCTAATGGCTTTTCTATTTCTTTAATTATATTAATAACTTTATCTATATCATCATACTCAATAATCGGTAACAAAGGTCCAAATATTTCATCTTTCATAATCTCATGATCAAATTCTACATCAGGAAATATTGTAGGTTCAATCTTTCTTTCATTGTCATTACTCTTTCCCCCAATTACATTTGACTCAGTCTTTATTAAATTTAAAAGACGTTCATAATGATGATGATTAATAATTTTCGGATAAGATTTGTTATTTACAGCATCAGGATATCTCAATCCAATTTCTTTTTGCAAGCATTTAATAAGTTCTTCTTTTACATTTTTATGAACAACAATATAGTCTATTGAAACACATGTCTGTCCCGCATTTAATAGTTTCCCCCATACGATACGTTTTGCTGAAAGTTTAATATCAGCTGTTTCGTCAATAATACAAGGACTCTTTCCTCCTAATTCCAAAGATACAGGAATTAAATTTTCACTCGCTACACGCATTATAATTTTCCCGACTCTTGCACTTCCGGTAAAGAATATAAAATCATATCTTTGATGTAAAATTTTATCATAATCAAGTTCAGAATCTACACAGTAAATATATTCTTCTTCAAATGTTTTATTTATTATATCTCTAATTATTTTTGATGTATTTTTGCTCTCTTTTGAGCATTTTATAACAGCACAATTTCCTGCAGCAATAGCAGCAACCAGTGGAGAAAGCGACAAATTAAAAGGATAATTCCAAGGAGATATTATTAATACAACTCCATACGGCTCTGAATAGACATAGCTTTTAGCGGGAAATGTACCAAGACTTCCCCTTACCCTTCTAGGCTTACTCCATTTCTTTACATTTTTCAATGCCTCACGAATTTCACCATATACTATTCCAATTTCAGTAAGATAACCTTCTGCCTCTGATTTTGAAAGGTCATTATTTAATGCAGATAGTATTTGCTTTTCGTTCTCTTTAATTACATTCTCAAGTTTTCGTAACATACTAATTCTATATCCAACAGATTTTGTAGCATCTGTGTTAAAAAATTCTTTTTGCTTTTCAACTACACTTTTTAATTCCATTTTGTACTCCTCATAATATGCTCTATATTTTATTATAATTTGCCCTAAATATAAGCCTTAAAACATATTTTGAATTTCTTAAAAGGCTCCTAGCAGTAATTCAGGAGCCTATTTAATTTTATATTAATTAAGATAGAATATATAATTATCTTCATACTAAACTTTTCATTTATAACTAATATTTCATACAGTCATCAGGAGCATCTTCATCAAAATGATTTTTCCTGCCAAAGTCTGCAGTCTCGCCAATATGAGCAAAAGTATTATCATCAAATTTTCTATATCCGCTATGACCGGTGCAGACTGCTTCAATGTTATATCTCTTAACTTTTTCTTTTAATTTAATTAAGGATTTTTTATTCATTTCCGGAAATTGTGTGAAAAAGTCAAAGAATGGATAACCACCTTTTTTATTAATAGCTAAACAATCTCCACTTATAAGAATTTTGTCATCAACAATATAACACATATGTCCAATTGTATGTCCAGGAATATGAATAGCAATTATTTTTATCCCTTCAATATCAAAAACTTGTCCGTCTTGGATAAGCTTGTATCCAGGAGATAAACTTACACCAATATTAAGCTTTAAAAATCCTAATTTCTTTATTCTATAAAGTTGTCCTGTTAAATATTGTTCGTCATTTTCGCCAATATACACTTGAGCATTTGGGAAAATATTCTTTCCATTCTTATCAATTCCACCGGCATGATCTACATCAACATGAGTTAAAAAAACATGTTTAATATTATCCGGATTTATATTAATTTTTTCAAACTCAAGATTGACATTCGGAAAATTCATATGTCCTGAATCAAAGGCAATAGTATTACCATCTTTAGTATAAAACCACATATTCACATCCGCTTCCCTGACACATGAAATTCCATTTGGAAAAATACCGGTATCAGATGGACTAAGTGCTTTTGTACCCTTCAAAAGATACCTTTTAAAATGCCTGTCAAAGAAATAAATTACTCCCATTATCTTCTCCCTTACAATTAAGCCACTAAAAACATTATAAATATGCAAAAATCGACCTCTAGAAATAGCTCAGTCGTATCCAAAGGTCGATTTATTTATGTTTTATTATGAAATTAACAGTTATTAATTTTCATTTTTTCTTCTTTTTAATCCAACAATTAAAGCTCCTGATATTCCAACTAGAACTGTATATAAAGCTATACTTGTTCCTGCACCTGTTCTTGGTAATTTATTATTTGGTTTCTTATTACCAGGTGTTGTTGGATTTGTTGGATTAACTGGTGGCTTTTTAGCTACATATTTTAATGTAAATGTGATGTCTTTACTTGTAGGATTAATTGCATCAGCTCCTTCCGGTAGTTGTTCTGCATACCAGTTTAGCTTAAAATTAATCACATTTCCAGTTGCTGTTTCTCTAGCTTTTGCCTTAAGTTCTCCGGTCATTGTTCCTTTAACTGTATAATTTGTATTTTCTAATGCTTTATTATTGAATCTAGCACCATTAACTACAACATTAAGCTTATCTTCCATTCCGTTTACGGCATCTTTTAATTCAGCAAATGATTTTACTTCTTTATTTACTGTCATCACTACCTTTATAGTTTTTCCGCTCACACTTGAACTAACTATCCTGTATTTTCCATTATCATTCAATAATGATACTTGCGGATTTCCTTCGAAATCCATTTCTTCAGGCAATGTCAATATAGCTGTAAAAGTTGAACTATAATCAGAAATTTTAATAGTTGAAGGGTCTGTGTTTGTCTTTTTGAATTGTTCTTCTATATCTTTCATTTGTTTTTTAACCGGTGATACATCTAAAGAACCGGTAAAAGCAATTTTTGTTCCCTTTTCAACTTCATAAACTTTATCATGTTCTGTATTATCTCCTACTAAGATATCTCCTAATAATTTTTGAGTTGCTTCGAATGTATTTTCAGCAGTTTCTACATATTTAAGTGTTAATTTTATATCTTTAGTAGTAGGATCAGTTGAATCTTCTCCTCCGGCAAATTGAACACCTTCCCAAATATAATCAAAATTGATTACATTTCCTGTAAGAATGTTTGTAGCCTTTGCTGTGAATTTACCGGAAACCATTCCGTTAATTGTATAATTTGTATTAGCTTTAGCCTTATCTGTATCGAATTTAACACCTTTTACATTAACTTTTAAATCATTTTCTACTCCATATACAGCTTCTTTAACTTCTTTAAAAGTTTTAATGTTATCTGCAACAGTAAGAGTAACAGTAATTGTTTTGCCGGTTACTTTTTGTTCGGTAATCTTAAACTTACCATTTGCTCCGGCTAATTCAACTGTATAACCATCTGCAAATTTCATTTCTTCCGGCAAAGTCATTTTAGCTGTAAAGCTTGTATTTACATTTTCTACTTTAATATCTGTTGCAACACCGGAAGAAGGATATTTGTCTTCAAGTTCTTTCAATTGTTTCTTGATAGGAGAAACATTTAAAAGTCCGGTCATAGTCAATGAATCATTTTTATTAGCTTCGTACACCTTATCATGTTGTGTATTTCCATTAACCAATAAATCTCCGTCTAAATTTCCTTTTTGTGAAATATCTTGTTCTGTAGATTTAACAAATACATCAGACTTTGAAAAATTAGCTGCTAATGGTTTTGTACTAACATCTGTATTATAAACAACCTTTGTAAATAAGTAGGCAAAACTACCACTGGCATGTGTTTCAAAATCACCTTTTGCAGTTATATTTTTAGATTCTAAAGCTTTGGCTTCATTAAGACTATTTGCTTTTACAGTATATGGAATACTGATATCTAGAGTTTTATTTGAAGCAGCGCCACCATCTTCATTATAGTGTTTATATATACCTGCCCAATTTTCATCGCGTAACGGGAATTTAAACGTAACAACTTGTCCACTTACAGTATGAGTAAATGCCGCCTTGTTAAACATGCTAGTTGAATTATCAGCCATAATTTTAGTGCTGTCAATAGTTACACCCTCAGGGAATGTAACTTTGTATTCAACATATGCTATCTTGTTTTTTCCGTCTTTACCATGTGGGTACCATCCATTGGTTGCAGCTTTTTTCATTTCGCTTTCAATTCCAGACAGCACTTTTCCCATTGGAATCTTTGCATCCCACTTTCCTTCATAAGTTCCGGAATTGCTACCTTTTACTCCTTTTACAACTCCGCTAGTTTTTGTATATTGTGCTACATTTAATGTATTTGCAGCATGAACAGAAGATGCTCCGGGTATTATTACACCCAAAGCTATCACTAACGCTGTAAAAAAAGAAAGGAACTTTTTAATTTTGTTCTTCATCTTTTCATCTCCTTTTTTATTTTCCTCCATATCAAAATGACAAATTCATTTATCCGTATAAAAATAAATAAACAACTTTCATCTTTCGACATTTGTCAATACTTTTGATAACTTTTCAGTGTAATTATACCACAAAGTTATTTAGAATACAACTATCTATAACCATTGTAATCACACAAAAATTCACAAATCAACATTTTTGACATTATATGATATATTCTGTATTATTTTAATCAAACATTTTTAAAAAATCTAATAGTAGTATATATTTTACCTATATTTTTCATTATATTTAAGTAGTTTTCTTCTGCCTTTTTGTTTTAATATACTACCAATAATTACAAAAGGAAATAATAAAATCATATAAAGATAGTAATGACTATATTTTACGGTTGCTGTATATTTAACTTCTCCCGATACAGCTTGCATTTTTTCGTCTTTTATTATTTCTCTAATTCTATCGATGGTTATTTTGCTTTCATTTGATAATAATTCGTTTAGTACTTCTTTATCAGTAATTTCAAATACAGTATCTTTTATAAGCTGACTATTCCCTAAATTGTCAAAATAATAATATTTCCCATTTTTTGTCCAAACAGAGCCTATTACATTACTTTGTATGTCTTTTACTTTTTCCCAACCTTCCTTTTTATCAAAACTAACTATTTGAGAATTTCTTGAATACAATCGTCTTATATGTGGCGATCTATGTCTAATAATATATTTTTCATAAGAATTTAAAAAATAGATATTTTCTTCATCACAAAATACATTTTTATCTAAAAATTCAATATTTCCTTTAAAATTATTTTCTCCAATTTTTACCTGCTTATTTTTTCTTTGATTATAAAAATATACTCCATCTTTTGAAACAAAAAATAGATTATGAATATGAGAACTACTATTTCCAATTACTTTATAAGGGACAAAATTTTCGTCAAATCTAAAATTACCTTTAAAAACTTCTGCACTCTTTTTATCATAAAGCAAATCGTCCCCCTGCTCAACTGAGACGACTTCTAATTCCCCACTATTTTTAATTGGTAAAAGTTCATTTTTGTAATAAACATTATTTTTATCACAAAAATACTCTCCATGTTTAGAAACCTGCTTTATAGTATTTACATCTGCGTTTTCAAGTGGCTTTCCCTTGTAATAGAGCACATCTCCATCTGTTGCAAAATATATTAAATTATTAATTTTCGAAATTTTCTTTTCAGTATTTAATTTATGATATGGATAAATATATGACTTAGGCTTTTTATCCTTAAAAAAAGCATGAACTATATGTCCAAAAATTTCTGAAACATAAGAAATCTCATCATTTCTCTCAGAAAGTGAAGAACAAAAATAAGTACTTTTACCATCAGTATAATATCCATTTCCAACATTAGTTATTTCCTTTGGATTAAGGTCTTCAATTTTTACATTTCCAAAATAAACATGATTTTTATCAATTCCAACAACACGAGAATCATATGTATTCTCTGAATTAATAATACTAAAAGAATCCACATCTGCATCCTCTACAATGTAATATCCACCACTTGGAATAAGTGCATAAATCTTGTTATCATATTTATAAAAAATGCTATTTCCAATTCTCTCTCCACTTCTTTCAATATTTACATAAGTATCATCTCTCACGAGAAGCTGACTAAATGTAAAAAAAGCAATTGCTAAAATAAATAAAATTAAACAAATACCTAAAATTTTTGAACGAATACTTTCATTCTCTTTCCAATCCAAATAATATCATCCCCCATAGTTGAACTTATCAAATATATTATATCACAACTTGTCATTCTTTTCTCTTTAGTATTACTAAAAAAAGTTGCTATACTTGAATATCCAATCAACTATAAACAACTCTTTTAAAGTATTTTATTTAATTTGTTTTTCTAAAGCTTGGTCAATGTCGTCTATTAGGTCATTAATATCTTCTATACCTACTGAAAGTCTAATTAAGTCCGGAGATACTCCCGCTGCTATTAACTCTTCATCATTCATTTGTCTGTGAGTTGTTGATGCAGGATGTAGAACACAAGTTCTTGTATCTGCTACGTGAGTAACAATTGCAGCAAGTCTTAATGAGTCCATGAATTTAACTGCAGCTTCTCTACCACCTTTGATTCCAAATGATATTACTCCACAGGATCCATTAGGTAAATATTTTTGTGCCAATTCGTGTTGGCTATCATTTTCTAAACCTGAGAAAGAAATCCAAGACACTTTAGGATGTTTTTCTAAATGTTTAGCAAGAGCAAATGCATTTTCAAAATGTCTTTCCATTCTTAAGTGTAAAGTTTCTAAACCAACCCCAAGATAGAATGAGTTTTGTGGTGAAGGTATAGAACCTAAATCTCTCATTAAGTTAGTTGTCATTTTTGTAATATATGCACCCTTACCAAAGCTTTCGGTATATACTGTTCCATGATATGTTTCATCTGGAGTTGTTAGACCTGGATATTTTTCGCTATATTGTGTCCAATCAAAATTACCTGAATCTACAACCGCTCCACCAACTGCATTTGCAGAACCATTCATATATTTTGTAGTTGAGTGTGTAACAATATCTGCTCCCCATTCAAAAGGTCTACAGAAAATTGGTGTAGGGAACGTGTTGTCGACTATTAGAGGAACTCCATTTTTATGAGCAACTTTTGCAAATTTTTCTATATCTAAAATATTAAGTGATGGATTTGATATAGTTTCGCCAAAAATTAATTTTGTATTTGGCTTAAATTTTGATTCTAACTCTTCAACTGAAATATCAGGGTCAACAAAAGTTGATTCAATTCCTAAATTTTTCATCGTATTTGCTATAAGGTTATAAGTTCCACCATAGATAGCAGAAGTTGAAATTATATGATCCCCTGCACTAGCTATATTTAATATTGCATAGAAATTTGCTGCTTGTCCTGATGATGTCAAAATTGCTGCAACTCCACCTTCTAGTTGGCAAATCTTATTTGCTACTGCATCATTTGTAGGGTTTGCAAGTCTTGTATAAAAATATCCTGAATCTTTTAAATCAAATAAATCTCCCATTTTTTCTGATGATTCGTATTTAAAAGTTGTTGATTGTACTATTGGAACCACTCTCGATTCTCCATTTTTTGGTTCATAACCACCTTGTACGCATATTGTACTTGTTTTATATTTTTTTGTCATTTTTATTTCTCCTTTAAAATTATTTTATTCAAATTGTGTTATAGGTTCACTGCCACTTACAGCTCCTATAACTAGTCCAAGTGTAGCAGGTAATACCCAAGCAAATCCAAGACCACTTAGTGGAAGTATATCAATAAATGCCTTGATACTAGGGACATTAGCTACAGATAAAATTGCTTCTAATACACTTACTGCCAATGTAAAAATTAATGCATATCTAAAACTTTGTTTATTAGGTATAAATTTACGAAAAATACCCAAAATCATTAATACTATTAAACTAGGATAAACTCCCTTGTAAATTGGTGTTGCATAGTAAACTATATTTTCAACTCCAAGTACTGCAATTGTAGCACCAACAACTGATGAAACTACAGCAGCTATCTTGTGAGGTATCTTTCCATTCGAAAAGTCATGGAAGAAGTTTGCTATAGATGTAATTTGACCGATGGCAGTTGTTACACAAGCCAAAACTACAGCTATTGAAAGGAATAACATTCCATTCTTTCCTAAAACTCTTTCAGCAATTGCCAATAACAGCTGGCTTCTATCTATATCTTTTGGATAATAGCTACTTACTGAAGCTCCTAGATATATAAGTCCTACATAAATTACCGCTAAAAGAATTAAAGCTATTACTCCACAATAAGCAGTTAATTTATTTCTTTCTCTGCTTGTACGATATCCTCTATAAACAATATCTCCTATAAAAACTGTTCCTATTAAGTAACTTACTATTAAATCTCCTGTTTGATAACCTTCTAAAAATGAATGAGTAAAAACTCCACCTTGTTGTGGAAGTGTTGGAACTCCTATTGGAGTAAAAATTCCTTTAATAATAATTCCAAGTAATACTACTACCAAAACCGGTGTTAAAAATTTCCCAACACTATTAATCATTCTATTTATATCCAATGAAAAATAAAGTGCAATAGCAAAATATCCAATTATAAATAATACAATAGATACGCTTGGAAAAAGTGATTTAAATCCTAATTCATAAGCAACCGCTCCTGTACGAGGTACAGAAATACATCCTGCAAAAACTATTATAAATAATAATAAATACTTTGCAAATTTTTTATGTATATCTTCTGTCATAGCTTCAAGAGAACCGCCATTTTTCGAAATTACATATAATCCAACTACTGGCATTAATACTGCAGAAATACAAAATCCTATTGCAGCTAATGACCATTGACTTCCAGAAATAAATCCTAGAAGAGGTGGAAATATAAGATTTCCTGCACCAAAGTAGGAACCAAATAGAGCTAATCCTACTATTAAAATATCTTTCTTTTGTTTGTTCATAATCTTCTCCTTTTTAATTACACTAATATTGCCGAAAGAGAATGATAAGTAAATCAAAAAATTAAGTAACCAGTTGCGCACCTAGTTATGAGCTAAAAATAAAAAAAAACTCCCGTCCAACAAAGGACGAGAGCGAGAACTCACGTGTTACCACCTTAATTCATCTTTTTATCACTAAAAAGACCTTATTGAGTACTATCATACTCGCAATGCTATAACGGGCACACCCGTCACAACCTAAATCTAAAAATAGATCTCGATGTGATGACTCCAAGGCCATGTTCGAAAGCTTCTCTCTCATTTCTCTCACCAAACGAAATGTCTCTGTATTGATTGAATAACTTTCTACTCTTCTCTTCAACGTCTTGCTATAGATTATAAGGGACAAAAAACATTTTGTCAATACCTAAATTGAAATTTTTTTAATATTTTTTTATAACTACAAATCAATAAAACAAATTATTTTTTCTTTTTTAAATCACGCCTTATTTTTACTAATCTATCTGCAATCATATTACGAGATTCACCCATCCTAAAAGAAGCAATTCTGCTTAATGTTCTACCATATAATCTGCTATGTCTTTCAAAAATTTTATCAACAGTCAAAGTCATTTTATCTTGGAACTCTTCTTCAAGTTCAGCAATATTTCTTTGGAAGTTAGTCAATCCTGAAACTGTAAGTGTAAAATCCGAAGAATGTATAGCCAGTAAAACAACAGCAAGAGCTATTGCAAAATTATTTGGAATTGTCACATAAATTTTTTCAAAAAGTGGAATAAAAAATTCCATTATAATAATTGCTCCAATCCCAAAACCAACAGAAGTAATCACACAAGTCCTTCCATTTATATTAAGTGGCATATCACTGTAATCCCACCATCTAGCATGAAACAATTTTTCAAGTACATAAGATGTTGGATATTCTAATACCATACTAGCAACAAATCCCATAATAAATATTTGCCACCATGATAGATGAGAAATTTTACCCATTGAAATAAGATCATAAAAAATCAATCCTAAAATTGAACCAAAACCATAAATCGGACATAATGGTCCATACAAAAATCCACGATTTTGCCATTTTCTTTGGTCGATTGTGCAGTATATACTTTCCCATATCCATCCTAAAACACTAAAAGCAAAATATGCATTCAAATATCTAATTAATTCCATAATACTCCTTTTAAAGATATTAGTAATTTGTAACAATCAGTTTTATACTAAAATCCACTCAAATTTTTAAATATTATTTCATTTATTTATAAATTAAAAATGTAAAAATCAAGATTACAACTATTTTAAGTTATTTTATATTTTTTATGTAATAAAAAAAGCTAGGGAGTATTTTTTAAAATTTACTCCCCAAACCTTAATTAATGAACTATATATTTAAGTCCTATCTAAAATTAATTTTCTTTTTTTCTTCTAATTCCTACTGCAGTAAGCACTGCTCCTGATAATACTAATAATGTAGCATATAGGATTATATTTGCATCGTTACCTGTTTTTGGTAATTTTTTTCCGGAATTATTATCAGGTTTTAGAGCAGGTTTGCTTTTTTCAACAACTGTAACAACAGCTTTCTTTGTTACACTTGCTCCATCTTTATCAGTTACTTTAAACGTAACAGTATATTTACCTATCTTATCCTTATTAAAACCACCATCATCAATAAGTTTTACATCTTTAGTTAAATCACCATCTTCTTTATCTTTAGCAGATACAACAAGACTCATTAAATTAAATTTTTCGCCTTTTTTTATAGTTTTGTCTTTAACTTCAAGTGTAGGTGCTTCATTCATAGGAGATACGTTCTTGTCGTAAATAGCATACACAGTTGTATCTTCATTTACAACAGTTGTACCTGTAAACTTCATACCTTTTCCATCAGCAGATGTATTCCATTCTTTAAATGTATATCCTGCTTTACTTGGATTTGCAGGCATAGATTGATCAGCCAAATTGTCCGTATCAATTGCTTTTCCATTTTCCACATTGATTGTTGCATACGTTGCACTATCGTTCATGAAAGTTACCTTATTATGATTTACTCTGAATGTATAAGTAATCAAATTAGGTTTATTAACATCACCGGCTTCATCTTTTCCATCTACAGATTGTTTAGCTGCATAAACAATAGCTTGACGGAAGAAATAATGTTTATTATCCTTTTGAATAGCCGAATCATCTTTATTAAAAATAACATTATTATCAGTAGTAAAGATATTTTCATGTGCACCATAAGCATATCCTGTAACAGTATTGTTTTTGTTGATTTCAACATCAGAAGTTACTTGTAATCCGTCCACACTTAATGTTGCTGATTTAACCTTTTGAATTTTTTTGTATAATTCCTTTAATGTTTCATAAGTATGTGGTGCCTTTAGTCTTGCTTTTACAACAATTCTTCTGCCACCTTTTTCTTTTGTAACAGATAAATCATCAAAACCATCAATACCGGATAATTTGTATTTAGTTGTATCTAGAGATTCTAAACCTTTTGGCAAATCTAAGACAAATACCAATTCAGCATCGGATTGTGTAATTGCAGTTTCAGGCATATTATTTTTCATCATATAGTACGCCGGAAATTCCGAATTAATTACAGCAATAAGTACAGTATTTTTAATCTTTTTAAACAATGATAAATCAACATGAAAATCTAAATTGATTTTGTCGCCTATACGATGATTGGAAACAGCTGTACTGGAAAGACCTCTTTCTTTAATATCCGCACGCACATTATAATCAGTTGTTTTTTCCGTTAAGAGATCATTCGCATAATTAAAGTTATATGGATTCCATTGTTTTCCACCTTTCCAACGATTAAGAGCTGGATCCGGATGTTCTTTATGTGGATAATCTTTAGCATATGGAGCTAAATATTGTGTTACCATCTCTTCAATATCTTTATCTACCTCATCATCTGAAGAAATTCCTGCATCTGGAAAGAAAGGAACCAAAGAATACTCATTTAGTCGATTAGCCCATTTTACACGACTACTTGCAAAATAATCCTTTAAATAAGATGGCATAACCCCTTTATGAGTCGAATCTTTATACCAACTTAACTCAGCCCAATAATTGTCTTTTGTTAGTTTCTTTTCTTTTTCAGGCATTTCTTCGGCCAATACTTTTGTAGCACCGGCAAATACACTGAACATCATTAGTAGAGCCAAAACTAAACTCGTAGATTTTTTTACTAACCTTTTCATTGTTTTTATCCTCCGTATTTCTTATAAAAAATTGGTAAGAATACATACCTATCCATCAGGTAAATACTCTTACTAATTACATATAACATGCTTTATAAATCCGTATTTAAAATTTCCATTATTTGTCAATTTTTTATATATTTAGACAAATATACTATACCAAATAAGCTCTTTTATCGCCAGTGTTATTTGTCAGTATTAATCGTGTATTCTGCATTAATTTTTTATCCTCATAAAAATAATTTAGTTATTAATAAAAGGTAATACGCCGTTAAATTTACAATTAAATTTTTTATATGTTCTACTTAAAATATTAAATTGAATAGCAAGCTCCGGAAACTGAAAGTTGCCAATTTAAGTTTCATCACACCATATTTTCACTTTACTATATTTTTTATTTTTCGCATAAGCAAAAATTTTTGAATTTCTAATATAGGTAAATATATTTTCACTTAAATCTTCATCGCATATTGACTCACTCATCATTTTATTTTCATTATCGGACTCATATAAAATATCTACATGAATTTGATAAAATTCTTCATCTTCATTTGAAAATTGTCTAACTAAGGAAATTTGAAACATTGGCTCATCTGCAAAAGTTGTAAATGTTCCTGTCTCAAAAAAAATCATATCTTCTTCAAGCGGTATATTGCACATCTGTTCGAATACATTGACAATTTCCTCAAATGAAATTTAATCAGTTATCTTGTCTTTCAAAAAATTAATTAATTTCTCCATTAATCTCCCCTTTTCTATCCCTTATAATTAGATTTTATTAACTTATTTTTAAAATTTATGTCTAACACAATCAACCATAAAGCAAGAATACTCAGGATATAACTTTAATTTTCCCTCAGGTCTTGAATCTCCACTCTTTATTTTAAAAATCATTTCTTCAAAATTACTTTTATCCTCTTTCCAACTAGCAATAGTTTCCTGTTTCTCTTTTTCACTCTCATAATCTTCATCAGCGATAGCTTCATTTATAGCTTCTTCAAAATACTTTCGATTCTTTTCTTCAAGACTAAAAAATCTTTCCTTTTGATTTTTTAACCAAAGAACATAAAAATACTCTTCCCACTCTGCGATATAATAGTACTCAACACAATCTCCACAAAGATTTAAAAATATATCATATTCTTCAAGAGCATAATAGACATCAATAATTTGGTCTTCTGAAATATCATCTGTATTTAAATTATAATTAACATCTTGTCCAGCTTTTACTTTCTCTACATAAGACATTGCTTTATCTTTATTTCCAAGACACACTTCACAGTAAGCTAAACATAGTAACAAACGCATTCTGTTAGGATAAATTTCAAGTAAGCCTAAGAATATTTCATTTGCTTTTTCATATTCCTTAAGCTCAAATAAAGATACAGCAAAATTGAAAGAAGTTACATAACTTTCTTCCATTTCTCTTGCAACCTTAAAGTAATTATAACTTACAATTAAATTTTTTTCATCTTTAGAATATTCATATTCACTAAAATAATAAAGACCAAGACCTGTATAAGTTTCTACAAATGGAGAATTCAAATCTTTAGCTAAATTAAAGTACTTCAAACTGTTTTTAGAAAAATCATCCCAAAAAGCTAGATTAGTATATATTCTTGCTTTATCAATATCTCCTAAAGAATTTTCAAACTCATTTAAAAAGTCTTGTAGAAATTCAATATAATCAAATTTATCATCTCTAAGTTCCAACTCAACAGAAGCAAGAGTACAAATAACATCTACATTTGATGGATATTTACTTTGCTTTTCCAAAAGATAGCTTTTCATTCTTTCAAGATATTCTTTTGAAGTTTCAAAATCTTTTAAAAATGGTTTATTGTATCTATTTTCATATTCTGTTTTTAATTTGTGCCAGTATGATTTAATTTCTTCTAACATTTTTATTCCTTTTTGATTTAAATTTAACTATAGATTTGCTTTATATTTGAAAAAATAGTATTAGTATATTTTTTATATCTCTATCATATTATTTATTTTAAATCTACTCATATCTTAAAGGTTTTATCTTAATTTCCTTTAAGTGTATATATCTATCTTACTTGTTCCCATTACAATATTTTCAGAATAAACTAAGTAATAAATTGAAAAAACTACCAATTTATATAAGTTATTGTATTGTTTTTTTCTGTCCGAATTGATGTTTAAAATTAACCACACTTTGTTCAAAACTATCTAAAAATCTTTATGGTTTTTATAGGATTGCTTTTTTGAATATCACATTTTTATTTATATGCTCAATAAATTTAATATATACTTTCTCAAATTTATTAACAGCTACTGTATTAATAATCTAATTTATATACTATACTTTTACAGAAAGCTTCTTATTAGCTTTTTGTGCCTCAAACATCACAAAACGCTGTACTTCTCCAATACATTCATCAATTGTTTCTAAATAATAGAACCAAGTACCATCTGCTGCAGAATCACAATGATATGAAGTTTTGTGCGACCACTCAGTAGTTACATGGAAAATCTTATATACTTTTTCATCTACACTGATTCCACAAATCAACAATTCTTGTCCCTGCACTTCAACTACATTATTATCTTTAGATACATGTACTGAAACTTCTTTAAGAGCATTTTTAACTCCATCAAACAAATTGTTTAGACGCAGATTGATAGTATCTACAACCTCAGCAACTTCTTCATATATACCATTATTCCATACACCGCGTACATTATCTACTGTTTCACCTTTACGTCTGTAATATACAGGACCTGAATACGGATAATGCTCACCTAATACGAGATAATACCCATCATCGGTTCTTTCAAAAAGATGTGAATGCTTTTCAAAATTGATCCCTTCATTGGTTCTGTTGTAGCAATAGTCAGCTGGTAAAAAGCTATTCCTATTCATATTGTATTTAGCAATCACAAGACTATACAATTCGTCTGTAGTCATTTTTGACCCAGTTCCATTTGAGCTAACATAGTTATTTATTACTTCCGAAATTTTTTCTTCAATTGTCATGGCTAACTCATCTCCAATTTATCTCTTAATTCTTCCAAAGTTTCTGGCATACGCGTAAGATCAACAAAATGTAGTCTTACTGTTGTTCCATCTCCAGACTCAAACTTTATATCTGAATGGCCTCGCATCTCATCATTTAATGGGTAAAGCAACCATATTTCAGAAGTCTGATACTTCTTAGAGTATGCGTACATCTGATACATATCCCCTTGTGAAATCCCATAATTCTTACCCTCATTACTAGATAAGCTCTTCCACTTCGTATCCATAATAACTATACGGTCATTCTTTGTACAAACAATATCTGGTCTTAAGGCAAATTGATGTCTTGGCTCAGTGAAAAGATAATAACCTTTATCCTGGCTAGAAACATCCCAGCCCGCTGGACACATTATCTTTTTCATCTGCTGTGCAACATAGCTCTCGTACAGCCTTTCCATAGGGAACAGCAGTGCTCTTGATGTGTCTTTTCCCGAAAAAGTCATAAAACTCTTATTCATTAAAAATACCTTTGACCATTTCATGAGCATTTTATAATCTATGGTATTTCTGTCTATAACAACCTTGGAGAAGTCCTTCTGATAATTTGTTGAGGGCTCCACCATTTCAAAAGCTGTAAGCAATTGCTTTATTGCTTTTGAGTTTTCTGCACTTGATGTAAGCTTATTCAATTTAAGTAACGTAGCCTTAACCAGACGATTTTCTGCTCTATTAGGATGAAATTCATCATAGGCCACATAAAAACGCTCACCATGTGCTACATTCGCTTTTATGTGCTGGCTTACCTGAAGTTTTCCCTTATAGTATCTAAGGTTATCCTCCTGCATTACATATACAGACTTTATGCCATGCTTCACTAGTTGTCTAACTTCCTGAAGATACATATTGATAAAAATCTCATAAAGATTCATCCTATCAACTTTTAAGCTAGCATCGTTAAATACCTTACTAAGGAAATCCTTCATGCTCCGCAGCATTTTAAGAAATATTTTCTTAGTTTCTTTATGACCTGGATCTTCTCCCTTAACAAAACTTATCTTTGGAAGGATCTGCACCTGGTATCCATTTTTCATTTGAATTAGGCCAACGTAATTCTTAATAGTAACCACGTCACCTACATTACGTTTATAATTGATACGCATAAACTCAAGCGCATCCGAGTTTCCTTCATCTCCTGTGAATTCATGGATAAATTCGATCAGGTCCTGGAACACTTCTTTTTTTAAATATTTATAATTGCAATCATTTTCAAAATCAATATTTCCAGTGATGGTATCAAACTCTCTCACTTCACATAATTTATCCATTTAATCACCACTTCTAAAAAATTTCCTTATACGCATCTATATTCATAAATGCCTTTGGATTAACTGTATAATTCTTTTCAGAAAGATCCATTACATCATCTGCATTTCCTTTAAAGATAGATTTTACTTTTACCTCTTCATCTAAGATAAATTTATGCGTTTGATCGCTCTTACCATTATCACCAAGTACTAACTGTATCTTCCGATAATCCTCATAGAAGTATTCTTGTAAAAGAGGAATAACAGATTTTTGGAAAATAGAAGCAAGGGTTTCAATACTAGGATTTTCTTCTTTTTTTAGTTTCATAAAAAAGGCATGTCCAATCGTATGTTCACGATCAAAGAGAAACTCTATACGCTGATTAATAACATTAAGCATTGATCCCACATTTAATGACTTTCCATCTTTTTGCACAATAACATCATTCAGTAATTCTTTCTTTGGCATCATTTCAACAAACTGGAAACGACGACGAAGTGCCGTATCCATCAAAGCAATAGAACGGTCCGCTGTGTTCATGGTTCCAAGAATATATACATTGGAAGGAACGCTGAACGCTTCTCTTGAATATGGAAGAATCGCATTAGCTTGTTCATCCATTCCTTCACGTTTTGTATCCTCAATTAAAGTAATTAGCTCGCCAAAAATCTTAGAGATATTACCTCTGTTGATTTCATCAATTACAAACACATAAGGTCTAGTATCTTCTGTAACCTTTGCAGTATTTGATTCATCAATAAGCTTCAAAATCTTATCCGTGCTAATTCTCGTAAGCTCGTAAACTGACTTGCGGTCCAGATGCTTTCCACGATTCAAATCAGTTATGTTAACTTCTTTGCCTTTCATTAGCCATTTAACCTGACGCTTTCTTGGCCATATACCTACTTTATCGAATTCGTAATCACCTGTAATAACCGCAATCCCATCAATTGTATTATTGCTTCTTTCTGTTACAACAATATCTCCAACAGACATTTCATCCTGGAAATTAAGTAGAATTCTACGTTCCTTGTCATTCACACCTTCTGTATCGTCAGAAATATAATCTGGGCATTGATTCCATCCGATGCGAATACTACCTTCTTCAAAACATCTTTTCTTTAAGTCTGAAACTCCTGTACCGTCAAGAAGTACACACCACACTCGTGCACTTGTCATGTCAAGTACTTCACTTTCAAATCTCACATTTTTCTTTCCAGCATCCTCACAGAAATTTTTAAAGACGCCTGGCTCAATTCTATAGGCAAGCTCAGATTTTAAATCATCAAAAACTGGTTTGATTCCTTCAATAAACTCTTCATAGCCATAAGACTGGTGGAATGTAGTAAATGCAACCCTACCTTCTTTTTTAAGTTCTCTATAGCGTTCCATTACTTGGCTATATTCCATATCTTTTACAGCTTCTATTGTCTTTCCATCGCAAATAGCAACAGCATATATTATTGTGCTATATGTCTTACCTGTGCCAGGAGGACCGTACAGTATCGTGTTTTTATCATATACAATTTTTGAATCTTTCTCTATTGTAAGATCAATATAGGATAACTCTTTTTCATTTAATTTACTTCTAAATTTTCCAGTATCCTTTCCTATTACATAATTGTAATATGGAATAATCTTTTTAACTGCAGCCATTATAGCTGCATCATACTGCTCATTTGTCTTAACACCTGTTGGTTCTACATAAATACAAAGTTGAACTTTGCGAAACTCCCCAGATTTAATCTTATCCTTAATTTCATCTACTGTATCTATGATAACATCCGGATTACCCCATTCATTACTTCCTTGAACATAAACCATTCCTTTTTCTTTCAGAATATTCAAATGAGAATGATATATGTCCATTGTTTCCTTATCTGTACCATCGTTCTTTATCTCTAAACTTATACGATATCTTGTAACACCATTATTTTTTTCAACAAATAAAGAAACACTTGTAGGATTATCTACGAATTCTTTGTATTTCATCTGAGCCCAGAGATACTTTCTTGTCTTAGTTCTTGAACCATCTAGCCAGTTAATAGTAGAACAATAATCAAGACCAAATAAATCACAACATTTTTCTGTAATCTTTTTCATTTCTGCTGCTGCAGCTTTCCCTTTTTCTTTAATTTTTATCAATTTATCTTTTTCTAACGGATCAAGACCAGTTTTCTTCGGATCAGAGTAAGGGATTTCCTGGTTATTACCTAAGTAATCCAATACTCCTATATAATCAATATCTACTGTTGACATTTTCTTTTTACCCCCTTATTATTTCTCCTCTATAAAGAATAATGATTTTTACTCTGTCACTTGGAGACAACTTATATTAAATTCATCTGACAATCTTAATCCTAAAGAATATTTTTTGTCAGCACTATAATCAATTTTTAAGGTGTATTTTGTAGGATAAACGCTTCAGCCAACCCTACAATAATTACGTGTAAAATTTCTCTTAATACTATTATTTCACTATAAATCTCACATACAACGTAATATTTTTAACATTAATATAAATAGAAAATCAAAATTGTTATATCCTCTTCAATTCCTTACTATAACTCTTCTATTATTTCCTTAACATATCCCTCTAAATCTTCTATATCTAAGAACGCTGGGTCTAAGTGACCTAGAAAGTTCCAATCTTTGGTTTCTTTTTTTCTGTATATAATTGCTTCGCCATCTTCACTTCCGAAAAAGCTTCTATCTACTTCATAGCCATTTGTTTCTAAGAAATCTTTTATCATGTTGTATTTAGTTTCTCTTTCTTCTATATATGCTTTTACTTCTTCATTGTTAATTACATAGGCATCTATTTTTGAATATCCCTCTATAACTTTATCTTTTTTAACTGATAGATTAGAAATTTCTTTCCAAATAATTTCAACATTCTCTTCAGAGTCAAACATAAATCTAGATAAAGGAACAATATTTTCATTATGTATAATTTCCATATATTTAGGAATATTTTTAGGATTAAAATATTCATATTCTATGTTATCTTCTTTTTCTATTGTATATCCAGGTATTTTAGATACGAATTCTTTTCCTTCTTTTAAAGAATCAAATACTACTAAATCTTTTGAATAATTATTTTGATATAATTCCAATATATACATCTACAAACCTCCAAATCTTAATAAACAATTTATCAAATATTAACTTTTTTCTTTAATTCTGATAATTTCTTTGATAACAAAATAAGTTTGGCTTACTTTAATCACTGTATGATATATATCTATCCAATGCGGTAAACACTTCTTCAAGGCTGAAATATCCAATTTTTCGTATCGCTTCTTTCCCTTCAACAAAAACAAGTATTGCTGGTGATCCAAGGATATTTTCCTGTGCTGCAAGTGAAATATTATTCTCTATTGATACATAGCCGGTGAACACTTGAGGATGTGTCCCACTCCAAATTGTAATTTTTTCCTTAAGTGCTTTGCACGGAGCACAAGCCTGTGAACCAAACAAAAATAAACTAAACTTCTCTTTCTCTTTAATCATTTGATACTCTGTCAATGTTTGAATAATTCTCATTTCTCGCATAATATCCTTCTTTCTCATTTTTAGCAATGATCTTCTTTAAATCCATACTATAATTACACATCTCATCCTCAAGATATAGAGATGTAGTTTACTAATCTAATGTTTCCCTTAATTAAGCTTGGACAATAACGCAACTGTCTCACAATGTGTTGTCCATAGGATAGGAACACAAATTATTAACCTCGTCGCTTGATTGAGGATACAATTTACTGTCAGCTTTCTCATTGACTTCCTTAGCATTTTTTCTTCTGCTCTTAAATAATCTCCCGTCCTGAGAATCTTTTTTCCCGGTCTTGTATATGATAGTAATCATTGCAGGATCAATTTCGCCTTCATCGTTAGTTCCACCAATGATGATTTTATCCACTATACTTTCAAATACAGCTCTATCAAATTCCTCAAGATATTTATTGGATTCAAGTAATTTTTTAAATCCCTCAAGCCTTTTCTTCAATGCTTTTTCATCGGTAAGTGTTACCTCTAAAGTCCTCTTTTCTGCAAGTAGTTTCTCTTTACTAATAGCTATTTCATTATACTTGTCCTGATATATATCCATGCTGATTGAATCATTCAGCCTTAACTCAACAAGATCCTTTTCTTTCTTTAGTATCTTATCAAGTTGATTTGTTATCTTCTTCAGGTCTTTAGCTAAACTGTTGTCTTTCAATTCCTCTTCCACAGTTTTAAGGAATTCATTGGTAATTTCCACATTATTGTGGCATACCTGACGATAGCTTTCCATGAATGCTTTTTCTATGGCTTCTTCTTCAATCCCTTTACTATGCGGACAATACTTCTTTCCGTTTTTAGTGGCATTGACACACTGCCATATAACTTTTGTATATTCTGAACTCGAATGCCAATTTCTTCTTGAAAGATTATGACCGCAAAATCCACATTCAAGCATACTGCTAAAAGCATATTTTCTTGAATACTTTTCTCTTTTACCACCATTGTTGGCAACAGTATTTCTGTTTTTTGACCTTCTTAATCTAATACCTTGAGCTTTTTCAAAATCTTCTTCCGAAATGATTGGCTCGTGATGGTTTTCTATATAAAACTTATCCTGTTCTCCAAAATTATCCAATCTTCTCTTTGAAATAGGATCAACCGTATAGGTCTTTCCCATCATAAGATCCCCTTTATATTTTTCGTTTTTTATAATTCCTAAAACAGTTGTTTCAGTCCATCTTTTATTTCCTCTTGGCGATAAATATCCTTGTTCTTCCAGTTCTCTGGAAATTACCATACCGCCAACACCTTCAATGTATCTTCTGAAAATATATCTTACAATCTCAGCTTCTTTTTCATTGATAGAAATGCTTTTAGTTTCTGGATCATAGTCATAGCCTAAACATCCTTGAAAGCCGACCATTTCTCCTCTTTCCATTTTCATTCTCAAACCTTTTTTAACATTAGCTGAAATGTTCTCTACTTCCTGTTGAGCAACTGAACTTAAAATAGTCAAAAGCAATTCGCCATCCATTGTTAGAGTATTTATATTTTCTTCTTCAAAAAATACCGCAACATTAAACTCTTTTAACTTTCTTACATACTTTAAGGTGTCTAATGTGTTTCTCGCAAATCTTGATATAGACTTTGTAATTATCATATCTATATCGCCATTTATACAATCATTTATCAACCTTTGAAAGTCAATTCTCCGATCAACCTGTGTTCCGGTTATTGCTTCATCAGCATATATTCCAGCGAGAGTCCACTCGTTATTCTTCTGTATAAATTCTGTGTAATGTTCTACCTGAGAATTGTAGCTGTTAATCTGATCTTCAGTGTCCGTACTAACTCTGCAATAAGCTGCCACTCGTTTTATTGAGCGTTCAACACAGCCTGATGCAGTTCTTTTCAGTGTGGTATCACCTTTAATAACTTTTACATCTTTTTTCACTGCATCCGCCTCCTTTTTGTATCTTTCTATGCAGTTCAATTATACCACACTTGCAAAACATTATAAATACAGTTCTGTCGAAATATTATACTTTTTCATCAGCTTAAGTTTTATCTTCCTGTATTCAATGTCATTTAGTAAATGTTTGGAAAGCAAGATAGATAGCATAGATAATTGGAGGCTATATTTTAGTAATTCGTTATTCATTCTAAACCCTCCTCGTTAAAATTCATTTTTAAGTTTTATGACATTGGTAGGTGCATTGGCTGCTACATAGGAATCTCACCTCCG
>ERZ773213.443-NODE-443-length-24759-cov-7.646171_pt1 | contig 24759 bp, 25 predicted proteins | sample MGYA00580996_ERZ773213 | MGnify/ENA primary metagenome ERZ773213 (study PRJEB29015, sample SAMEA2738152) | human oral metagenome | biome: human oral; feature: human-associated habitat; material: saliva | place: China | collected 2197 ...
CCAAAGCGCTCTCCCATGATGTCCTCCAGGGACATATTTTGAATGTTAGACATAATAATTCTCTTTTTAGTGTTTTATTGTAAAGTAAATCTATATTTTATAAATTTAACTGTTTCTTTGTAGGTAGTGAGAAAAGAAGAGCAATCCTACTAATCCTAGAATGAATAAAAGATTAATTTTAATAACAAATAAGCTAAGTAGGGTATTAATTAGACCGTGAAAAATGGCGCAAAAAAGGACCGACTTTGTCTTTTTGAAAACAGCTGCTAGAAGAATACTGAGATAAATTGCAAATAGACTGAATAATATAAAAGGCATCCTACTTTGGGAACTTCCAATCACAAACCATAAAGGTACATGCCATATTGCCCAAATACAACCTGTTATCAAACCGGAAATCCAAAAGGAGAATCTAGTTTCTAAAGTTGGTTGCAAGATGCCTCGCCATCCCAATTCTTCTTCGCCACCATAAACACAGACTGCACTCAAAAAAACAACAAACAAATTTCCTAGTGGAAAAGCCGAATTAAGCTCCTTAGATGAGAAAGCAATGACACCTGTCTGCACGAAAATTAGTAAAAGAAATAACAAAATATATTTCTTTGAGTCCCCTAAGATAAAAGAGACTATGCTTTTAATGGATTTTTGAGGCAAACAAGAAATGGCTGCAATGGTTGGACCGAAACCTCCTAGTAAATGGAGAAAAACTCCTAGTGGACTTGTTAGACTTAAGAGGCTCATTTGCGTCAGAAAAGCGAGCAATCCCCAACCAAATCCCCAAGAAATGAGAAAACTAATCAGTAAAAATTTTGTTATCTTATTATTTTGTAAATGTTTCATTTGTTTCGAGTCTCTCCTCAGCATACTCAATCATCTTCTCTGCAGTTGCTTTGTCATAGTGGAAGCCAGTTTTGAGAGAGAAGGCTTGGGCTTCTTTGTGGAAAAAGTTCATGGTAGCCAAGAGAGACTTGGTGATTTTTTTCTGGTCAGCAAAGTCAAGCAAGGCTGTAAATTCTTTCTCTTTCTCAACAGGCAAATACTGAAAGAGGTACTTGTAGTTCTTGCCAACATTGACCGTACCCTGATCTGCTGCTACTTGCCAAGCTAACAGCTTGAGCAATTCTTGCTGGCAGATTCCATACAGATGATCTGTCGCATAGACAAGGTGATTTCGACGAATGCCCTTGACTACATAGGTTGATACCCACCAAAATTCATTGCAGGATTTGTCAAAGTCAGTCGCACTAGCTGGTGTCGTCCAATAGCGCTTGGGTGTCGGTGCATAAGGAGCAAACAGCCCCTGCGGGTCATCCAGCACCGTAAACTCTGCTTCGCTATCCACCCACTCTTTGATGTACTCCTTGGGGCAAAGGGTCAAATCTATCCGATTGCCATCTTCAAAGAGCATGAGATAGAGGCGGCGATGGTCTAGTAGGACATGCTGCTCAATCATACGCTTGCCAAACATTTCCAACCAAGCAAGGTCAGCCACCAGAGCATGTAAATCCTCAACGATGTAGACCACATCATAGTCTTGGTACTCGTCCTTAGGAGCATTTGGATTTGTCCGCGAGCCGGACATGGCGACAGCCTCGACTTGTAGCACTTTTGCAGTTTGCAAAATCACGTTAAACATCTCGGTTTCAGTTCTCATGGGAATACCTACCTTTTCAGTGTAGATTCTGTACATAGGGCAATCAAAGCAGACAAGGCTGATTCCTGCATGTCTCGAAATATGAGACCGACCATTCCAAGTATAGTCATCTAGTCACTCATCTGCCCACCTAAATCTAAAAATAACTCTACTTTTCCTTTTTAAATTTAAAACTTTCTCCATTAGTTGCAGAAATTCCGTCGGATGTAAATGGTTGATATTCAATAGTATTTTCATCAACTTTTTTTATCTGATGACGATTGCCATTAGCATCAACAATGCTGAATTGATCTCCTTTTTTATCTTTTACTTCACCTTTTTCAGCAATTTTTTCCTTACCGTTTAAAATGTTCCATTTACCTTGCTTTTCTTCAAAAACATAGGTGCTTTTTGTTTTTTCACTCTTCCATGTACCGTTTAGCCAAGCTTCTTGCGAAGAGCAAGCAGTTAGGATAAATACTGAAAATACAAGCAATGCCAGTGTATAGATTTTTTTCATAATAAAACTCCTAAATTTTTTATTTATTTTAACTTTAATTCCCTTTTTTACCTTTTCTGAAAAAATTTTCTGCTTTAAAACTGCTCACCAGAAAAACAAACGTTCGTCTTTTTCCCAAAAAATACTCACCAGATTTTCTGCCAAACAGAATTTATCAAAAAATACCTTATCAGAAAATTTGACGACCTCACTTTAACTCTGTCGAGCTTGTTAGAGAATCTGGTGAGAGGGTTCTTGTTTTATTTCCTGTAAGGATGAGAATATTTTTACAAATAACCATCTTCTATAACTCTAGCTGAACTCTTTTTGACTCAGATTTCGAAAAGAGTTCATCAATCGTAATCACTTTACAAGTTGTAATATAATCTTTTGCTGCTTTTTTGCATTCTTTAGAAATTGTAGGATCTTGCTTTAAAAAAATCATATAAGAGCCTACAATTTTTTTCAAATCCATATATTTAAGAAAAGTTTTCTCATTAATGATTTTATTATCAATGTAATCATAAAACTGTAAATTAATTTCCGATCCCTTTTCTAAAGCAAAACTTTTTGAGCAGTTTATGTTTTGTATTAGTTTATGTCTAATCAATTTCTCCTTTTTATAATGGTTCTTTAAATCTCTTCTAAGATTTTCTAAATGCGAATCTAAAGTGTCATGATAAATCAATACAATGTTTTCTATACTGTAAAAATCTATTTGATAAATTCTATCTAAATCCTCTCTCACAAAATCACCATCTATTACTCCATAAAATGAGTTATTCTTAGATACTTTATTCTTAATATCTGAACAAGAACCACCATTTTCTAGTGTGTATTTTCTAAATAATGTTATTTGTTGGTAATATTTTTTATTTATTTTTCCTTCAAAAAATATTTTCTTATCAGAAGAAGATAGCATGCCTTCAGCTGAATGACTGAATTCCGTAAAATCTAAATTAGCTACTGATATTTCAGTCATAGTTCTAACCTCTCAAAATTATTGGTAATACAATCATTGAAAATGTACGGTGCATGAGTAGCTAAAACAATTCTGCTACCTTTTCTTTCGCATAAAGATATTAAATCATTAATAAGTTTTGATTGAAAATTTAGTGATAAAGAAACCTCTGGCTCATCAATTAGATATATATCTGCTTCCTCAAATACAACTGTTAGAAATAATTTTACCACCCTCTTTTCTCCTGAAGAGAGTTTCTCAAAGTCTATAACTTCCGAATTTTTTTTAACCTTAATTCTACCAGATTGAACTATAATTTCCAATCCTCCATATCCAGTAGATAATAGCTTATTTATAATAAGAATATTTTCCTTGATTTCGTTAATTTTGTTGATAATACTAATCTGAGTTGTTTTAGTTATCTCTTCTTTTTCAAAAAAAGCAAAACCATATTTTTCTATATTCTTTTTTATTTTTTCTTCTATTTTATTAATTATAGTTTCTAAATTCGTTTCAGGTGATATATAATGTGTATCATTGTTTTTTAAGGAAGATTCAAGTCTTTTTTGAAATTCCCTAATAGAATTCACATTAACATTGTCCTCTTTTAACTCTCTATAATGAGCATCCTCCAAAGTTCTCAATAAATAATTATTAATAGTTAAAGCCTCTTCTGTGAATAAAACAATATCCCTTTCATCTGCATAGCCATCGGTCGTAGAATAAAAACCATGCGGGATATCATTTCTCAATTTCCTTAAAGTCAAGCTACAAGTTCTGAATATCCGATCTACTTTATTTAAGTTGTTAATCTGATTATAAGACCTTCTCTCACCTGACGTGATTCGTAACAATAATTTCAAATCCATTATATGTCGCTTTAACAGTTCTTGGAAAACAAATGAAACTCTACTTAATTCATTCAGTACTGATAATAAATCGGTTAATGCAAATGCTATAGACTTGACATATTTAGTAATATAATTATTGTTTATCATCATATTGCTAGTAGGAAATAAGTCTGTAAAATTTCTATTATCAATTCGCAATGTAGATAAATTTAATTCTTCTACTAGATTCAAAACTTTACTTTGAAATTCAATACTTGCAATTTTATGCAAATTATCAATCGCAGTCAATATTCTAGTTTTTCCTCGACCATTATTACCATAAATTACAGTATTTTTAGATAAATCTATACTGCGATGTTTATCCGAACCGTCCCGTAGAACATCTTTAAACGAAAATTCTAATTTCATAATACTTAGCTCCTTTCATCCTCCTCAAAACACCATCTCCCCACTCTCCTCAAGTGTAAACTTGACATTATCCTCAATCCACTTGCGACGTGGTTCGACCTTGTCACCCATGAGGACATTGACACGGCGTTCTGCGCGAGCTAGATCTTCAATAGTGACACGGATGAGGGTCCGAGTTTCGGGGTTCATAGTGGTCTCCCAGAGTTGATCGGCGTTCATTTCACCTAACCCCTTGTAACGTTGAAGCATAGCTCCTTTGCCAAACTTGCGACGCAGGTCTTCCAGTTCGCCATCAGTCCAGGCATACTCGACAACTTCGCTCTTTCCCTTGCCCTTGGACATCTTGTAAAGAGGAGGAAGGGCAATATAGACACGGCCAGCTTCAACCAGAGGACGCATATAGCGATAGAAAAAGGTTAGTAGCAAGGTCTGGATATGGGCACCGTCAGTATCCGCATCGGTCATGATAATGATCTTGTCATAGTTGGCATCCTCAAGGGTAAAGTCTGACCCAACACCAGCTCCGATTGTGTAGATCATGGTATTGATTTCTTCGTTCTTAAGAATGTCGGCCATCTTAGCCTTGGCGGTATTGATAACCTTACCACGAAGAGGCAGGATTGCTTGGAACTTACGGTCACGTCCTTGCTTTGCGGAGCCACCGGCAGAGTCACCCTCGACCAGATAAAGTTCGTTCTTGGCCGGATTCTTGGATTGGGCTGGAGTCAGCTTACCAGAGAGCAAACCCTTATCTTTCTTATTCTTCTTGCCATTGCGACTTTCATCACGCGCCTTGCGGGCCGCTTCTCTTGCATCTCTGGCCTTGATAGCCTTGCGGATGAGGTTTGATGCCAGCTCACCATTTTCCAATAGGAAGAAGGTCAGCTTGTCAGAAACAATTGAGTCGACGGCAGGACGAGCCAAGGGACTACCTAACTTGTCCTTGGTCTGGCCTTCAAACTGTAAATGTTCCTCAGGAACTAAGATTGATAAGACGGCAGATAGACCCTCGCGGTAGTCTGAACCTTCCAGATTCTTATCCTTTTCCTTGAGCAGACCCGTCTTTCTGGCATAGTCGTTCATAGCCTTGGTAATAGCGGTCTTGAGCCCCGTCTCATGAGTACCACCGTCCTTGGTGCGGACATTATTGACAAATGATAAGATATTATCAGAGTAGCCGTCATTATACTGGAGAGCCACTTGAACTTGGAAGCCACTTTCCTCTCCTTCAAAATAGAGAACCGGAGTCAGTGTTTCCTTGTCTTCATTGAGATAGCTGACAAAATCTTCAACACCATTCTCATAATGGAACTCTACTTCTTCGCCAGTGCGAGCATCCGTCAGAGACAGGCGGACATTCTTGAGCAGGAAGGCTGATTCCTTAAGTCGCTCAGCAATAGTGTTGTACTTGAAGTCTGTCGTTGAAAAAATCGTATCATCCGGCATAAAGGTCACTTTGGTTCCAGACTTGGACTTAGGTGCAGTACCTATTTTCTTGAGCGTAGTGACTGGTTTTCCGCCATTTTCAAAGCGCTGCTTGTAGACTGTGCCATCACGGGTAATTTCTACTTCTAACCAGCTAGATAGGGCATTGACGACCGAAGAACCAACCCCATGGAGACCACCAGATGTCTTGTAGCCACCTTGACCAAACTTACCACCAGCATGTAATACTGTAAAAATGACCTCAACAGTAGGGATCCCCATAGCATGCATACCAACTGGCATCCCGCGTCCATGGTCAGATACTGTTAAGCTCCCATCTTTATTGATGGTGACATCAATCCGATCACCAAAACCTGATAGAGCTTCATCAACCGCATTATCCACGATTTCCCACACTAAATGATGGAGTCCTGTCCCGTCAGTGGATCCGATATACATACCTGGACGTTTACGTACCGCATCCAACCCTTCTAATACTTGAATGGCATCATCATTATAATTATTAATATTGATTTCCTTCTTTGCCACAAGGAACCTCCTGCATTATTCATCCTTACTATCTTACAAGTTTTTATAAAATTTTGCAAAAGTTTTTGTCACAAAAGCCTTGAAATAAACATTTTTATCGGATTAGACAAATAATTTACTAGATTGTTAAATACAAAGCAAAATTCGTGATATAATAAATTTATGATAAATACAATTTTGGGCCTAATTTTGGCATATTTACTGGGTTCAATTCCAACTGGTTTATGGATTGGACAGATTTTCTTTAAAAAGAATTTACGAGAATACGGTAGTGGCAATACTGGCACAACCAACACTTTCCGTATTTTAGGAAAGACAGCCGGAACTGTTACTTTTGCAATCGACTTTCTAAAAGGAACTCTTGCAACCCTGCTTCCTCTTTTATTGCATATCAACGGAATTTCCCCAATGATCTTTGGATTGCTTGCTGTCCTTGGTCATACCTTTCCTATCTTTGCTGAATTTAAAGGAGGAAAGGCCGTTGCTACAAGCGCAGGTGTTGTTCTTGGATTTTCTCCCCTCTTCTTTTCTTATTTGATTATTATTTTTATTGTAACACTTTACTTGGGAAGTATGATTTCTCTGGCTAGTATTGTTGCAGCTGGCTTTGCGATTCTTTCCGTTCTCATATTTCCTTCATTAGGAATTATACTCTCTAGTTACGATCTTCTTTTTACTCTGATTATTATTCTCCTGGCATCTATTATTCTGATTCGACATAGAGATAATATGGAAAGAATAAAAAACAAAACAGAGAATCTCATCCCTTGGGGAATCAATATTACTAAACAAGTACCAAAAAAATAAGCCCTAGGGCTTATTTTTTTAGTCTTCTTGACTCTTCTTGAAACCAAGGATTCCCAAGAAAGCAGTAAACAAGGTTACAATAACTAAAGCAGGTGACTCTTTTGTTCCTGTTTCAGGAAGTCTAGCCTTAGATGATGCAAATGTTTTAGCAACATTAACTGTCAAAGGCTTACTGTTTGTAGCAACTTCTTCCTTCTTCTCTTCTTTTGCAGGATTTACTGTGCCTGCTGTCTTAGAAGACGGTTGAACTACATTGCCATTTGAAGAGTAATTTGGAAGAGGTTGATAGTTTTGGCCACTTGGATTCTGATTAGACTGGCCGTTTGGAACATCTGTTCTGCCAGGATAAGATTTTGGATCAGATGGATCTGTTCCATTTTTGATTTCTTCAATATCAGAAACTCCATCTCCATCACTATCTTTTTTAGAAGAGATAGAAATCGTACGAGAATTTGGATTTATAACCGAATATGCAGTCAAATCTGCTTTAGCTAAATAGTCGGCAAAAGCCACGTCCATAGAAGGACCTTCTTCTCGCGCACCACCCAGCATGGTGTAACCATCACCACCAGCTGCTAAGAAATCATTTGTTGTCAAATAGTAGTCTTTAGCAGGATCTAAGTTTTCATACTTACCGGTTTCTGGGTTTTTAATTTCAATATGCAAAATACGTTTTTCAGCAGGCAAGGTTGTATCGTAATAAACCTTAGCACCTGAAACCTGTAGGAAGCCTCCGCTTGGTTCAAGAAGAGGTTGTCCATTTTCATCTAAAACAGGCTGGCCATTTTTTTCTTGTAAGATGGATCCAAGAGATTTAGCAAACATATCAGCAATGTTTTGACCTGTTACTTTGATTTGAGAAATGGTGTTTCCGAAAGGAAGAACTGCGATCACATCACCTTTTGTAATTGGCTTATCTTTGGCAATTGTTTCACGCAAACCACCACCGTTTGTCACAGCAAGATCTGTTTTATGGCTAAATCCAGTTTGCCCGTATTCGTAGAGGGCATCCGCTACCACATTACCAAGGTTTGTCTCACGAACCCGCACATTCTCGCGCTGACCGTTCAATTCAACTGGGCTATTGTCACGGACCACTTTAGCATTTTCAGCATCATAAGCTTCCTTAATTTTCTTGACCATAGCTGCTATTTTAGCATTTGGTACAACATCTTTAGTAGAAGCTGCAGAGATTTGTTGTGGATTTCCCAATAATTGATTAGCCTTATAAGTAATTTTACCAATGTTATTCAAATAACTTCCCGTTTGGTTATAAGTAACATTGTCTCCATAGGTTGTAGATTGAACTGTATGAGAGTGACCGTCAATAACCGTTACACGTTTGCCTTTGAGCTTTGGATTATTTGAAAGAGCTTCAGCTAAAGTAGATCCACGCCACTCTACTGGAGTAGTCGTATCAACACCTAAGTGAGCCAAAACCACATAATTCTTGTATGTTTTTCCTTCAGCTGCTGCACGAGCTTCTACTTCATCAATAACTGAATTAACTTCTGAAATTGGATCTTTAAAAGTTACTCCTTGAACATTCTTAGGATGAGTTTTAGTTGCAGTTTCAGGTGTTGTCACACCGATTACCACAAACTCATCACCTACAACATTCTTATCTTTATCTACGATAGTTGATGCTTCAAATAAGCGAGCACCATTTACATAGGTGTTAGAGCTTAAAAGAGGGAAATTTAGAATTTCTTTATATTTCTTAGCTTCATCTAGACCAAAGTCAAACTCATGGTTCCCAACGGCCATGGCATCGTAGCCCATCTCATTAAGTAGTTTAGCACGCTCTTCACCTTTGGAACTATTTGAAATTGGCAGACCTTGGAAAGCATCTCCCGCATCAACTACAAGAGTTGAAGGATTGTTTTTTCGTTCCTCTTCAATAACGGCTGCTAATTTAGCGTCTCCAATAACTCCTTTTTCTTCAACAATACGTCCGTGAACGTCATTTGTATGGATAATATTTGCTTCAGGTAAATCACTTTGTTGCCCGGAAGCGCTTTCTTCACCCTGCGCACTTGTATCAATAGCTCCATCTGGGACATTCCCTTCTTGAGCTGAAGTTGCTGCTGCAACTTCTTGACTAGGTTCAGAAGCTACTTGTTCATCTGCATATGCCTGATGAGCTAGAAATGCTGGAGCAAGCAATAAAAGCGGTAAAAGAATTTTTTTCTTTTGCATAAACCGTCCTCTTTTTCTTTTTTATTAGTTTTATTATATCGAAAAAGAGAGTAAAAGTGAATTATTTTCTGTGATTTACCTATTTTTGTTCGTATCTAAACAAAAAAATCTGAGATCCTATTTATCTCAGATTTTTTTAGTTTATCCTTCAAAGACAACTTCCCCATCACAGATGGTAAACTTCACTTGGCCTTTAAGCTTTTCACCAACGAAAGGCGAATTGGCAGCCTTGGAGGCAAAATGGTCAGTCACAAGTCTATCGGCTTCTGGGTCAAATATTGTCAAATCAGCAGGACCATCCTGAGCAATGAAACCAGCATCAAAACCATACAACTGAGCTGGATTGACTGTCATTTTCTCCAAAAGTTCCATCAAGCTCAGATGACCAGCCTCTACCAAGTAGGTCAGACCAAGAGAAAGCGAAGTCTCAAGACCAGTCATACCAGAAGGCGCTTTAGTGATGTCTTCAACATTTTTCTCGTCAGCATGATGTGGAGCATGGTCCGTCGCAATAACAGAAATGACACCAGACTTGAGGCCCTTGATAACCGCCAGACGATCCGATTCTAATCGCAGAGGCGGATTCATCTTAGCATTGCTTCCCTTGGTCAATAGCAAAGCTTCTGTCTTAGAGAAGTGCTGAGGTGCTGCTTCAGCAGTGACTTGAGCCCCTAGCTTCTGAGCAAATTCGACCACCTTTACACTCTCAGCCTTGGACAAATGCTGGATATGCACATGAGCCTTTGCATCATAAGCAATCATGACATCGCGAGCAATCATACTGTATTCTGCCACACCTGTCGCGCCACAGATATGAAAATGCTCTTTAGCGATATGCTCATTGAAACCGAGTATGCCGTTGAGATTGGGATCTTCCTCATGCAAGCTGATAAAGGTGTTATTTTTACGTGCTTCCACGAGGGCTTGGCGGACAATGCCAGCATTGGTCAATGGAATACCGTCATCAGAAAAACCTACTGCACCAGCTGCCAAGAGACCTTGGAAATCTGTCAGATGCTGCCCATCAAAATTCTCTGTGATCGTCGCGACCGACTTGATATGGATATTTTCACGACTAGCCGACTCCAGTACTTCCTTCAGGGTTTCAACCGTAGAGATGGTCGGATTGGTATTGGCCATCATAACAACAGTCGTAAAGCCACCTGCAGCTGCTGCCAAGGCTCCCGTATGAATATCTTCCTTATGAGTCTGGCCTGGCTCCCGGAAATGCACATGTATATCCACCAAACCTGGAGCCACAACCAAACCACTGGCATCAATGACTTTTGCATCTTCAGCCTGCAAACCTTGACCGATTTTAACAATCTTTTTCCCATCAACCAAGAGGTCAGTAATTTGGTCAAAACCAGTCTTAGGATCCATAACTCGTCCGTTTTTGATTAATAGCATCGTCTTATCTCCTTATTCGTAAAAGTCCACCTGCGTATCCAGCAGTTTATCCCCGTCATAAACAAACTTTGCAGAAAAGAAAGGCTTGTCTTCTAAAAGCCACTCAACAAAGGTATGATCGCCTTCCCAGGTTGGTTTAGATAAGACCTGGTCATAGGGCACCCATTCCAAAGTACCTTCGTTGCAGTCAATCAGTTCCCCCTCAAACTCTGTCACCTTAAAAACATAGGTATACCAGTCCAAATTAGGAGTAAACTCTGGAAAAGTAATAATGCCTTTGAGAACGGGCTTGGCCTTTAGTCCTGTTTCCTCTAGAATCTCACGTGCAGCGCATTCCTGCGGGGTTTCTCCTCGCTCTAGCTTGCCACCGACACCAATCCACTTCCCAGCATGAACATCATTGGGCTTTTTGTTGCGATGCAACATAAGAAACTCCCGGCCATTATCAATATAACAAATCGTTGCTAACTGAACCATACTACCTCCTAAGCTAACCAATCAATAGGTTCCAAGCCTTTAGCCACTAAAAAATCATTGGTACGAGAAAAAGGTTTGCTACCAAAAAAACCACGATAAGCGGACAGCGGACTTGGGTGAGCTGACTCGATTATCAAATGTTGGGAATTGCTAATCAAGGCTTTTTTCTTGCGAGCGTAAGAACCCCAGAGGATAAAGACAACTGGATCGGTCTTTGCATTGACTACCTTGATAATAGCATCCGTAAAAGGCTCCCAGATTAAACCGGCATGCGCATTTGCCTGACCAGCAGGCACTGTCAGCCCAGCATTTAGCAAGAGAACACCTTGCTGAGCCCAAGAAGTCAAATCATGCGACTCTTTCACTCCAATATCATCAGCCAGTTCTTTGAGAATATTCTGCAAAGAAGGCGGAGCCGGAATGTCATCAGGCACCGAAAAACTCAAGCCCTGCGCCTGTCTCGGTCCGTGGTAAGGATCCTGCCCCAAAATAACCACCTTAACATCTGCTAAATCTGTCGTCTGAATCGCATTAAATACCTTTTCCCGAGGTGGGTAAATGGTTCCCGAAGCATACACTTCGTCTAAAAAATGATTGATTTTTGCAAAATAACCTTCCGGCAGCTGCTCCTTAATCAAAGCGTGCCAAGCTGAATGATGCATATATGTCTCCTCTCATTTTCTACGATAAAAATTCTATTACTTAATCCACCTAAGTGCTCTTCTGAGTTCTGCTGTGCCATTTTCCAGAAAACAGCGACCGTGAGCCAGAATGATTTTTTCTGGTTTCCATGCTAACATCTGCTCTAAGCACTCCTTTGCTTCTTTTTGGTGACCGACAAAAGTCATACGGTAGTCAATAGGTGTCTGCCCATCCGGAGCCGCAACACGAACTAATTTATAAGCCTTGCTACGAAGAGAACTTGGAAAACGCTCTGTTTCAAAATTCTCAATCAAATCCGTCAAAATCAAGGTTCCACTGTCCTTGTGGAAAAAGACCACTTCCTCAATATAAGTACTTCCCTTGAAAACCAACTGATCTATCTGGTCTGCCCAAGCTTGTGGAGCCTCATTCGTCAGCTTTTCATCAAAAGAGACTGGGATTTTCTGCTTAGATGCTCTTCTTTCAACTCCTGGGCTAGACCAGGCAACTGCCTCAGGATAACGCTTCTTCCAGTCAGCTATATAGGCATAGTGAATCTTATTAGGTGAAACAAGGTGTGCGACTGGTCCCAAAGCATCTAACTGGTCAAACAAGGCTTGATTTGGTTGGATTGGTGAATGGCACCAGAGCTGGCCATTTGCTAACTTGATGACCGTCATGCGGGTAGAAAATGGCAACTTTGTCAGCACCGCATCCATCTCAATCAAATCACCGTCAACAATCCAGATATTCTCAGCAATGGACTTCAAGGTATAAAGCGGTTCATAGATAGGAACAGGTCTTTTCATCTTCAATCATTCCTTTTCAACGACTTTAGTTTGGAAATTTTTGGCCACAAACGGCTTTTCTTCAAATCTTGAGAATACTGACTTAAACCAAGAGCAGAAATTAGTAAAATCTGTGGTAAAAATTGGATAAGATAACGGGTTTTCCCACCTTCAAAAATCTGTAGGAAGAGTAAGCCTCCAAAAACAGCAAGATTCAAAAAATTGACGCGATCATCAGGTCGGTATTTCCACAAGGTCATAACGAGACCTAGACTCATAACAATCCAAACCAGCTGCTTAATAAGAGCATAATAAACATACTCCTTCTTATCAATGCTTAAAAAGAATGTCCGAACAAACTGAGCAAGTGGATTGTTTTTGGTCATTTCGTATAAAGGATTAATAAATGGTGTCTTTTCATTTTCAACATCCCGATAGAGCCAACCCAGAGTCCCCTCTGCCACTGTTAGAGATTGCTTGTAATATAAGTGCCCCCAAAATGTCGCGGGTGTGTATTCTTTCAAGCGACGCTTAATTTCCTTAATGACATTTTCCTTAGCAAACATGCCATTATTATAGTCATCTCTCTTTCCGGGTTCAATATATTGAAGCAACCCTTCTTTCATATCTGCTTGATTATGACCTATGTATGTAAGCCCCAAATTGATAAAGAGAAGAGGTCCTTTAGCTAACCCTTCTTTTTGAATAATTGTCACTTCATTCTGATTTTTAATCCCGGTATTTACTAGACTGTAGAGCATAGCAAAAGAGAGAGAGAATACGCATAAAACTAAAAAGAATTGCTTCCACTGCTTCTGCAAAAAGAATGTTACAAAGAAGGCAATCAAGAGAATCATAACTGTCGGGCGAACAAAATACAAGAAGCCTGTTAGTAAGCCCAACGAGATACTTAAGCCAGTCAATTTCTTAACACTGTCAGCTTTAAAGATTCCAAAAACTAAGAAAATCTGCAAAGCAATAAAGGGTAGTGGCGGAATATCCGTATACATAGAGAAGAAATAAGGGGAAAATCCAGCCAAAAGTATATAAAGACTAAAAACGATATCAGCTGTTTTTTGATTAAAGAATTTTTGACTACCCTTATACAAAATACACGCAGTTAGATTAGCATACACCATGTTTAGTCCCTGCATTATCCAAAGTGCAGACGACTCCCCAAACAGCTTGTAGAAAAAGCGTTCGTAGAGAAAGAGAGGTAAGTTATTTGGGTTACGTGTGATATAGCTTGAGATCGATGTTTCTTTGAGTAAGCGAAATGCCCCGTTCAGAACAACTGCTGCATCCCGACGCACCAGCAACTCAGCCGCCCAAATCATAATGAGCTGAAAGACTACTACAGCCACCATAATCGCGATCTTATGTCGCATCAAATAGCGGTATATTTTCAAAACTTCTTTACGGTAATAATAAGCCCCAAGCAGTAAGATAGCAAAAATTGGATAAGCCCAATAACTCATCTCACTGATATAAAAGATTGAAACAAAAAACCAATGTATCACAAGGACTAACATGATTTTTTGTAAAATGGAAAACGATAGACGATAAATCTTTGACATAGGCTTATTATAGCAAAAATCAAGGTTTTTAGCTAAGAAAATACAGCAATCAAGAGACTGCTGCTTTTCTTTTGGCAAAGATAAAGTATCTGTTTCGATATGAAATATCGTTTAAACTCAAGCAGAACAAACTCTTAAAGATGCCAATTTTCTTGGTCTTCCTTAAATCGTTTCAACAAGGCTAATCCTTCAGCATTGATATAGCCTTCTTGCTCAGCTAAGTGAATCAACTCTGTATAGTTAGAAAGGGTAACCAATTTGACACCTGCATCATTAAAATTCTTTTCAGCTTTTGGTAGCTCATAGGTAAAGATAGCTGCTGCGCCAATCACATCCGCACCTTCTCGTTTAGCGGCAGCGATAGCATCCAGGACAGAACCACCTGTCGAGATTAAGTCTTCGATGACAACCATCTTCTGCCCAGGCGCTACGCGACCTTCGATTTGATTGCCCGCTCCGTGATCTTTTGGTTTGCTGCGGATATAGGCAAATGGCAGGTTCATCTTATCTGCGATAATGGCTCCGTGAGGAATGCCCGCTGTCGCAGTTCCAGCAATGACTTCTACATCTGGAAATTCCGCCCGAATCTTTTCGACGAAACCATCCTCAATCAAAGTCCGAGTCTCTGGATAAGCCAAGGTCACACGGTTGTCCGTATATATAGGTGACTTGATGCCTGATGCCCATGTAAAAGGCTCTTCTGGCTTCAAATACACTGCTTTGATTTTCAATAAATCACGTGCAATCTCTTTTGCTAAAGTCATTTTTTGCTCCTTATAAATTTGAATGTTTATGATGCTGTTAATTTCGAATAACGATTGAAACCGAATTTCTTGTTTTGCTTAGCTATTCCACTGTTTCTTAATCTCGTGGTAAGCATCCCAAGGATTTTCAGCTTGAATAATCGGACGTCCGACTACAATATAATCACTACCGATTTGATGGGCTTCCTGCGGAGTCATGACCCGTTTTTGGTCTCCGATTTCTGATCCAGCAGGTCGAATACCCGGCGTCACACAGAGGAAATCAGCTGCAGTTGCCGCCTTAATCAGTTCCACTTCTTGAGCCGAACAAACTACGCCATCCAAGCCAGCTTCTTTAGCCTTCCGAGCGTAATTGACAACAGACTCCTGAACCGTGGTTTGGATGTTTTGGCAATCACGCATATCTTCCTCACTGGTCGAGGTCAGCTGGGTCACCGCAACCAACTTAGCCTTATCTCCCAAAACCTTCTTGGCTTCACTCATCATCTCCACACCGCCTGCTGCATGGACCGTCACCATGTCGATACCAAAAGTACCTAAGACAGACATGGCTGAGCGCACAGTATTGGGAATGTCATGTAACTTCAAATCCAAGAAAATACTGTGTCCAAGACCTTTCAAATAATGAACGATTTCTGGACCGATAGCATAGAAGAATTCCATACCGATTTTTACAAAAAGTTTTTCATCTTCTGGAAAATGCTCCAAAAAAGCTTTGACATCGTCAAAAGATGGAAAGTCAAGGGCGATAATAGGACGTTCTTCACGCATGTAGGGATAATCTCCTTTTTTGATTATTAGCTTTAAAGAACTCCGGCAGGTACTCCTGTTGTTAACTCTATCTTCACGCTAGACTCGGAAATATAGAAAAAACCTTGCCTGAGAGCAAGGTTACACGAAAATGTGGCAGAATATACCATTCAAACGTATGATCCTTAGTAGCCTCTCTGGACTTCTTTAAAGGTTATATTTAGTTCATTCTATAATTTCACAGCGGGATTGTCAAGTAAAAATATAACTTTAAAGCAAATTCTCTCGAACTTTTTTTCGTAAGATTTCAAGACTTTCGATACCGTACTTGTTCATAACCTTAGGCAGATCTTCAATAATGGTAGGACAAGCATATGGATCTGTAAAATTGGCAGTGCCCACCCCAATGGCAGAAGCGCCTGCTATAAACATCTCCAGAGCAGCCTCCGCCGAATCAACTCCCCCCATACCAATAATAGGAAGTTTGCTTGCCTGCGCCACTTGACGGATCAGCTTGAGGGCTACCGGAAAGACAGCTGGACCCGACATACCGCCTGTGCCATTAGCGATAATAGGCTTGCGTGACTTCAAGTCAAATCGCATACCTACTAAGGTATTAATCATGGTAAATCCAGCAGCTCCAGCATCTTCAACAGCCTTGGCTACCTGAGTGATATCTGCCACACTCGGAGTCAATTTGACATAGACTGGTACAGTAGAGGTTTCTACTGCTGCCTTAGTTGCTTCGTAAGCCAACTCTGGAACTTGGCCAATCAATAGTCCAGCATTTCCATGGTCAACATTAGGACAGGAGATATTGAGCTCAATAGCCTTGACATTAGGGGCTTGAGATATTTTCCCAGCCACTGTGGCATACTCTTGATTGGAAAATCCCGCTACATTAGCGATGATTGGCAGGCCGGGATAATGCTTTTCCAGCCAGGGTAGTTTTTCAGTCAGTACAACTCCAACGCCAGGATTTTGCAAACCAATAGCATTAAGCATACCAGCTGGCGTTTCTGCCACCCGCGGTGTAGGATTACCAAAGCGGGGCTTCAAAGTCGTAGCCTTTATCATGATAGAACCCAGCAAGTCTAGGTCATAGTATTTGGCATATTCTTGACCGAATCCAAAGCAACCTGATGCTGGAATAATTGGATTTTTCAGGTCCAAGCCTGGCAAGGAGACTCTTAAACGTTTATCAATCATTTTTTCCTCCTAGACAATAATCGTGCCCGTTTCAAAGACCGGACCATCTTCACAAACCCGCTTATTGACTGACTCATCCTGACCTGCCACATGAACGACGCAGGCATAGCAAGCGCCCATACCACAAGCCATGCGTGATTCCATGGAGAGATAAGCATGCGGATGGTCCTGAAACTTTTTGTCCACGTACTGAAGCATAGCTGGCGCTCCACAGGAATAGACAGCCACATAGTCTTGGGTCATCTCATCTACCACCGCTGATACATAGCCCTTGCGACCATAGGAACCATTATCCGTCGTGATAATGACTTCGGCGTATTTTTTCATTTCTGATTCCAAAATGACAGCGGATTTATCAGAGAATCCCAGTACAGCTGTCACCTGAGCACCCCTATCATGCAATTCTTTAGCAACCTCAAGCAAGGGAGGGACACCAATCCCACCACCGATAATCAAAACTTGATCACCTGACCTTACAGGGGTCAAATCAAAACCATTGCCCTGAGGACCCATAACATCAAGAAAAGACCCAACTGGAAGTTGAGAAAAAATAGCTGTCCCGCCACCTTCTATCCGATAAATGATACGACAAGTCAGATTATCTCGGTCAATCTCAGCAATTGAGATCGGCCGGCGCAAAAGCTTGCTGTCATCTGGTACCCGAATATGTAAAAACTGCCCAGCCTGCATCTGAGCAACCATTTGCCCCTTTAGAATCATGGAAAAAATATTAGGCGCAATTTCTACTTGATTCAGAAGCTCCATCTGCTCCAGCATAATCTTGCCAAATCTATTTTTGCAACTGTCACTAACCATGACAACCTCACTTTCTACAAGAAAAAACCTCGCCACAGCAAGGTTTCGAAAAAAACAAGGCAGTCAATTGCCTCTTATCTCGTTTTTCCTACCTTGCAGCCTCACTGGACTTGATTAAAGGTTTAAATTGTAAATATTATATCGTTGGAGATGAGGAATGTCAAGGCATAAAAAATATTAGAATTTTCAAATCTGCGACTTACCACAGCCTTACCAGTCCTTGTCAAATTCGCTACTTACATCTGCTAGACAAAAGCTTCCATCCTCCTGTCTTCTGAAAATCAAGGCTACTCTATCACTTTTTCGTTCGGTATCTGACTATTATTCGGAATAACATGTCTGTTTGTTTTTTGTGCTGAAAAAGAGCCATTATACTCTTTATCTTTCTGTTCTCTCAATGTGGCTATCAGCTATCGTTAAACGGTAAATGCCGTCTTCTTCACGATGTAAAGTTAGATGAACCCATTCATTTTTAAAAACTTCATCTGATGTTTGGTATATAAGGTCTAAGCCAATATACTGTCTACTTTCTGAATCTAAGTGAGAAATAAAGATTTCTGATCTCTGAGGAAGTCCAAACAATTGAATGATTTCTTCATAAGACATACCAGGTTTGCCTGTACTCTCGTCACGAACTTGTAAATTGGCAATTTCATCTTTTGTCCAGAGATGGGAACTATCTTCCTTTGGTAAACTTGGATATAATTCATCAATAATATGCGCACTCTTCCTAATAAGATGATAGTTTGAGCCATTTTTTTCAAATGTCAAACTTAAATTGCTTCTATGGTGGTCTTGCTTAGCCTCACTAAAATAAGTTAATTCAATATTGTCATCTATTTCACTATAAAAAAAGCTAGTAGCTTTGCCATGTTTTTCCAGCACTTCATCCAAAGAAACTCCAGCTTGTCAAGTAGAAGCATCCTTAATTTGCAGATTGATTATTTCGTCAGTTGACCACCTGAAGCTATAGTTTCCTTTATCTAAAACTTTATCTTCTAACTGAAGCTCGTCTGACGATTTTTGACGAAGAGATGAGATATTACTGTTTTGTCCAAGACTCTCATAAGCAGACTTAATCCCCCACATAAATAACACTTTCCAATATGCAATCATTATGCAAATTATCAAAAATACGATAAAAATTACAATTGGTAAAGCCACTGAACGATTCTTGTAATCATCATCTTTATCCATATAGCCCTCCTTATTTCCTTAATTTTAACACAGGGAACTATAGCAAGCAAACATTTTCTAATCTTCCTGATTTATCAGGAAAAAATCCCCAGTTTGTGATAAAATAGACCTATGAGAATTCAACAACTACACTATATTATCAAAATCGTCGAAACTGGCAGTATGAATGAGGCTGCCAAGCAACTTTTTATTACTCAGCCTAGTCTGTCTAATGCTGTGAGGGACCTCGAAAACGAGATGGGGATTGATATTTTCATCCGTAATCCTAAGGGAATCACTTTGACCAAAGATGGCATGGAATTTCTATCTTATGCTCGTCAGGTTGTTGAGCAGACCCAATTATTGGAAGAGCGTTACAAGAACCCTGTCGCCCATCGTGAGCTCTTTAGTGTATCTTCTCAGCACTACGCTTTTGTGGTTAATGCTTTTGTCTCCCTTCTTAAAAAAAGCGATATGGAAAAATATGAACTTTTCCTTCGGGAAACTCGGACTTGGGAAATCATTGACGACGTTAAAAACTTCCGTAGCGAAATCGGTGTTCTCTTCTTAAACGGGTATAACCGTGATGTTCTATCCAAAATGCTAGATGATAATCATCTGATTGCAACTCATCTCTTCACAGCTCAGCCCCATATCTTTGTTAGCAAATCCAATCCTCTGGCTAAGAAAAAATTGGTTCAACTGTTAGATTTAGAAAATTTCCCTTATCTCAGCTACGACCAAGGAACCCACAATTCCTTCTACTTTTCTGAGGAAATCCTCTCCCAAGAACACCATAAAAAGTCTATCGTCGTCAGTGACCGAGCGACCCTCTTTAATCTCTTAATTGGCTTGGACGGATACACGATTGCTACTGGTATCCTAAACAGCAATCTCAATGGTGACAACATTGTCTCTATTCCACTTGATATTGATGATCCTATTGAGCTAGTCTACATCAAACATGAAAAAGCCAGCCTATCCAAGATGGGAGAAAAATTCATTGAGTATCTGATTGAGGAAGTGAAGTTTGATAAGTAAGAAAACTTTATAAAAGAATAACTCCAAATTGCATACTACAATCTGGAGTTATTTTACTTCTTATTAAGAATTTCAGTTACATATTGGTCCTTATTTTCATTTGTATAAGTTTTCGACCTAGACTGAACTCTAATTTCTTTTTTATTATCGCCTTTACTATCAATCACATAGGTTTCCGTTATTGTCGTTTTAAAGTTTTCTCCAGTTGTACTAAGATTAATTGGTAAATTAGCAAATTGTTCAGAATAAAATAATTGATACGGATATTCATCAAGCTCAATATTTAACCTATTATTCAATAGACTATCATAACCACTATATATTCTGTTAGAGTTACGTATCCAATAATTCACCATACCATCAGATTGATAGTCATCAAAAAAATCTTGCCGTTCAGCTACTGAATGTGACTTATCTTGTAAAAAGTAAATTGGTTGAAAAAAATTAAATTCCGGTACAACTCCATATTCATAGTAAGTTTGTAGTTTGTGAGATTTTGGATTTTTTAACTGGAAACTAGTTACTACATATTGACCGTCTAAATTTTGGAATAATGTATCACCTTGATAAATCATCAAATAGTTTCTATATCCGCTACCATCACCTTGTTCAATCCCTGGGAAACGACGTGATAATTCATTAAACTGTCGATAATAAAAACTATCCGATTTAAACAGCGAACCACTATTTAAAGTGTCAAATAAAATATCCAACTTCGTTTTATCAGTGAATGATAAATGTAAAATGGTATGATCCCTATCAGATTTTAAATCTGTTCTGGTTGATTCTGTCCATTGACCATCAGAAGATTTCTCTTCGTGTTTATCATGAATAAATTCGATATTAATATCCCGAATAGTCTTTTTAGGATTCTTTCTATAAGTAACTTTTAAATTATAAACTTTGTGATAGATGTGTTCTGAATCAAACCAATCCGGCCTGATATAATATCGAAGACTGATATACCCAATAAACAAACTAATTAAAGCGAGAAAGATATATTTCTTCTTAATCTTCAACTTCTTCATACTCACCTCCTGGGAAATTAATTTCATAAAATGATAGCTTATTTTTTATTTTTATATCTTTTTGTTAAAGCATCATCATTGGATTTTACAAAAGTATCAAGATCGCCTAGAACTTCTTTGATGTATTCGTCTTTATTTTCTTCTGAATATAACTTGGTCGCCTTTCGTACTTTTACTTTACCATAACCATAATCCAGTAGTTGAGTCCTTGTAACAGAGATTTTAAATTTTGAACCCGTCAGTTTGACACTCACAGGAAGATTAGTTAAAGCATCGGAATAATACCATTTAGCATATAGAAAAGTAAAATCATGACTAAGCATTTTTCTAGGGATGTCAGAGCTCTTATCCCAATAACCAAGACTACTGGTGTTATAATCATCATAAAATTCTTGCAATCCGTCCTGATTCGCTCTTCTTTCAACTTTCAAATAAATCGGAAATATTGTTTTTCCTGGAGGATTTCCATACTCATAATAGGTCTGTAACTTACCTGTTTTAGGATTTTTGAGGTCAAAACGAGTTACATCGGATGCTTTTGGAATTTGGTATAATGTATCCCCAGTATATAGCATCCCAGAGAGAAAGACGAGCCTATAACCAGACATATATGCCTTATTTAAGCCTGGAAATCTTTGGGTCATGTCTAGAAAAAGTTTATCATCAATGTAAAATTTATCGCTAAAAGCTGGACCCGTTTCAGAAAATTTTTTTAGCGGAATCCAAACACTTGTCCCATCATCCAATTTAGCATTCAAAATGACCCTACTTTTATAATAGCGATCAGCATTTGTCAAAGTCATTTCTGACCAAGTTAGTCCCTCAGGAACTTCAGCCTCTTTCTCATAAATAAATTCTAGATTTATTTCTTTTATGGTTGACTGTCTAGCTTTTATCGAACTAGTTTGATAATTATATACTTTGATGTATTGATTTTTGCTATCAAATAAGCCAGGAGCAACATAATATCGAAGCAAAATATAAAGTCCAATAGCAAAACAAACTAAAACTTTAATAGTAAGTGGAATTTTACGCTTCACTTTTTTTACCTTTTTCAACTCCTCACCTCCTGGGAAATTAATTTCATTATATCATAATCACCATCATTATTATAGACTTCCTAATGAGAGAACATTTAATCAAAAAACACCTGAAACAAGTGGATTTCCACTTCTTTCAGGTGTTCTTTTATTGTCTTAATTGAGAAAATACTTGGCCAATCTTCCCTTCAATAACAAGGTCCGCCTGACTGTCTTGAGGAATACTGGTCTTGTTTATGACGACCAGATGCTTACCTGCAAAGTACTGGATGAGGCTGGCTGCAGGATAGACGACTAAGGAAGTGCCACCAATTATCAGCAGGTCCGCTTGATGGATTGCTTGAGCTGCCTGCTGAAAAACTTCCATATCTAGAGGTTCTTCATAGAGAGTCACATCTGGCTTGACAATACCACCACAGTCTAGGCAGCGAGGTACGGTACCCTTCAAAGCCAGAAAACCGGCCAAATCATAGAATCGCTGACAATTCAGACAGTAATTTCTATCCGCACTGCCATGAAGTTTAAGAACCTTTTTCGAACCAGCCATTTCATGCAAGCTATCGATATTTTGAGTCACAACAGCCTTGAGCTTGCCTTCCTTCTCCAAATCCGCCAAGTATGCATGAGCTGCATTGGGCTTAGCATCTGGATAGAGCAGGTACTTCTTGTAGAAGTCGAAAAATTCCTGCGGATAGCGTTCAAACATAGTGTGAGAAACTAGTTGCTCTGCTGTAAAATGCCGTCCTAGCTTGACACTGTATATCCCATCGGAACTGCGGAAGTCCGGAATATTGGATTCAGTCGAAACTCCAGCCCCACCGAAAAAGACTATATCCCTGCTTTGATCTATCAATTCTTGCAGCCTTGCAATTTTATCCATCCTACTACTCCTTATAAGAGACTTTCTACGATCGCATTTGCTCGGTCGAAGTAAAAAGGCTCCCTCTGATAAACTATGCCTGTCTCCTGCGCCAAATCAACCAGAAGCTCCATAAAGTGCTGAGACGAGAAACCAGTCGTCCGGTGCAATTCTTCCTCATCAAAAGGCCTGATAAGATGGGCAAGCGGATTACGGACTGATCTTTCCAACTCTCTTAGTTGCCCTGCCGATTTTTTGACAGATTCAGGGAAACTCAACTGTAAAATTAATTCTGTCAAGCTAGAAGAGTTGACCGTGCTTTCCGTATGGAAATTTTGCAGGACAGGATGATCAGAATTTCGCATCTTTTCAAACTTCCAACGGTCATAGCTAGCCTCTCTAGAATTATGAATATAGCTGTCAATATCAGGCAACTGCATGCGAATCAACCGCATAAAAATCCTATAAATGGCCGGACTAACTGCTCGAACAAAGTCAATCAATTGTTCATTTCTCAATTTTGCATCTAGGTCATAAAGGTAATTAGCCAGCTGCTCGTCTGCTTCATTTTCATGGCAAAAAAGCTGAAAATCAGCTGGATTCATTCCAGTGATTTCCAACTTTAGATTCATGATAGATTGGATGTTGAGCTCTCTTCGCTCCGCTAATGCTCCAAGAAGACGAACCAAGTCAGACTGGGTAGACTTTCCTGTTCGCTCAGCCAGTTTAAGGGCATAAGCATAGTCATAGCGGGAAATCGCAAAGAGAATAGCTTCTTTAGCATCTACTTTCATGCTTCAGCAATCAAGGTTTCCAAACCAACCTTCATCATATCGGTGAAGGTATTTTGACGTTCTTCTGCAGTAGTGTCTTCATCTGGATTGACCAAACTATCAGAGATAGTCATGATAGCTAGTGCATCAACATGGTGTTGGGCAGCAAGATAGTAAAGCGCTGCTGCTTCCATTTCCACAGCCTTAACACCCCATTTACCTAGCTCGATGTTCTTTTCAAAGTAGTTTGAATAAAAGACATCAGAAGACAAAACATTACCAACGTGGGTGGTCATACCGAGATCTTTGGCGATATGGTAGGCCTTGTCTAGTAAATCAAAGCTAGCAATTTGCGGAAAATCATACTGTGGCCAGTCATTACGGATAATGTTTGAGTTAGTTGCAGCTGCCTGCGCCAAAACCAATTCACGAACATGGACATCTTCGTTTAACGAACCTGCAGTTCCGACACGGATTAATTTTTTAACCCCGTAGTCAATAATCAACTCACGCGCATAGATAGAAATCGAAGGCATTCCCATTCCAGTTCCCATGACAGATACACGGTGACCTTTGTAAGTACCAGTATAGCCAAACATGTTGCGGACTTCATTGAAGCAAACAGCGTCTTCAAGAAAGTTCTCCGCAATAAACTTAGCACGAAGAGGATCCCCCGGAAGAAGAATTTTATCAGCAATTTCACCTTGCTGAGCAGCAATATGGATAGACATAATATAAGATACCAAACCCGTCAAAAAGCGAAGGGAAAATAGGAGTTGGGCGCAGTGAGCGATGCTCGCTAGACCAACTATCTTTTTCCCACTGCTTTTAGGGTGGGTTCAATTCCTTTCTTTCTTAATTTTGATGATTTAGAGGAGAGTAATCAGTATTCAGTTCAGCGAATACGGTAAACCCATCCTTTCTTTTTTTATTGAGTAATTAGGAGAGCTTTCCGCTCGTGTTCAAATCAGAACACATGCTCTACCTTTCTTTTTTATTTTTTAGAATAGGCGTTAAAGAGGCAAAGTAAAAATAGGAAACTGACGACGCATCGCAGATGCTAGACAGTTTATCTTT
>ERZ773213.445-NODE-445-length-24734-cov-3.772641_pt1 | contig 24734 bp, 25 predicted proteins | sample MGYA00580996_ERZ773213 | MGnify/ENA primary metagenome ERZ773213 (study PRJEB29015, sample SAMEA2738152) | human oral metagenome | biome: human oral; feature: human-associated habitat; material: saliva | place: China | collected 2197 ...
CCTGCCAGTGGAACCTGCCGAATTATTGGTCCTGACGGAAAAATGATCCTGTATAATTCAGCTCCACCTCAAAGTGGATATTCTGGAGGGTATTCAAGTGATGACTACTCAAACGTCCCTAGCCAACCCATCCCTTTTTACGCAGCAATCGCTGTGAATAGAAATACTGGTGATTGGGGGTGGTCAACAGGTACTTTGGCTGAATCTTCTGCTATCGAAGATGCCAAAAATAACTGTGAAAAAGTAGGAAATGGCCCATGTGAAGCTGCGGCAACACAACTCAATGGTTGTCTTGCAATGGCATCATCTAGAGGCAAAAATGGTAGTTGGTCTTATTTCTTCTCAAATTCGGGGACTTGTGGCTCAGTTGAAAAAGAAGCATTATCAAACTGTCGAGCAAGCAAAGCTAAAAACTGTAAAATTGAAATCCACCAGCTTGATTCTACGTATCAATACTTGGTTGAACCGCTATTAAGAAACTAGCTTATAGGGAGACATTCACGCACGGCTGTCATATACACTCGTGCGTGAATTGTAAAAGCCCATACTACTTTAATCTTCTTGCTACAAGAGCAGTCAAATTTTTCTCACTTTTTACAAGGAACACCAATCATGAAAAAGTCTCTTCTCTTAACGATTCTTTGTCTTCCATTTATGGCTCAAGCTAACGACAGTACGGGAACAGTCTCTACTGGTGGTGTGGAATATATTAAAAATGAGCATATTGCGATGCAAAAGGAAAACCTATTTATCAGCCAAGATAAAATTAAGGTGAAATATGAATATCGCAATCTAACCGATAAAGACATTACTGAGACGGTGCTATTCCCATTACCGGAAGTGATGCTGCACGATTACGGTGATTTTGCTGACACCCAAAGTTTAATCAATTCTTTTAAGATTTATGCGAATGGCAAAGAAATCAAACCGACGACTCATGTACGCGCATTCTTTTACGAAACCAAAAATGAAGATGATCCAGAGAAAAGAGAATTGGTTTCACATGATGTCACGGACATTCTTCGTGCCTGTGGTTTAACTGAAGAAGAGTTAATGGAGCCTTGGTTACGTAAATCAGATTCTGCAGATAAGAAAATCTTGAAATGTCAGGATCCACGTCTTGATAAATATGCATACAAAGACTCTGAAGATGGCGAGGGTGTCGATATGGAAGTCTTTTGGGGCGGACAAATTATTTATAGTTGGCAACAAACCTTTAAAGCCAATTCAACTACTCAAATTCAGCATGAATATGTCCCTCTTTTAGGATCTGGCATGGGTCTTCATGATCTCGTGAATTATAAAAAGTTTGCCGATACCTTTTGTATTGATCCATCATTTAAAAAATCAGTAAAAGCAAAATCTAATCAAGGGATATACTACCGTGAGCTAGGTTATATTCTCAAAACTGGAGCAAACTGGGCAAAACCTATTGCGGATTTTACGCTTACCATTGAAAGACCCAAAGATCAGATTGTTTCTTTCTGTTGGAAAGGTAAAGGCGAGGTGAAAAAAGTGCTGCAAAATGACAAAGTTGTGCAATATCAAGTAAAAGAAAAAAACTTCTTACCACAGCATGATTTAGATGTGCTATATGGTATAGATGCAAAGTTTTTTAACTAAAAGCTTGCTGAGTAATATGCTTTTACAGTAAAGAGAAGACAAACCTCACAGAATTTTTCACAAGAAATAAAAATGAAAAAATTACTTACATTGGCTTTATGTGCTTTATCCGTTTCAGCTTTTGCAACAAAACCTTCAATCGAAGCTAAAACAACAATACTGCCTCCTCCAATTCTAGAATTTCCTAATTGGTGGAGTGTAATTGCTTATAATCCACAAAATGGTGCTTTTGGTTATGGCGAGGGAAATATGATAAAGCCTGCTCAAAATAAGGCACTAAAGGATTGTGAGCTTGCTTCAAATGATACAAATAAACAACATTGTCAAATTGTCACAGAAGCTAATCATGCTTGTGTTGCATTGGCAACAGGAGATTCTCCTGAAAAATATGCCGCAGTTCGCAATTTCAGAATGAAGCGAGAAGAAATTGAACAAGAAGCCTTGGCAGCCTGTAAAACGAATTCAGCGAATTGCTCAATCACCTTTTCCGCTTGTGAAAAATAATCTTAAAAAAGGAACGCTCTATGAAAAAAATCTTACTTTGCCTGTGCCTCTTTTCTTCTGCCGCTTATGCTAACCAATGTGAAATCATTGATACCGAATTAGCAGCAAGTTATTCAGAGATGAAAACCTACGGCAACTATAACGAAAAAAATGAAGAAAAATACCAGTCTTCAGAAAAACGGTTTAAAGACGCATTAGCCAAAATTGAAAAATTAGAAGGCAAATTCTGCGCTTGGGAAAAAGCGCCTAAAGAGGGTGTGCGTGTGCTCACTTCAAAAGACCAAAAACTGCAAATCCTTGCTTGGGATTGGCAATCTGGCGGGACAATGCATGAATATGGCAGCATTTGGCGTTATCAGTTACCTAATGGCATTTGGAAAACGGAAGTTAATGAGTTAGACTCTTATATAACCTGGCTAGTATCGCTTAAATTGAATGGAAAACCTTACTATTATATAGAAACCGCTGACATCTACAGTCAATGTCATCATGCAATCGCAGCGAAATTTTATCAAATTACGGAAAAAGGTTTAGAAGAAGCCAATCTGATTCAAGGTAAAAAACCAACTTCTAATATTGAGGTATCGTTTATCTCATATACGAATAATGATTTACCAGAATCGAATGCCTATTTTGATTACGACTTGAAAAATAACCGCTTTAGCTTCCCGTTAGTACATCAATTTGAAGATACATGTGGTAACGGAAAAATGACTTCAGAACGCATTTATTATCGTTTTGATGGCAAACTCTTTGTAAAAGAGAAAAAGACTAAAAAATAGATCTATTCCTGTACTCACATAAAAAAGGGGGCTCGAATCCTTATTAAAGGATCCCCCCCCTTTAAGGAACCAGCATGTCTGTCAAAACATTTGAAAAATTGACCGCACTTTTAGATAAACATCAAGCACGCTATCGCGTGGTTGAGCATCCGACTGCAGGGAAATCTGAGGAAGTGGCTAAAATCCGTGGTACAGAATTAGGGCAAGGGGCAAAAGCGCTAGTATGCAAAGTGAAAGGAAATGGCGTAAAACAAGCGGTATTAGTTATATTGCCGGCCGATCAACAATCTGATTTGAGTAAAGTAGCGGCCTATTTAGGTGGTACTAAAGCCTCGCTTGCCAGCCCTGCAGAAGTAGATACCCTAACCGACTGTGTATTTGGTGCAATTCCGCCTTTTAGCTTTCATCCTGATTTGTTGCTAATTGCTGATCCTAGCTTGCTTTCTCGTTATGATGAATTGGCATTTAATGCAGGTACGTTAGAACGTTCTATTATTCTCAATACACAAGATTATGCCTCAATCGTTCAGCCCACATTAGTGGATGTAATAAAAACCGAATAGAGAAAAGATTGGTTGTCTTTCATTTGATTGATACAATGCTTCCGTTTTTCTATTAATTGGACATCTCATGAAAAAATATCTTAAAGCATTTATTCTTTTTCCGTTGATTATTCAAATTATCGGCACTGTTGCCTTAACATTCTCGAATAATGATACTGATCAAATTCAGGGCTCTCTGCTTTCTGTCTTTATTGTCGCTGCAGTGCCAACTTTTCTCATTACGCTTTGGGCCGCATTTCACCGTTATGCAAGCTACAACGTGAAAGCTATTGCATTAATCGCAGGATTAATCGGATTTAGTTACACAGTCGTGGCAGGATTCTTTTATGCCACACTCGTTAATGACATGGGATTTGGCGAATGGTTACGCGCAGGAGGATTAGAAATTACCTGCTTAATGGCCGCAGGTTTGGCACTTTATTCTGTTATGGTATTACCGCTCTTGTTACCTAAAGAACGCCCACTATAAGGCGATTTGAGGCGAATATTGAGCAGTTAAATCCACCAAATCTGCTAATGAAATTGACCGCACTTGATTGTTTTCTGGCAAAAGTGCGGTTAAATTTCTAACTAAAATATCCTGCTCCAACACAAAACATGGCCCTTTGCATTGGGTAAACATTTCCCCATACTTCACCGCTAACAACACGCCATCTTGCCATAAAATCACCGCATCATTTTCCGTGATTTCAGTCAAATAACGTTGAAGGTCTGTCTCAGAATAATGAGCTTGAGAAAAGGTATAAAGCATAATATTCCTTAAAACGTAAACACTTTTTCTGCTTGGCTAAGTTTATTGATCAGCGAAGTGCGGTCAATTTTTTCAGCAGAAATAATGAGTTGTTCTGTTTGCAAATTGTATTGGTCAAGCGAATCGGCGCAGACAAAGCGCTGTTCAATATCGTATAAATCTAATAATTTAAAGGTACGAATAAAGTCTTTTTGTAACAATAACTCAGGATTTTGCCCATCGAGTAAATTTAATACGCCATCATCGATAAAAAAGACACCGATTTCCTCTTCATCACAAAATGCTGTCGCCGCAAGCAAAGCATCTAAACCTTCACGAGAAATCGCATTTCCATGCGGTGCGGTACGAAATAAGAATGCAAGCTTCATAATGTCACCACCCGATCTGCTTTTAATGCCATCGCCATAAACTCGCCTAAGCCTGTAATCTCAAAACCTTCTGCCAAATTGGTTTTATCAGTCTCTTTTGCCGTAAGCGCATCCACTAGGCCACGACGTTGTGAAGCGGCTACACATAAATGCAAAGGAATATGATGCTGCGCTGAAAAGGCTTGCCAAGCTTGCGTGAGATTAAATTCATCATTGGCAGGATAAACCAAGCCATTGCCATTACTCACACCGTCTTGGAAAAAGAAAATTTGGCTAATGGCATGCCCTTTTTCGAGTAAAGCTTGGGCAAATTGATAGGCAATAAAAGCCCCTTGTTTTCCATAAACGGGACTTTTCACGGCGAGAACATAGTTCATTACTCTTGCTCTTGTTTGATTTGACGAATATACAAATACACGGTGTGGCGAGAAATCGCGAGGCGATCAGCCACTAAATTGATTGCATCTTTAATATCAAAAATGCCTTTTTCATAAAGCGAAATCACAATCTGACGGTTCTTATTATTATTCGAAACCGAACGATCTGCATTCACTTCTTCAATGGTTTTTTCTACCGTTTGTGCCACCAATTCTTCCACTGAACTTGCAAAATTGACGGAAGAGGTTTCATTCTGTTCCTGTGTTGGCATAAAGGCCTGCATAAATTGAGAAACCGGCACATCCAAATTAATATTGATACAAAGTAAACCAATAATACGCTGTTTGCTATTTCGAATGGCGATGGTCACAGACTTCATCAACACATTACCTTTCGCACGCGTGAAATAAGGCTTAGATACACTCTCACTTTGCATATTACGCAAGGATTTCAGGGCTAAATCCGTAATCGGGGAACCCACTTGGCGATTGGTATTATGCCCATTGGCAATACAAATCGCAGAATGCTCAATATCTTCCAAAGAATGTAATACGATTTCACAATGCTCGCCAATCAACGCGCTCACGCCATCAACTACCGCTTTATAGGAAATCAGAATAGCACGATCTTCATCAGTGAAAGGTTGTCTATCGGTTAATATCATTTTTCAAATCTGGTAGGGAAAATGACCGCACTTTGGACAAAGTGCGGTTGAATTAAGGATTATTTTTTAGGATTAACGTCTAATACTTCCACTTCGAAGTAAAGTGTTGCATCAGGTGGAATTGAATCGCCTGCACCTTGTTTGCCATAAGCTAATTCAGGTGGAATCACTAATTCGATTTTACCGCCTTTCTTCACTAACTGAAGACCTTCAGTCCAACCTTTGATCACTTGGTTTAATTTAAATTCAACCGGTTGACCACGTTCAACAGAGCTATCAAATACTTTACCATCTGGTAATTTACCAGTGTAATGTACTTTCACAGTATCTGTTGCTTTAATCGCATCACCTTTACCCACTTCAGTGATTTTGTAAAGCAAACCATCTTTAGTGCTTTTTACGCCATCTTTTTTCGCAAATTCAGCGCGGTATTTATCACCTTCTTCTTTTGCAGCTTTCGCTTGTTGTTCTACTTTTGCTTTCGCTGCAGACACTAATTGCTCTTGAATACCATCTAAGGTTTGTTGAATTTTTTCGTCTTTACGAACATCAACCTTACCTTCCAATGCATCTTTTAAGCCATCTAAAATACGCGCATTGTCGTATTGAATCACTTCTTTTTGAGCATCCACTAAATCTTTTACTTGGTTACCCATTAATGCACCTACAGCATAAGACGCATCACTTGCGCTTGGCGCTGCTTTATCTTCTGCAAAAACAGAACCTGAAACGACCGCACTTACCATAAGTGCAGCAAGAGAAAGCTTTTGAATTTTCAACATTTTGCTTGATCCTTTATAATAGAAACGGAATAGTGAATAGGTTAAATCGGATTGACCAAATTCACAACATTTTTTTAAAAATTAGAGAAATTTTATGCAAAATCAACAAATTTTAGAAGATCGCATTGCTGAACTTGAAATGAAAATTGCATTTCAAGAACAACTTTTAGACGAGCTAAACCAAGCATTAGTTCAACAACAGTTTGATATGGATAAAATTCAACTTCAACTCCGCTATCTCGCCGGCAAATTAAAAGATATGCAACCTTCTAATATTGCCAGCCAAGCGGAAGAAACACCGCCTCCGCATTATTAAAATGTAATAAAACCATATTTTATCTAAATGCGTGATCTTCATCACAAATTCATAAAAAATATTTTTATTTTATTGAAAAAATAACCAAGTGTTTTATGGTTACCTCTATAGTTGTATAGCCAAATAGAGGATGTAAAAATGGCAAAGTTAGAAATAAAAAATATTACAAAAAAATTTGGTGACTTTTACGCAGCAAATAATATTACTTTTACAGCTGAAGAAGGCGAGTTTGTCACCTTATTAGGACCAAGCGGCTGTGGTAAAACCTCCTTATTAAAATTAATCGCTGGATTTCATGTGGCTGATGAAGGTGAAATCCTTATTGGAGGAAAAAATGTTAACCATGTTCCTCCAGAAAAACGCAATACAGCCATGTGTTTCCAATCTTATGCCCTTTTCCCTCACCTCAACGTTTCTCACAATATTTGCTATGGTTTAAAACAACGTAAAATTAATATTGAAGAACAAAAACAGCGTTTAAATCTCGCATTGAAACAAATGGATTTAGAATTTCATAAATTGAAATTACCTAATGAGCTTTCTGGAGGCCAACAACAACGTGTCGCATTAGCCAGAGCCATGGTCACTCGTCCAGATGTAATTTTATTTGATGAACCGCTTTCCAACTTAGATGCCAAATTACGCGAAAGTGTACGTTTTGAAATTAAGCAACTCTCAAAACAATATAATTTGACTAGTATTTATGTGACTCATGATCAGGCTGAAGCCCTAACTATGTCAGATAAAATTATTGTGTTAAATAAAGGTGCTATTGAGCAAATTGGCTCTCCTCAAGATATTTATCATCACCCTAAAAATCGCTTTGTGGCAGATTTTATTGGCATTGCCAATATCACAGAAGCCAATGTGAAAAACATCGGTGACAATCTTTATGCAGTTAGTTCTATTTTTGGCAATTTCACTGTATTTTCTGAAAGAAAACCGGAATCGGAACGAATTTATATTTGCTTTCGACCAGAAGACATTGAATTGTTACCAAACGCACAAACGGAAGCGGAAAACCAAATTACAGTAGATATCATCAACACCGCTTTTATGGGCAATATCACGGAAGTGCAAGGAGTCATTAAACGTAATGATGAAGAGAAAAAATTACGCCTGCAACTAACAAAATGTCCGAATTTGAGCGATAAACTCACCTTTACGGTTCCCCGCCATGCGATTAAATTCTTGGAGTCCGTAAAATGAAAAGTCTCAAAAATGATGTAAAAGCATGGTTATTGCTATGCAGCGGTTTAGGTACAATCCTATTTTTAATGGGGTCCACGTTCTACATTGTCGTCTCTCAAAGCCTTGGTTTATACAGTATGGGTGGGGAAGAAAGCCAATTTAGTTTGGAGTATTGGCAAGCCGTATTAAATAGCCCTGTATTCCAAAATTCGTATATTTATTCCGTAAAAGTGTCCTTATTAGGGGCGATTTTATCCATCATCGTGGCTTATCCCATTGCCATGTGGTTGCGTAAAAAATTGCCTGCTAAGGTAACGATCATCACCATCTTGCGGGCACCTATGTTGGTACCGGGATTGGTTGCCGCCTTTTTGTTCGTCAATATGATTTCTTACCACGGCATTCTTAACGAAGTATTCGTTTATTTAGGCATTTGGGACGAACCGAAAACCCTACAAAATGACGAATTTGGTTGGGGGGTAGTGATTTTACAAATGTGGAAAAACATTCCCTTTGCTTTAATTCTGATTGGTGGCGCAGTCAATTCACTAAAAACTGATTTATTAGATGCGGCAGCTAATTTAGGTTCGAGCCCTTGGCAACGTTTTCGTTATGTGATCTTCCCACTAACCTTAGGTGCGGTACAAGTTTCCTTTATTTTAATATTTATCGGCGCACTCGGTGATTTCGCCTTTTATAGTATTGCAGGTCCTCGTAGTACCTATTCTTTAGCACGTTTAATGCAAATGTCCGCCTATGAATTTGAAGAATGGAATCAAAGTGCGGTCATGGCATTAACTATTATGTTGACCTCTGCCTTCTTCACCATCCTAGTGTCATTATTGATTAAACCATTAGCCGTCAAACGTGGAGAAGTCAAATGAGTAGTTCTGTACAAATCACAACGAAAAATGGTCGATTAATCGCACGTATTTCCTTAACGTTCTTTATTCTTGCTAATTTTATTTGGTTGTTCCTACCCTTTTTAATGGCTGGTTTATGGTCATTGGTAGATCCCGCTAAACCGTGGAGTTATCCAGATATTTTCCCTCAATCATTATCTTTTGAACGTTGGAAAATCGTCTGGGAAACCACCTCTTTACCTGAAGCAATGTTTAATAGCTATACCATTGCGCCTACGGTTTCTCTGATCACTATTTTACTCTCTCTCCCAACAGCTTATGCATTTGGACGAATGGAGTTTAGAGGTAAAAAATTAGCAGAATTATTAACACTGATTCCATTGGTTATTCCAGGCATGATTATTGCCCTATTCTTTAGCCGTATGTTATTGGATTTAAATATTAATAATCCATTCATCGGCATTGTTATTGGGCATGTGGTACTCACGTTACCTTATGCTATTCGGATTTTATCCGCGGGCTTTTCTTCTGTACCGCAAGACCTTATTGATGCTAGCCGTGACTTAGGTGCATCTAAATTTACCGTTTTCAAAGACGTATATATGCCGATGTTAAAACCCAGTTTTTTAGCATCAATTATTTTCTGTTTAGTGAAAAGTATTGAAGAGTTTGCTATCGCTTTCGTTATCGGCTCACCAGACTTTATTACCGTGCCAACCATTTTATATTCTTTCCTCGGTTATTCTTTTATTCGTCCGAATGCGGCCGTTGTATCGATTATTTTGTTGGTACCAAACATTATTTTGATGATGATTATCGAAAAATTGTTGAAAGGGAATTATCTCTCTCAATCCACAGGAAAAGCATAATTTTCACAAGGAGCATCTTATGCAAAAAAATATCCGTAAACTTCTATCCATTGGTCTTACCGCTGCCGCCTTGGCTGTCAGCACTTTCGCCTCGGCTTCCACAGACTTAAGTGGTAAATCTTGGAGTGAAATCGAAGAACTCGCTAAAAAAGAAGGAAAATTGACAGTTAGCGTTTGGTATTTGCAGCCGCAATTCCGTAATTTTGTCAAAGAATTTGAAAATCAATACGGTATTAAAGTCAAAGTACCTGAAGGCACCTTGGACGGTAATATCAATAAACTGATCGCTGAAAAAAATCTAGAAACCGGCAAAATGGACGTGGTTGTGTTAAATGCTGACCGTTTAGGCAATGTAGCGAAAAATGACATTCTTGTAAAACTTAATAACTTACCAAATTTCGATAAATTAAATCACCACTTACAAGGTGTTGAATTGGGCGATATGGCAGTAGGTTATTGGGGAAACCAAACCGGTCTAGCTTATGATCCTATGCGAATCAAAGAAGAGGAATTGCCACAATCTTGGGCAGATATGGAAAACTATATTGATAAAAATCCAAAAAAATTCGGCTATTCAGATCCTAATGGCGGTAGCTCCGGTAATGCGTTTATTCAACGAGCTTTAGTGTACATCAATGGTGATTATGATTATCGTACCGATAAAATCGATGAAGCACAGATTGCTAACTGGAAGAAAACCTGGGATTGGTTCAGCAGTAAAAAAGATGCGCTAATCCGTACGGCTTCGAATGCTGATAGTCTAACTCGTTTAAACGACGGTGAGTTAGTAATTGTCTCCGCATGGCAAGATCACTTGTTCAGCTTGCAAAAACAAGGTGCAATTACTGACCGTTTAAAATTCTATGTACCCAAATTTGGGATGCCTGGCGGTGGTAATGTTGTAACCGTAGCAAAAAATGCACCGAACCCAGCCGCATCACTTGTTTTCGTGCATTGGATTACCTCACCTGAAGTACAACAGAAATTAAACCAAGAATTCGGTGTTCGTCCACTAAATAGTGAATCTGGTTTGAAAGATACTATTTTCTTCTCAACGCCATGGCGTAAAGCCGAAATGGAAGCCTTCACGAAAGAGGTTATTTCGAGATAAACAATAAACCGCACTTTAACGTGCGGTTTACTTTTATAAGATAATAAAGTGCGGTCAGTTTTAACCACATTTACAACCAAACAAAATAAGTCATGCTGCCGATGATGGCGATACAGAATAGGTTTAAAATCAAGCCGACTTTGGCCATATCGAGTTGTTTCACATTTCCTGTTGCAAACACAATAGCATTTGGCGGTGTAGCGATTGGCAACATAAATGCACAACTTGCCCCACAAGCGATAATTGCTGCTAAAGCGATAGGCGGTAAATTCATGGATTGTGCCACTGAAATCACAATTGGCATAATCAATGCTGCACTGGCGGTATTCGATGTAAATTCTGTTAGGAAAATAATAAATGCCGTCATGACAAAGCAAAGCACCCAAAGTGGTTTGGTTTGCACAAACTGAACGATACTATCCGCCATAATCTTACTGGCACCAGAATCTTTCATTACGATACTGAGTGTTAAACCACCACCGAATAAAACGAGCACGCCCCATTCAACACGTTCTTGAATTTCTTTCCAACTCGCGACACCTGAAACACAAATAAAGATCACAACGCATAGCGCAATTACAGTATCAAAGTTTTCGATTTTTTTCGGTAATTCAAGGACAGCACTAATCCATGGGTTTAAGAGAGAGCTGAAAAGCAACATAATCGCCATACCGATAAAGATCACTAAGGTAATGATATTTTTTCGGTTAAAACTGACTTTCTCAAGCGACGGATTAAATTCAACAGAAAAATCTGGACGTAAAATCACCCATAAAGAAAAAATCATTGAAGGCACAAGTAAGATCATTACCGGGAAACCGTAGCCTAGCCATTCAGTGAAGGTCACTTGAATTTGAGATGCCAAAATCGCGTTTGGTGCACTTCCCACCAACGTACCAATACCACCGATACTGGCACTAAATGCCATGCCTAACAATACAAAGGCGTACAACCGATGATTTTTCTCTGCATTGATACCTTTTAACATCCCCATAGTAAGCGGTAACATCATCGCCGCCACAGCGGTGTTGTTAATCCACATGGAAAGGAATGTGGTTGCGGTGAAAAGGTAGGTAATAGAAAGTTTTAAGTTTCCTTTGGCCAAACGGATAATGTAATTCGCAATAATCTTGTCTAGATTCTGAATTTGCAGCACCGCAGCCACCACAAATCCCCCAAAGAACATATAAATAATTGGGGTAGAGAATGGTGCGAGAGCTTTTTGCGTATTAATCAAGCCTAATCCTATGGCCACGACAGGCACCATAAGGGATGTCACGGTAATATTAAAGGCTTCCGTTAACCATAAAATACCAATGAAAATCAGCAAGGCTAACCCGCGATTCTCTTGAGCAGAAAAGGGCAATATTTTGATTAACACCAACATGAAGACAAAGTCTAAGGCAAGAATAATGAGACTTTTATATTTAGAGAGAAAGGTTTGTTGAGTTTGCATATACAATCTCCTATAAAACGATAGGGGAGATTATTAATTAGCATTTAACCGAAAAAATTGAAACATATTTTTAACAAATTTGTGACATGCTTCAAACTATTTTTGTATAAACAACAAACCGCACCTAAAAGTGCGGTCTGTTTTGCTTTCGTTTTTTATTGTTGCATGCGTGCTTGAATACGTTCTGGCAATCTTAATCCAACAAGAGCAACAAGAACAATTGTCCAGAATAAGGTCACATACACAAGGGCTGAACCAAGTCCTACTCTTTCGCTAAGTTTGGCGGCAATCACAGGAGCCACCCCACCACCGATTGCAGCAAAATTATAGATGAAACCGATACCTGTGCTTCGCATTTCAGCTGGGAAGAAAGTCGCCATATATTTTGGTACTAAACCGGCAATCCCTAAGTTAGTTGCAAGTAAGAAGAAGAGCAACGCACCAAGTGCTAATACATTATTTTCTGGCAAATAGAATACTGGGAAGAGGAAGAAAAGCGATAACAATAAGCTATATACAAAGGTTTTCTTCTCACCTAATTTATCCCCAATAAAGCCTGCAATTAAGGTACCGATGAGGATACCAAAGCCTGCCCAGAACATCAGTGATTTCACATTTTCAGCATAGCCGTTTTCTTTGAGGTAAAGTGGAAGTAAACCTACTACTGGCCAGTTTACAGAGAAAATTGAATAGCAAACTAAGAAAATAATTAAGGTGATTGGTAATTGTTTTTTAGTGAACAGGTCAGTAAGTGGAACTTTATTCACTTTACCCGCTGCTTTCGCTTGTGCCCATTCTTCACTTTCAGGGGCATGGCGACGAACATAGAGCACTAAAGCGACTGGAGCTAAACCAATAAAGAAAGCCACACGCCAACCATAAGCTTGCGCAACCCAAGGAATCACTTGAGAAGCAAGAATATTACCGATGGAAAAACCACTCACTAAAAATGCACTGGCTTTTGTACGCAAATGTTTTGGCCAGCTTTCAATGGCATAAGAGGAAGAACACGCATATTCACCTGCCATCCCCATACCTATAATCATACGGAAGATGAAAAGCCAAATATAACTGGTGGATAAGCCGCACAAGAATGTGCCGACGGAATACGTAATAATGGAAACAATCATCGCCAAACGACGACCATACTTATCGGCAAAACTACCAAAAATTGCCCCACCTAATGGACGTGCGACGAAAGCCGCAAGTAGTAACGTGGATGTTTCCGTTGTGCTCATGGCGAATTCCTTTTGAATATCCAAAAGCACGTAAGTGATAAGCATATAATCGAAGCCATCAAAAACATAACCTAACCAAGCCGCAAATAACGCTTTTTTTTGCGTAGGACTGACTTCTTTATACCATGGTAATGATGTTGCCATAACAACCTCCCTTCCTTGTATTTGAGAATTTTGTGGTATAGATCACAGAATTTAAAATTACCGCTAATTTCTGCTTGCATAAATAAAGATAAGACGTATGATGTCTTATGTCAATAAAAGAGAATGAGAGCTGGATCACAAATTCAGAAAATAGATTAGAAAATGAGAACAGAAATGAAAAAAACAAGTAAAAAAGAAGCAAGTCTCGTTTTGCAGGATAAAATCAAATCGCTCATCATTAAACAAAATCTCAAATCTGGCGATTTGATGCCAACAGAAAATGAACTGATTGAACAGCTTGGTGTGAGCCGTTCCAGTTTACGTGAAGCCATTAAATCTTTAGAGGCGCTACACATTTTAGATATTCGCCATGGTGTTGGTACTTTTGTGAGTGAATCCTCTCTTGTGCCAATGATCCGCGGATTAAGCTTTCACACCCAACTGAATTTACATAATGATCATAATCAGCTAATTAATATTTTGGATATTCGGGAAATTTTGGAATACGGCTTTGCTCCGATGGTGTTGGGAAAAATTAGACAAGAACAGACCGCACTTTTGCAAAAATCAGTGGCAAATATGGAGAAAAATGCACGAGAACAAAAGTTTTCACCTAAAGATGAATACCACATTCATTTAAAACTTTATGAACCATTAAATAATCCGTTACTGATTCAATATTTAGATGCGTTTTGGCAAATTTATCAGCAAGTAGAAAAAGGCTTACCACCACCAATACTTTCGCCTGAAAAATTAGCCATGCAACACCGTGAATTAATTGATGCCGTAGAAGCTCATGATTTAGTACGGATGCAACGCGCGATCTTGCAATATTTCCAAAGTATTCGCCAACGCTTACAACAAGGAGGGCATGATGCAAACTAATGGATTAAACATTGCCTTAATTGGCTGCGGCTTTTTTGGTGTTCAATTGGCTTCAGCATTTGATAAAGCCCAAGCAAACTTAATTGCAGTGACCGATATCAATCCTTCTCTTGCACAAAAACTCGCAGACCAATACGACAGCCAAGCCTTTTTTAGTGTGGAAGAAATGTTGGCTGAAACCAAACCTGATTTAGTGGTTATCGCCACACCAAACTATGCTCATTATTCCCCAGCTATCTTAGCGTTAAATGCAGGCTGTCATGTCTTTATTGAAACACCTTTTACCTTAAGCTCCTCCCAAGGCCAACATTTACGCCGTCTTGCTGAAGAAAAAGGTAAAGTCATTTTTGTGGGCCATTTGGAACGTACGTTACCTGGCATGTTAAAAGTCAAAGTGGCTTTAGAACAAGGAAAATTAGGCCGCATTACGGTCGCACGCGCTATGCGTCAGCGTTGGATTGAAAACCTACCAAACAAAGAATGGTGGAAATTAGATGCCAATCTTACGGGCGGCGAGCTTTTTCACCTCATTCACGAACTGGATTTACTCTGTTGGTTATTAGGCGATATTGAGGCGGTCTTTGCTCAAGCGGCTAATCAAGCGCATCACGATACGCCAGACAGCCGTGATGTGTTGCAGTTGCTATTACGTTTTAAAAATGGCGTATTAGGTTCGCTCGAAATGGGCACGGCTTATCGATTACACCAATGGGGCATTCAAATTCATGGTGAAAATGGTGTGATTGAAGTCAATTTCTTTACCTCAAGTGTCACATTTAATTATCTAGATGGAAAAATAGAACACGTTGATTTATTTGATGAATTTGAGGCTGATTTATCTTTACGCGAAAGTGCCAAAGGCACTCAGCAATATAATGTCACCCACGCACCTTGCCAACTTTGGTTAAGCCGAGCGGCTGAAATCGAAGTACAAAGCGTGGTAGAGCACTTAACGCAAGGAAAAACCAGCCCATTAAGTCTATGTTTAACTGAAGCCATCGAAGTTGCAGAAGCAGCGAAGCAATCCATGGTAACGGAAAAACAAATCTCAGTGAAAAAATAAGGAGTTTATTATGATGCGATATGGTGTTGTTGGCGTTGGCTATTTTGGTGCGGATTTAGCCCGTTTCATGAATGAATTTGATGATGCACAGATTACCATGGCATACGACCCTGAAAATGGTGAAACCATTGCTCAAGAATTACAATGCGTAGCGGCAAAATCTCTTGAAGAATTGGTCACTTCCCCTGACGTGGATTGTGTGATTGTGGCTACACCAAACTACTTACACAAAGAACCGGTTATCCTAGCAGCGAAAAACAAAAAACACGTTTTCTGTGAAAAACCAATCGCCTTAAGTTATCAAGACTGTGATGACATGGTGCGCGCTTGCGAAGAAAATGGTGTCACCTTTATGGCTGGCCATGTGATGAACTTCTTTAACGGTGTTCACCATGCCAAAGAATTAATCAATCAAGGTGTGATCGGTAAAGTGCTTTATTGCCACACCGCACGTAACGGCTGGGAAGAACAACAACCAACCATTTCATGGAAAAAAATCCGTGAAAAATCTGGCGGCCACTTATATCACCATATTCACGAATTAGACTGCGTACAATTCATTATGGGTGGTATGCCAAAAACCGTTACCATGGCGGCCGCCAATGTTGCACACAAAGGCGAAAAATTCGGTGATGAAGACGATATGATTTTTGTCACCATGGAATACGATGATAATCGCTTTGCTGTTCTCGAATGGGGTTCGGCTTTCCGTTGGGGTGAACATTATGTATTAATTCAAGGGGAAAAAGGCGCGATCAAACTGGATATGTACAATACCAAAGGTACCCTTCGTGTGGATGGAAAAGACACCTATTTCCTCATTCACGAAACCCAAGAAGAAGATGATGACCGTACCCGTATTTACAACAGCACAGAAATGGACGGCGCAATTCAATACGGTAAACCGGGCAAACGCACACCTTTATGGTTGAGTTCTATCATGAAAAAAGAAATGCGTTATTTAAACGATATTCTCCATGGTATGGAGCCAACTGAGGAATTTGTAAAATTACTCACTGGTGAAGCTGCCCGTGCCGCCATCGCCACTGCCGATGCGTGCACCCGTTCTCGTTACGAAAACCGCAAAGTTGATTTATCAGAAATCATCGGTAAATAAAAATAATGTAAAAATTAACCGCACTTTGGTTGAGGAATCAAAGTGCGGTTGTTTTTTAAAGGATATAAAGAGCTTCTACACACCTCAACTTTAAGGATAACAAGCCTAGTTTTCACCAGTCTAAGTTATAGCACTATCACTAGAAAATCGATAAAGAATTTGCATTATTCTCAATCTCTGTATACACTAACAGCAAGGATAAATTCCAGAAAAGGGAAATTATTATGATAATTACATATTTGAAAATTGATAATTTATACGGTTTTCATAACTCCGAATTAGATTTAAGTTATAGTCGAAAAGTGTCCAAAAGTAGTATTCCTTACGAATATCTACCAGATAGAAAATCCTTCAATTTTAAACGAGTATGCATTATTTCGGGAACTAATGCTAGCGGTAAAACTTCACTTGGAAGAGTTATATGTGGAATAGAAAACTTTATAGAAAGAAAAACAATTCTTCCTATATTAACATCTGCAATCTGTAATAAAGATAATCCAGCCATAATAGAAATTGAGTTTGTCACCCCATCTGACAACTTCATACATAAACTAGAATTGTCATTTATTGATAGTGGACTAGCTATAAAAAAATTACTATATATATCACTGCCAATAGGTAAAAATGACAGTTGTTATACGATGAGAAACAAACTCCAATTAGTCAAAGAAAAAGGTAGAAATAACACTGGTTCTTACATCAATAGTGAAAATGATGGTATTGCAACTTCATTTGAAGAATTCTCTTCGATAGATTTCGAAGATATGGCTTGGATGTTCATGTTTTCTGAAAATAAAGGTGATGATAAATTCAGTAGCTCAAATACTGTTTCTTGCAAGTTATTTAATAAAATACTGCAAGCATTCGATCCATCCATTGCCTCTGTTCAACCTTTATCACCAAAAAGTAAAAAAAATAAAGGTGAAAGTAATCCTATTTCTGCATATGAAATACAATTCCACAATAATGATAAAGTATTAATCAATACTTTAGGTGAGATAGCAGGAGAAAGAGAATCTATAAATAGATTTTCTAAGGGTACTTATGATGCCATAAAATTAACTAGCTTTATTAGCCGTGTTTTTTCTGAAGCTCAACAAAAAGGCAGTTGTTGTACACATTTTTTAGATGAGCAAATGGCATATACTCACTCAAATTTAGAGCAACATATATTAAATTTAATAATAAGTAAACTTAGTCCATACTCTCAATTTTTCTACACTACCCATAACTATGACATACTAGATATGGGACTCCCAATTCATTCATTTTTATTTATGAGAAAAAATGGAAATTATTCGAGCATAATCCAACCAGAAAAAATTTTTAATAAAAATGATAGAAATTTATCTAATTATGTAAAGAATGATTACTTTAATACACTGCCTGATACATCAAAATTAGATACATTATTGTGGGAGGATTAATATGTCTCAAATAATATTCATTGTAGAAGGGGAAACAGAGCAAAAACTTACTAATACTTTATACCTAGGTAAAGTAATAATAGCTAATCTATGGAACTTAGATCCTAAAAAAATTTATTCTATTCTGAGACTAATTCCCAATAAAGGAACAAAAGTTTTTATAGTTTGTGACACAGATTGTATCGATAATTCTAAAAAAGAGAGGTTTATAAAAAACTTTCATTCTATAAAAAAACATATTGGCAAAGATAATATCTTTCTATTTCAACAAAATTCAAATCTAGAGGGCGAGTTGTTATATTGTTTAAATATAAATATAAAAGTGCTTTATTCACTTTTTAATAATGCTTCCGGAAATGGGCAATTCAAGAGAAATTTTATAGATGAAAAAAACCTCTTAAAAAAATTGAACTCCAGCGGTTTCGATCCACTAAAATTGTGGTCTCGTCCATTATGCTCAGATTTATCTGAATTACAAAATTTCCATACTTCACCTCAGGGCTTTTCATCTATGATTTCTAGAAATTAGATAATAAAAATCCTATATTATGTAGTGCACAACTGTATTTAAGATAGTAACTTCATTATTAACACTATGGCGATAACCGCTCTCTTTCCCATTTTCCATCATTGAATAAATAACAAATTCTGTCATGCAATCGACTTGGACGACCTTGCCAGAATTCAATACGATCAGGAATCACAAGATAACCGCCCCAATATGGTGGACGAGGGACGTTTAATGGGTGTTTTGCTGCAATCAGAGCAGCTTTCGCTAATAAAGATTTGTGGCTAGAAATGACCGCACTTTGCTCGCTGGCCCAAGCGCCAATTCGGCTGGTGTAAGGGCGAGTCGCAAAATATTCATCTGATTGTTCAGGCGAGATTTTTTCGGCTTTGCCCTCAATACGAACAGAACGTTCTAATTCAGGCCAAAAGAATGTTAGGGCAACGAAAGGATTATGTTCTATGGCGCGACCTTTTCGGCTGTGATAATTCGTAAAAAATACAAAGCCTTGTTCATTCACTTCTTTCAACAGCACCATTCGACTTGTTGGTCGTCCGTCTTCATTGACTGTCGCAACATTAACACCTGTCGGCTCGTTTACTTTAGCCGTAATCGCTTCGTTGAGCCATTTTTCAAATTGTTTTATTGGGTTGGGATCACAATCATGCTGAGAAAGCGCCTGTTTGCAATAATCCTCACGAATATCATGTAAGTCCATTTTCTTTCTCCTTTTGCTTGAAAACAAAAAGCCCTTGCAACTGCAAGGGCTAGTATAGTCCGTTAATTATTTACCATCAACACTCACGCCATAAAACGCATCGTAGCCGAATGGGCTTTGTACGTAGCCTTTTACTCGAGGGCTAAGTGGTGCAAAACCAACTGAGTGTGCAACTGGAATCCATGGCGCTTGCTCATGGAAAATCACTTGTGCTTTTTTATAAAGTGCTGCACGCTCATCTTTATTGGTTAAGCCAATCGCTTTATCTAATAAGGCATCAAATTCTGCATTTTTGAAACGAGCAAAGTTTGAATTGCCAGCGTTAGCACTTGCAAGTAATGGAGAAAGGAAGTTATCCGGATCACCGTTATCACCTGACCAACCGAAGATACCTGCAGTTAATTCACCTGCTTTAGCACGTTTTTGATAGTCAGCCCATTCAAACGTGACTGGATTTGCTTTTACGCCCACTTTCGCCCAGTCTGCCATCACAAGTTCAGCCATACGTTTTGGATTTGGGTTAGACGCACGTACCACTGGTTGAATCCAGAAATCAGTTTCAAAACCGTTTGGATAACCTGCTTCCGCTAAAAGCTGTTTCGCTTTCTCTGGATCATACGGATAATCTTGGATTTCGTCGTTATAACTCCAAATTGTTGGTGGTAGTGGGTTTTTCGCTGCAGTGCCTGCACCTTGATAAACCGCTTCAATAATTGCTTTTTTATCTACAGCATAGTTCAATGCTTGGCGTACTTTCGCGTTATCAAACGGTGCTTTCTCTGTATTGAATGCGATATATGCCACGTTCAAACCTTTTTGTTCCAAAAGCTGTACTTTCGGATCAGTTTTCATTTTGGCTAAATCCGCCACGTTCGGGAAGAGAATTAAATCACAAGAACCTGCTTGTAACTTTGCATAACGCGTAGTTGCATCTGGTACAATGCTGATGACTAAGCGATCAAGTGGTGTGCGACCTTTCCAATAGGTTTCATTTGCCACATATTGTGCCGCTTGGTCAGTTTTGTAATCTACAAAAATAAACGGACCTGTACCCACTGGTTTGTTATCGATCGTTTCTGGTTTACCCGCTTTCAACATCGCATCTGCATATTCAGCTGAGTAAATAGAGATAAAATCCATCCCCAAGCTTGCTAAGAAAGTCGCATCTTTTTTATTCAAGGTGATACGAACGGTGTTGTCATCCACTTTCTCAACTGATTTTAATAAATCTGGGAATTTCATCGCTTTGAAATACGGATAAGTCCCTTTCGATACGTTGTGATAAGGGTGGTTAGGATCTAACTGACGTTGGAAAGAAAAGACCACATCATCCGCATTAAAATCACGTGTTGGCGTAAATTCTTTTGTCGTATGGAATTTCACCCCTTTACGCAAATGGAACGTGTAAGTTAAACCATCATCACTGATCTCCCAACTTTCAGCCAATGCAGGCTCAAGGTCAGTTGAACCTTTTTTGAATTCAACCAAGCGGTTATACACTTGTTGTGAACTCGCATTGTAAGATGTGCCTTCCATTACCAATGCTGGGCTAAAGCCAAGTGGTGCTTTTGCCGTACAGTACACAAATGTGTTATTGCCCGAAGGTTTTGCTGTTTCTGCTTTCGCAGTTTCTTTTGCAGCAGAACCAGATTGATCACAAGCAGCTAAAAACAAACTCGCTGCAACAAGTGTTAATGTCGCTTTTAGTTTCATAAGTTGTCCTTTCTTTGTAAGGTAAGTTTCTCGCTTACCCAACCATCAATTGTGGTAGATTCAAATCCACCCTGTATATAAAATTTTACTTAAGATATAAGCAAATCAAACTTTTACAAAATAAGAAAATGATCTTTCTTATAACAAATTAAACTAAAGGTGACAATAAGGTAGCATAAAAGGTCACTAAAAAATGCGGTTAGATTCTTAATCGCCTTACACAATAAAATCCAACCGCTTTCATTCCATAAACTAAATATCTTCTTCTCTTGCTAAATCTTGGAATTTATGAATATATCCTGCAATTTCTGTTGCATATTCTTTTATCATCCTTGCTCGACGGTGAGGATGTTTGAAGTATTCAAAATCACTACCATCTAATGTCCAAAAATTTAAATGATATTTATCAGGGTTTTTCCAACCAAACCACCAAGGGTTAGCATTAAATGAACTTGAGGTAGATTTTGTTAGTTCAATGATTTTATCATCATATTCACTATTTTCTCTCGTCTCTTCTGGGCGACGGAATCCATAATAAAGCCATTTATCTAACTCCAGTTTAAAAGTAAGATTTTCTCCCTCTTTGGTTTGATAAACAAAAATTTCAATACCATACCAACGATGACGATTTCTTGAGCGAGCATAATATTGCGTAACATCCTGGCTAAAATCTCTTTTCTCAAATTCAAGACCTTGTAAAAGAAGTTGATCTTGCATCTCATTCCAAAAATAATTTTGCATTTGATATTTATCGAGTTTTTCTCCTTCAATAAATAAATCACATTGTGAAAGTAAGGTTTGAACACTTTCTTTAGCTATTGGATTACTTGTTGTTTTATATAAATCATTTTTTAATATAGCCACAATACTAAATAATTCTTCAGCAAATGATGCATAATAACTAGCAACTAAATTTTGCTTCTCTTCACCAGCTGACATAAACTCATTCATTTTTTTGATTAAATTTGCTACACGCTCAAAGATAGCTTGTGTCGTTTCTTCAGTACTGTGCATCTGGATATAAGAAAGCTGAAAGAGCAAATCTTTTAATTCATCAATTGTATCGACAGGATCTTTATTTAATGCAATCTGTACTTTACCGTCTTCTACAATATCTTTAAGTTTCTCAAGAAATTGGTGATACACCTCCTGTTTCTTTTCAAAGACTGTCAGATTTTTATCTCTCTCCTCTTCTGTTGCAGTTTGTCCTTGCAATAGGAATACGGTCACAATAGCTGTTAATATTGCACCAATAGCGCCATTGTTAATTTCCTCAATAATTTTAGGAATACTATCGTCATATATTTTATCTAGAATAAATAAACTTAATGACACGCTAAGTAAAATACCTAGCCAAGCATAAATTTTTTTAGACATAATCATGGTTCCTTAGGATTATATAATTCTTATAAGGTCTATTTATTTCCCATTCAACATAACAAATATCTCATTATTCAGTTGATGGTGTTATTAAAATAAATATAAAAGTGCAGCTTTCACTCACTGCACTTTAAATATACCTACCAGGCTTTCAAGATAAGTTGACCAAATGCAACTAAGAGAGGATTACCATCCAAATCATAACTATTACGGCTAGTCGCATTTATTTTAGGTTTAATAATATCTCGTTCAACAACCCATGTATCACGTGATGTAGCATTAATTTTTGCCTTTAGTTCTTTGCCGTCAAAGACCCAAGTTTCTCTGCTAGTTGCATTAATTTTAGCTTTAATCTCTTTGCCATTATAAATCCAAGTTTCACGGCTCCCACCATTTTTAGGTTTTAATTCAGAACCATTACATACCCAATCTTTTGGTAGATAGATTTTTTCCATTTTTTGTTCCTCTTAGGTTAATTAACATAATTTTTAAAACTTATAGTCTTTCTAATATTAATATTAATAATTTTTTAATCAAGTTTTTAAAAGAGATTTTATTCTTAAAATATAAACATGTAATATTATACTTGTTGATAATATTTGTATTATAAACGTACAATCACTCTACTTATTGTTTTTTCCGCAAATGATCCCCGTCTGTTTTATGCAAATAGCTCAATATCCAAACTAGTGCGATCGCAAAAACAGAAGTGGTCAGAAACGTGTAACTGAAAGCATGTTGTAATGCTTCGCCTTCGTTACCAATGAATTGACGGTATAACGTTAAAATAATGGATGCTACGGCGATACCAAAACCAATGCCCACTTGTTGCACAATGCTTAATAAGGTTGAACCAGCACCACTTTGTTCCTGTGATAGATCGCCAACGGTGAGTGTATTAATTGAGCTAAAAATCATCGACATACAGGCACCGTACCACATCAAATTACATATAATCCACATTGTTGATGATGAGGAATCAAGCCATGACATAGAAACCGTTGAACCAGCCATTAAAAGTGACGATAAAATTAACGTGGTTTTATAACCTAGCATATTTAAAATATGCCCAATAAAGCGTTTAAATACGACGGACATTAGTGCAATAGGTGCAAGCAACCAGCCCGACACTTCAGCTGAATAACCAAAGGAAAGTTGGAACATTAATGGCAATAAGAATGGCACTGCCGAGCCGGAAAGACGGATAAAAATATTAGCTGCAATGCCTAATCGGAATGTCCTTGTATTGAAAAGAGATAACGGCAAAATAGCACGCTCATTACCTTTCGCATAAAAATAATAAGCCATCAATAATGCGATGCCAATCGCTAATGCACTGTATGTGGTTATGCGATCACTATGACTTTCACCGAGTAAATCAAGCCCGAGCGTTAAACCAACTAAACCAAACGCAAAGAGCAAAAAGCCCGTCCAGTCTAACTTATTCGCATTACCCTTATGATTTCCCATCACTTTAGCCGCCGCCCAAAAGCCTAACATGCCAATAGGAATATTGATTAAGAAAATCCAATGCCATGACGTATGCACCACAAGCCAACCACCTAAAATCGGACCAAGAATCGGGCCAATCAATCCCGCTGTCGCCATTAAATTCCAGGCATTAATTAATTGATTTTTCGGTACGGTTTGAATAATCGCAAGACGGGCAACAGGCATCATAAATGCCCCACCAATACCTTGGATAATTCGTGCGAGCACAAGGGTCTCGAGAGAGATTGACATCGCACAAGCTACCGAGCCGAATACAAAGGTAAAAACAGCAGAACGGAAAACAGTGAGTGTACCGAATTTCGCTGCCGCCCAAGCGGTTAAAGGAATAAATAAGGCAACGGCAAGAGAATAGGCGATAATCGCCATTTGCATTTCAAAGACAGGGGTTTGCAGATCTGTTGCAATAGTTGGTAAGGCAGTATTTAAAATAGTCGCATCCAAGCTTTGCATAAACAAAGCCATGGAAGCTACCCAAGCCAGCCCTTTATAGTGCTGACTTTCTATTACTGCGTCTTTTTCCACCATTGATAAATAAACTCAGCGATCTGTTCAATGTGATTAATATCTAATAAAGTGCGGTCAGTTTCAAGCGAATAATCCGTTGCTAAAGCCAACACGTTTTCATCTAATTCTGGCAAAGGTTTTATCATCTCTTGTCGATGCAACAGAATCTTTGGAATAGGTTCTTGTTTAAATCCTTCCACCAAAACTAAATCTGTTAAATGACGATCAAATTGTTGGCTTAAATAGGCTAATGAAACTGGTTCTTGAGGGGTTTCTGTCATCAATGCCCAGCGAGTATCACAAG
>ERZ773213.458-NODE-458-length-24229-cov-42.085174_pt1 | contig 24229 bp, 34 predicted proteins | sample MGYA00580996_ERZ773213 | MGnify/ENA primary metagenome ERZ773213 (study PRJEB29015, sample SAMEA2738152) | human oral metagenome | biome: human oral; feature: human-associated habitat; material: saliva | place: China | collected 2197 ...
ACCTTCCCGTTCCTGTACGTCGTCCTCGATGAGATGATGTCCCTCGCCAACGCCATGGGCAAGGAAGACGCTCGCGAGTACCGCGAGCTCATTGAGCGGTTCGTGTCCGAGTTCCCGGCCCTGGGTATGCGCGCCATCTTCATCCCCCACCGAGTGAAGAACGACGTGATCCCCAAGAGCGTGTCCGAGCTGATCTCCGTGCGCATCACTGCGAAGTCAGCCAGCGACGCGAGCGCCGCCGAAAACCTCGGCCTGAACTCAGCCAGCGAGTTCCCGTACAAGCTCTCCAACGCTGGCGACGTGGCAGTGCGCATTGCCGACATCAACGACGGCGCACCCACGTACCTGAGAGCAGCAGTCCTCGCCCCCGACACGAAGGGCATGGAACGTCTCGAGTCCTACATCGGCCACTACTGGGACAAGCTCGACCCCGTTAATAAGGAGCCTGAAACCCTAGCTCCCGAGCCGAGGCCAGCTCCAGCAGCACTGCGTCCTTCTGGCAGGAAGCGCAGCAGCACTAAGGCCATGTTCGACCGGATCGGCGCTGCGCACGCAGACAGCTCACCCTCAACGCCAGCCCCGGCAGAGACCGACGCTTTCTTCCCCTTCGGCGACCAGGACGACACCGACATGGTTCCCGCACGCGAGGAGACTCCGGCGAGTGACGATCCATTCCAGTCGGCATTCCATGGCGACGACACAGGCGACGAGCCGGAACCGCCAGCACTGAGCAGTGAGGAAAGCGCCAACCTCGACCGCGAGTCCTTCTGGGACACCTTCTAGGAGACACGAATCATGATCCTGGACATCGACCCCGAAGTCGCACAGCAGCTCCAAGCCGCTCAAACCACCTACCACCAGAACCGGGTGATCGGCAGCGGTGACTACGAAGCTCTCATGCAGGAGATGTTCGACGAGTTCGAGCAGACAGAACGAGAGCAAGGCTTTGCGTTCCTCTCCCACCCCCGCCCCATCACTCCGGCCACCCGCTCGGAGTACATCGAGCCGCTACGACGGATCCAAGGCGAAGCACCCCTGACTGGCGATGCCCTCACGGCTCTCGTCAGTAGCTTCCCCGACTCTGAACTGGAGGCCATGAGTGCTGATCCTAACCATCAACGGCCAGCGCCAAGTGCTCCCGACCGGAAGGCCACCCGCAGCCGTGTCACACAGACCAAGGCGACGAGTAGCAAGGACTCTCGTCGTGATGCTGATGGTGAGCGCCGCCGTCGCACTCAGCAAGCCCCACAGAGCGCCGCAGGGCGCGCCAAAGGCCCAGCGGTAGTGTCGAAGCCTGTTCGTGCCGCACATGCGCCTACAGGGGCCGTCACGGACTCCGTGTACGAAGCGCCCGCCACCATCAGCGAGTTCCTACGCGCCCACCCCGGCGCAACCTTTGAGGACACTATCCGATACTTCCCACGCGCCGCCGTCGAAAAGCAGATCCGCGTCGGCAACATCGTCAGCAGACAAGGACGGCTCTACCTATGACGACCCCGGAAATCACGCGCGTGAAGATCACCCACATCCCCGACGAAACAACACGCGGGTTCCTCTGCGAAGCAGCTGCCTACATCGGCGACTTCCTCGTCATCACAGACATGCGCCTCATCAGAGAACCAGACGCGACCTACAGTCTCCGAATGCCCTCGCAGTACAACCCGTCCAAAGGGCGACGCTACGAGGTCTACCACCCCATCAACCGAGACTTCTACACCGCCCTACGCGACAGCATCATCGCCGCATACGAAAGCACGAAAGGCGCTCGCACATGACGCACTGGTTTACCAGCGACCTACACCTCGGCCACGAGAGCGTCGCCCTTGTGCATCGTGGGGCGCGCAGCGTCGAACAGCACGACCAGGCTATCGTCAGCAACCTCCTACGCTGCCTCCAATCCGGGGACGACCTCTACGTCCTCGGTGACCTCTCGCTCGGCAGGAAACGCGACATCGACCATGCCGTCGCACTCCTGGCCCCAGTGTTCAAGCGTGTCGGCTACAAGCACATGCACCTTGTCCGCGGCAACCACGATCCGAAGGCCAAGTGGGCGACGCTGCGCCTCGCGGAAGTGTTCTCCACGATCACCGACACGATGGTCCTCCAGGTCGCCGACATGCCGACGCTCATCCTGTCGCACTATCCGTCCAGGCAGGTCGCCAACATGGTCGCCCGCACAGGTGTCCCCACCGGGTGTTCATCCAACGCCTTCGACCCGAAAGTCCTCTACAGCAACTCACTCACCCGCGACGAGCCCCACGTCCTCCTCTACGGACACACCCACGACCAAACACCCACCCGCCCCGAATGGGGAAGTCTCGACATCAATGTCGGAGTAGACGCATGGGCCTACCAGCCCGTCAGCCTCGACCACATCTGCGCCCACATCAACCCGAAAGGAACACGCGCATGACCACCACCCTCACACCCCTTACTCCCAGCCGCCTCGCCCACATGAATGCCACAGCGAACCGCGCCTACGAGATCGCCAAGACCGTCTTCGGGAAGACGGAGGACCAGGCGCGCGCACTCTACGTCCTGGGCCTCCTACACGACGTTGGATACGCCTTCGACCCTGACGATCATGCTCACGCGGGCGGTAGCATCCTCATCGGCCTGGGAGTTGCAGCAGATGCCGTCTACGATCACGGAGACCCGAATGTCGGCTTCATGGATGATGAGCTCCTGATTATCAATGCCGCCGACATGACGACCTCCCCGACCGGCGCGCCCATGCGCATGGAGGATCGCCTCAAGGACATTGGAGACCGCTACGGAGAGGACAATCCGCGCCTCATTCTTGCGCGTGAAGTCGCCGACCGCATCAAGTATGAACTCGCCAGGCGAGGCCTGCCAACGTCCTGGCTCTGACCCCCGCCCCCCTGCCGTATCTCGCTCTGGGAACGGCAGGGGTTTTCCATGCCCTGAAACATGCTCACAACGGGCGGTTTCCCGTGGTTTTGCCCCAAAATGCGATAAACTATGAGGGTAACGAAACGCCTCATAGGAAGGAGTGAGCCGGTGCCCCTCATCACCGAGGTCGCCAAACGCCTACGCAGCGTCGCCCCCAAGCTCGCATCAGCCCTCCCCTCGCAGTGTCCACGATGTGAGTGGCCCCTCGCCTCCTCTATCGACCTCGCAGCGATCATCTGTGTCAACCCGCGCTGCCCCGCAAAGATCGAGGACTACGCCTACCACGTCATTCAGGGGATCGGCGTGACGACCGTCAGCCCTGACGACGTGCGCAAGTGCGTCGAGCAGACAGGCACTCGCAACCCGCTCTCAATCCTCACCGTGCAGCCAGGGGAACTTCTCTACGAAGGTGCGGACCCTGCGCTCGCGGACGACATCAGCGAAGCGGTCGCAGCGGCAGACCTGACACCGGCTGAGTTCGTTGCCCTCCCACATCTGCCTCACGTGGGCCGCGACGAAGCTGAAGCGCTATTCTCCGACGACGTACCGCTCAAGCGAGCCTACAAGCCCATCAAGGACGGTGGTGTGCCCTACGTGCAGGCCCGCCTCGCGATCCCCAACGACACGGTGTCTCTACACGCTGGGCGCGTGTACGAAACCCTCCTCGAGTTCGAGGAAGACCTCACGACAACCTGGAAGCAACTGGAGAAGACCAAGTGACTACCCCCCGCAAGACCCCCCGTAATCTCATCAGCGTCTACACGAACGCTGCCGGGCACACGTGCGTCGCCCTGTTCATCAAGGGCGTTAAGGAACCCGTCTGGTGGCGCGCATACCGCCCATCCGACGCGGAGAACGTCAGTCGCACCGGGGAACTCCTCGCGAAGCTGACCCTCGCTCTCCCGGCGCTCGCGAAGAAAGTCCAGTACCCGGTCATCTTCCAGGTGCGTTCCCCCATCATCGCGCGCATCCTCTGGGAAGGTCATCAGCCTGAGAAGTACCGGAACCTGATCCGTCCCCTCATGTGGCAGGGCATCGACCGTCTCCCCCAACCTGTCGTCGAAGTGGCGATCAGAGCCAACCCGAAAGCGAAGGGGCTTCTCAACGCGCCACGAGAAGCCGAAGAATACGTCAGCATCATGCCCGACCAGCCAGACAACACAGAAAGACCACACCCATGACAAAAAAGTACCCAGACCTCGACCCAGACGTTGAGATCACCGACATCCCCATCCCCCCAGCCCTCAAACGCGCTGGCTCCATCGTCAAGAACTTCTACACGCGAGCTCTTGACTTCTCCACCCCCATGAGCCGACGCGACTACTGGCCCACCGCAGGCTTCTACGCCGCTACAACCCTGATCGTGTGGTGGTGGTGGACCACCGGCCTCATCTACGTCGCTACCACCCGCGGCGACTTCTTCCACAACCGTCACGAAGCCATCGCTCGAGCGATCCCCCTCATTCTCGGGTTCTCGGTCTGGCTCATCGTCCAGACGTTCCCATTCCTTGCCGCTACAGGCCGCAGGCTCGTTGATGCGGGCTACCACTGGGGGCTATCGCTCCTGGCGGTTGTTCCCGGCGTGAACTTGTTCATCCTTGCTGCGTGCGCCCGCTCCACAGCCGCCAGCACCACTACGACAGTGGAGGACCACCATGAACGCGACTGAACCCGCCGTGTGTGACTTGACCAAGCTCAAGGACTTCCTGCGCGAACAGCGCCTCAAGCAAGTCGCAAAGAAGGCAGCGTGAAGTACTTCCCCCGCGTGCGTCGCCCCAGCCACCACCAGGTCTGGGGCATCTTCGCTGACATCGACACCATCGCCAAGCATGTTGACGTTCCAACCGTCGAGATCATCACCAGCTTCCTCGCGAACCCCGACAAGGCAGTGAAGCTCAACGCCGCAGCCTACTCCCGCACCGTCGCAGTCAACGCTGGACACAGGCAACGCAGCATGTGGCAGCGCGACATCCCCCTCCTAGCCGATCACGCCAGCGACGGCAGTCCCCTCGCTGTTACCGCATACGGGCTCACAGAACACGAGCTCATCAACCGTGCCCCCGAAGCGTACAAGCCTGATCGACACTTCGGGATCTACGACGAGGACGCGGAACTCGCCCGAGAGATGCAGGCCCTCACCAAGCGGTACGAACGCGAAGGCGTGAACCTGACCGTCATGATCGAGAACGCCTCCATCCACCCAACGGCAGCGAGCAACCTCTGGAAGTTCATCACGAGGCATCCTCAACATCGAGGAATCATCACCCGCTACCTGGGAGCCGTCAACGCCCCGACAGAAAGAGACACACTATGAGCCCTAAGCGCATCCAACGCCAACGCACTCGCGGATGGAAAGCCCCCGCCGGGGCCGTCTACGTCGGCAGGGGAAGCATCTACGGCAACCCGTGGAAGGTAGACCCCGCAGCAGCGCCACAGCCGGGGATCGTCGCCACCCACGAGGAGGCAGTCGCCCTGTTCACCAAATGGCTACGCTCCACCCCAGACGGGCAGGCAGTCGCACGCCAAGCCCGCAAGCACCTCGCCGGACACGACCTCATGTGCTGGTGCCCAAGCAACAAGCCATGCCACGCCGACGTGCTCCTCGCCATTGCTAACCCGCAAGCCGCCCGTCCTGCGGTCCACGTAGTGAACGCAGTTCGACGTGAAGATGCCGACTACACGGCCTTCTTCGTCACCGAAGCATCCATCAAAGAACTCGCAGAGAAGTACTACCAGTCGTTCACCCTGAACCGTGACCAGCATGGCTACTACCTGTCCCTCGGACACAACACGGGCCTCGTTGCGCGCCCTGGCACCGTGATCGTCGAAGGCCCCCACGGGTGGGGCGACTGGGAAGTCATGACCAAGGACGAGTACAACGACCAGTACGAGACGGTAGGAGCCGCACAATGAGACTCCCACGCAGCCCCTACAAGCGCGCAGAAGCCGCCATCGACTCCTGGGACTACGAGAGCGAAGAAGGGCAGGAAAAAGCCCGCACAACCGCCGTATTCACGATCCCCGCAGCCCTCATCCTCCTCGTCATCGTCATCGTCGCTATCGTGATGCACCTGGCCGGCGCATTCAACCCTGAGCGCGACGCATACCAGGAAGCCCAATCCCACGTCGAAGACATCACCCGCCGATCAGAACGAGGCCTCGACAAGACCCGCACCGACAAGCCAGCCAACGACGACACAACCGACTGGACGCTGTTCCCGTCCCTCCCAGACGGCGCAGCCTGGAACACCAGCAACGTCGCCTACCATGACACCTGCCTCTCACAGCGCTCGCAGGTCCAAGACGCGCTCACTAGCCGCTACCAGTACCTCAAGACCGGCATCTACCCCGTCGCCTACGCACCCACACTCACCGACACCCCCACTGACTGCCCCGCCAGCCTCGACGGGTACGTGTTCCTCTCCGACGGCGCAACACCCGTCCTCTACATCGCCCACATGAACGCCGGAACCCCCGACGCGGACAACGTGACGAACATGGTCACCGCCAACGCCTCCATGGCCACATGGGAGGCCATGTTCCGCAGCCTCGACGCAGACAACCACCTCCAGGTCCGCAACCTCCCCGACGGGTGGGACATGACGGCCCTCGTCTACCCGTGGAACCAGACCCCCGCCACGCCCGTCGCATCCATGTTCGACCTCGCCACCCTCGACGCAACCCCGACCCTCTACGTCGCCGGCTACCGCACCCCCACCCAGCCCGACGACAACTACCAAGCAGCATGGGCAGCAGCGACCGCCAGCAGCCCCGGCCCCAACCACACCCCCCCGCCCGTGGTTGTCCTCGACGCAGCCCAGGCAAAGCCGCTCCTAAACGGACAAACCACCTGGTTTACGACGCTCAACAAGTAAGCAAGCCAGAAAGGACACACCCACATGCTGCGCAACGTCACAATCAATACGAGCGTCGGCCCCCTCGTAGGTATCGCCGCCGAAAACGTGGTCGTCTACGTCAACGGCACTCCGCACGCGCTCACCATGTACGGGTACGACAAGCAGACAGTCCTATGCGTCATCCCGCTATCAGGCACCGTCGTCCGAGTCCCCGACGAATACCAGCCCCTCCCCGAGACGTTCCCCGGCATCCCCGAGACGCTAAACATCAACCACCCGGACCAGTGCATCGGCTTGCCCGATCCGATCCCCGGCATGTTCATCATCGTATCCCGCGTCGCCGCCGAAGCCCTCAAGATCTACCACCGCCCGGACATCCGAGTCCCCGGCGAGCCAATCCGCGACCGCACCGGCATCCAGATCGGAGCCGTCGGCATCTCCCACTACGTCTGAAAGACCGCCATGTACCACAACCACATCCCCCACAATCACCGCCCCCTCGAAGACCTCCTCAACGGCAACATGCAGCTAGGTCACAGTCGCCACCCCCAGCGGGCAGGCCTCCGATGGGCGGGCCACGACGCGCAACCCGAAACCATCGTCCGTATCACGGAAGTCTGTGACAGCTTCATCCTGACGTGGACGAACATCTTCCAGATCGGCACACCACGCGAGCTCGGACTCACCGGCCTCCTCTCCAGGTACATCAAGCCTGGCAAGCAGTACGAGTACCGCATGGACTTCATGTACCCGGACTCGGTGTTCCTCGTCGAAAAGGGGAGTCCCGACGCGCTCATGGTTGACCTCGACGGCTCCATCGTCCACGCCCCCGACATGCCCAAGGTCATCAAGGCCGTCAATGTCATCGCCAACTACCAGGCAGAGTACGAGCCGTTCCGGTGGGCCGGTGGCATCGACGCTCAGGCAAACAACGCGATCCTCGTCTCTCCCAACGCGCTTTCCACCTCGCGCCTGCGCACACTCCTCACGGAGGATGTGTCTCTCCTGGCCCTCCTCATCTCCCAGATCCGCGACTACCACAAGCTCCAGCTCGGCTACGACGACACCTCAGCCTGGCTCAGCCCCTCCGGGAAACGCCCCCGCCCCCGCGCCACCCCCAGGGGCCTCTACCTACCCAGCAGGGCCCGCTCGAGCGCCCTCATCACGGTCGGCCCCACAGGCAGCGGAGCCTGCCCCACGTACACAGGTGAGCACGGTCGCCCCACGTACTACGCAGAACGCATCCTCAAAGACGGCCTCGACCTGGCCATCAACGGCCAATACGGAAACAGGTTCCGTTGCGATTCTAGTTTGTCCTAGAAACGCATGGTCTCGTTGCCAAGACCAGCTCCAAGTCTTATGCCACTGGTGGCTGCTTGGTTCGCGTTTCGCTGGGGTTTGCGTTGTCCGACAGTGTGTCGGCCCGGCTTATGTCCCCTCCGCGCGCGTTTAGGGTCTCCGGGGCACTCCCGGCGACCTTGATGTTGATAGCCGCGTTCAAGTCACGGTCAATGGACAGGCCACACGCATCGCAACGGTACACGCGCTCGGACAGGGACAGTTTGGCTTTCACTGCCCCACACTCCGAGCATGTCTTACTGGATGGGTACCACCTGTCGATCACGCGCAAAGCGGCCCCGGTGCGCGCAGTCTTGTACTCGAGTTGGCGGCGAAACTCCCCTAGGGAAGCGTCGCTCACGCTGCGGGCAAGACGACGGTTTTTCACCATGCCCGCAACGTTTAAGTCCTCGATGCACACGGTGCTGTACGTCCTGGCGATCATGGTTGTGGCCTTGTTGATCGCGTCCGCGCGCACGTTGGCTATGCGGGCGTGTAGGCGGGCAACGCGCTCTTGGGCTTTCCTGCGTCGAGCGCTGCCCTTGGTTTTGCGGCTCAACGCTTGTTGGGCTTTCCGCAGGGCTTGCAGCCTTGTGTTCAGGGCGCGCGGGTTAGGGATAACGGTCCCGTCTGAGAGTGTGGCGAGGTTTTTCACCCCGAGGTCAACGCCAACCGTGTGCCCTTTCGGCGCTGAGGTGGGTGTGGACTCGCGTTCTACGGTCAAGCTCGCATACCAGCATCCCGCACGGTGGGACACGCTCACGCGGATAAGGCGCGCGCCATTCACGCGCTTGTGGGCGTTCTCCATGCAATGCACGCGGCCGACGCGGGGGAGCTTCAGCCCGTAGGGGTCGCTGGCTGTGGGAGCGGTGAACGCAGTGGAATATGCGAACCGCATGGCGTGGTTTTTCGTCCTGAATCTGGGGAACCCGACGCGCTTCCCTTTGCGCTGGCCCTTGCGGGACTTTGCCCAGTTCGACAACGCCTGAGCCAGGTCGCGCAACGCCATACTGTAGGCTTCCTTGCTGTTCTGACTCCACCACACCACGCCCGTAGCCGGGTTGACGGCGAGCGCGTCCTTGTTCGCGTTCCACCAGCGGCGCAGTGCGTAATGCGACCACTCGGGGGCCTCCCCGTTTTCGAGCGCGTCTTTCACGTGAGCGAGGCCAGCGTTGTACGCAAACCGTGCGGCCCCCGCGTGGCTTGCGAGCATCCGCTCTTGCCGCGGCGTGGGGTCGAGCCAGATCTTGACGGCCTCATAGGAGCTCATCGTGTGAGAGCTTCCAATGCTCGCTGGGCGCGCTGTTTAGCGGACTTGCGCCCGTACAGGCGGGCACAGAATGAGGTCAGAACCTCGGTCATATCACGCGCCAGGTCGTCGTCGAGTTCGGTGTCGTCTACGACGATGAGCCTACGACCGGACGCTTCGAGCGCGCTTTCGATGAGTCCGACGTTCATGCAGGCGAGCCGGTCTCGATGCTCCACGATGATCGTGACCACGGTCGGGTCTTTGAGTAGCTGGTTGAGTGCGCGGCGCTTGTCGTTCACGCCGGAACCGATCTCAGTGACCACTTGCGCGTCCTTAACGCCGAGGTTGACGGCGAACGCTTTCAGCCTGTCGGCTTGCCGTTGCAGGTCATTCTTCTGGTCGCTGGAGCTGACTCGCGCGTAGCACACGGTCCTGCCCGCCTGTGGCGTGGTGGGCGTGGTCTCATATTTGGGGTCGTGGACGATGATCGCGCCGGTCGCAGTGCGCTCGAATGGGACAGGCATAGTCCCTTCACGGCACCACCGCCACACTGTTTGCGGATGGAAACCCTCACGCTCAGCCCACTCTCGAATACGCATAACGTGTAGTATAATATACGCATGTGTACGAATACAACCGCTACGCGCAATAAGTAGGTTCCCACGATGAGCACCAACACCAACAGCACTGAGATCCCCTACGTGGACCCGGAAGCGCTCGCCCCCTACTGGCGTGAGAACACGCCCATCTGGGAGGGCGACCCCACCAAGACCTACACCTGGTGGTGCATCAACGCCCACACATTCAGAACCACAGCCGTGAACGCCTACAAGATCGTCCTCGAACGAGGTGGACAGCTCATGTGCCAGGCCTGCATCGACGGCCTCCCCGTCCCGCCCGCGCCGTTCGACTCCATGGGCTACAGCACGGGAGCGTGGTGACTCATGGCCGGTTACGCCGATGACTGGTCGATGAGCAACAACGCCATCGACGCATACGACCGCGGCCTGCGCCCCCGCTCCAAGTGGAGCAAAGCTGACATCCTGGACGCGCTCCCCGCCGACGCTCGCGCCTACCTGAAGCTCGACCAATACCCGCTCGAGTTCCTACGCGAGTACTTCCTCTACCCCGAGGAATGGCACCACACGTCGAAGCTCTACAACAAGACCGAGTTCTACCGGCCCGGAATCGACCAGTGGGAGGACACCTACACGCCCGAGGACGTGCAAGACCTCTACCGAGTGTGGCTGCAACGCCAACAGAAAGCCCAGGCTGCGAAAGCCGCCGCCCCGCGTAAGGTTCGCGTCACCTACACGCACTGGATCGACAAGCGACACTACAGGACTGTCACCGAGTACGCGCTTGTTCGCGGACCCTGGATATACACGCAGAGCGGCCTACGCAAACGAGCCGATAGCATCAACATCCACATCGACGAAACCTACGAGCGCGCCCCCAAAGGCACAGCCAAGATCTTCCAGGAAATCGCGCGCAGAATGAAGCAAAAATGACACACACAATGAGCATTGACGAAGCCCTCAGAAACGTCACCAGCGCAACCTACACGCGCTGGATCGAATACCGCACGCCGTCCGGTAACTGGTCGCGCAAGCGACACCAGGAAACTCAAGACACCATCACACCCAAAGACGCGCGATTCCTCGCAGAAAACCAGCACCTTTACGGCAACAAGCGTCGATACCTCCCCGGCACGCCCCTCCCCACGCGATTCGTGAACGAGCAACCCGACCTCAACCTGCGTCGAGTCGCGACCGTCGAATACCACCATTAACCGAACGTCGCATGAAGCGGTGGCCGCCCGCAGTGTCGGAGCGCCTACATGCACGCGCGGGAAACGCAGATAGTATCCGCTTACCCGCGAAAGAAAGGAACAAGCCCATGACAAAACGCGAACTCGTTGCACCGCCAGTCGGAACCATCTACCAACTACGCCACCACGGCTGGCGCGCCGCCCTCCGCGATAACGAGTACTGGCAGGTTGAACGCCGCACCGAAAAAACCGTGTGGCTACGCCGCCTCGTTACCGACAGCGAAGGAAAGCCGATACCTGGCATGGCTCACTCAGGCTTCCCCCTACGTCAGTGCCGAGTCCTCCAAGATGTGCGCCTGTGTATCCGCAAGGACGCATACAAAGACGTGTACGTAGACCTGTACTGCGACATCTACACGCCAGCAAGCTAGTCGAAGAAGAAGGCAACATGTCGCACATGCGAGACCGCTTCACTCTCCCGCCAGTAGGAACTATCTACTGGTCCCAAGCGCGAGAGCGCGCGTGGAAGGTCGTGAAGCGCACCGAGAAGACCCTCTGGCTCCAAGAACTCGAGGTCACCCGCTCACGAACTGCGCCGCCGACGATCAACCGATCAACTGTGATCGGCGATGTCATCATGCGCCGCATCGACAATATAGGTTTCATCCGCCCCGACGTGAACGTCGCACTTCACCCGACTAGGGACATTGTGCACAAGCCTGAATAGGAACCTCTCATGGAAAAGCCCAAGCCTCTCATGCCGGTTGAAGCCATCGTCCGCGTCTGTCATCCGCGCGAAGGCATCTACTACTACGAAGTTGTGCGCAGTGCACCGAAAACAGTCTGGCTGCGTCAAGTGACAACTGTCGAAGCGTTTGTCCTGCGCACCTTTGACTTCGCTCGCATCCCCGTTCAGGGAGGCTTCGCTAACGACACCATCATCCCCTGCCGCCTCCACAAAGATGGCGGTCTCTACGTCAGAGGCCACCAAGTACACCGATACCACGGCGAAGTCCACGATCCCAGATACGACAGCTAACACCCAACGAAAGGAAACGCCAATGGCTACCACAACACCTACCGCCCCAGTCATGCCCGTCGGCACCATCCTCCGAGCAGGTGACAAGTACTACGAGGTCGTCCGGGCGACAGCCAAGACGATCTGGGCTCAGGAACTTCAAACAGAAACGCGGAGAGATATTGGAGGCAACTGGTTCACTCTCCCCATCCGAGGGGTCTATGCGAGCGATGAGAAACTGATGCGCAGGCCCAGCCGCATTGACCACTCCATCTGGTTCGGCAACCACTGGGCCTACCCCTACAAGGGTGGAGTCCTGTAGGACTAACCAACCTCGAAACAAAAAGGAAAAGACCATGTACTTCAACAAGAGTGATCTCGAAGCAATCGCCACGTGGTTCAATCTCGTGGACAGTGAAACTGTTGCTCAGGCACTAGGCCTGAATGTGCACCAGATGCCAGCGGGGCACTGGTGTTGGGGCTGGGACTTTCAAAATGAAGACATGCCACATACTGAATCAGACCCCACACAAGTCAGGTACACGACAAACAGCTACGGACGAGGCATATTTTCTCTCGACGGGCGACACCAGCCCCTAGGAACGGACAGCATTGACCTAGGGGACGGCGACTTGCGTAGTGCGGTCCTTGGGTTGAGCACTTACTACTGTGAAACCACTGGACGCCGCGACTACGAACGGTACTGCCGCCAGGAGGGGATGCGCGTCGGCTCGAAGGCGAGCATCCTTTCGTTCATGGACACCTGTGTAGCGAAAGACAGGATGCGTATGCGTTTGTATGCCAGGTAGTCCTTAGTGGTGGAAGTGGGGCCTGTGAGTGGACTATGCGGGCGTTTTGCCTGTATGATCGTTCTGGCGGTGGCCCTTTGGGTTCCTCGCTTTCTGGGTTATGGACCGGCCTGAACCTCTCCGTGTGGGTTTGGGCCGGTCCTGTTTTTGTGCCTACCCCCTCCATCTCCGCCTGTGATCCACTTAACCAATATAGGTATTAAATACGCTTGCGCACACAACAAAACCGACTAAACTACCAATCAACCCCAGAAAGCAAACAGACAGAAGGAACCAACAATGAAGTCGCAAACCTACGCCTTCGTCACGGGCGCTCTCGTCAGCCTCACCGTCACCCTGTACGTCCTCATCTGGACGACCGCCACCGGCGACGGAGGCGCATGGGACTCCGGCCTGGGCATCGCCCTCGTGGTCGCCATCATCGCCCTCGTCGGCACCTTCGTCGCTCGAGACTACATCAAGGAGGATGCGCACCATGCTGACAACTGACACCCCCACCGTCGAGGAAGCCCCAACGTACACCGTCATCATCGGATCTGGGCTCCTCGACCAGGAGATCGCATGGCGCTACGACCGAGCACCCCTCACCCCCGCAGCCATCGACGCAGAACGCCAGCTCCTCAGCGTGTACGCGGACGCGGAACTCAATGGCGACCCCCTACGCTCCCCCGCAGACCTCATCATCCTCCTGGGAGCCGCAGCAACCGTCCTACGCGCCGAAACCACGACGCTCGCAGGAGAGAACCACTACCAGGCGCTCACGCGCGCCCTCAACGGCTACAACGCCGACAATGGCAGCGCCGACGACTGGAACACCTGGCGCACCCCCACCGCCACACCAGAAGCCCGCATTGACTCGCTCGTGCGCATCATGGCGCACGCCCAAGCACTACTCAACGAACGCCGCTAGGAGAAAACAATGTCAAGAAGATGTTATTGCGACGATTGCAACGCAGTAAGGGAAGCCCCTATCTCAGTGGGCAAGGGCACTGAACGTTACGGGCACTTTCTCGTTCAAGGCACCACCATCCGAATCGGAGACAACACTTACTCCTACGGCAACGACGAGATATATCTTCCCAACGACCTTGAGGGGTGGTGGAAGGGAAAAGACCGAAAGAGGATCGGCGTTCGTGAGTTCCTTGAATCTTACCTGGCGGGTCGCACTATCGAGAAGATATTCCACGGTTCACTCGGATGGCCGCGCGACTAGGGCCACAACGAATGATCGCCAGCACCGCTCTACACGTACCACCCATCAACAAGCATTAGCTATGTCACTAACCAGCTACGCACGCGAACAAGAAAGAAAACACTATGGATAACTACCTGGACTCCACGAGCCCCGAGTACGTGCGTCGTATGGCCTCGGCACTCAACGCTAAGTGGGAGGCTCTGGCCCCTTACGTCACGCCGGGGGCGCGTGTCCTCGACTACGGGTGCGGTATGCCCGTTGAGTGCGGTATCCGCGAGCGTGTCGAAGATGCGGGCGGCGTGTACGAGTGCCACGACATCAGCGCCACTGTCGAGACCGCCATGCGGGACGCTGGAGCCACCTTCCGCACGAAGGAAGACCTCCAAGAGCGTGCGGGCGGCTACGACGTAGTGTTCCTGTCCAGCGTCGTGCACGAACTAACAGGCCAGGATGACGGGTTCGAGGAGTTGGAGGCCATCTGGGGGCTTGTCGCTGACGGTGGTGTGGCTGTCGTTCGCGATTGGTCGGGAGTCCGGTTCCAGGCGCGCTCAGAGCTGCCGCAGTCCCTTAAGGTCAAGTCGGAGGACGCTATGCGCGAAGTCCTCGCTTGGATTGGTGCGCTCGCATTGAACGCAGTCGTCCACGTCGGGAACGTGAAGATCTACCGGATCGACTGGGACAACCTCGAGATCCATGCTGACCCGGCCAGCCTCTACGAGATCGCTTTCCACTCCACATGGGGACTCGACAGTCTCCCACGAGAATCAGCGGAGTGGTACGGCGAGGCGCAGGGCGAGCTCGGTATGCACATCCGCTACTGGGGAGACTGCACTGTCGAGCGCAGGTACGACGAGTGGGACGAAGGCTACCTCAAGCACTTCCAGCGCCTCTACGACATCGACCGCCTGCCGTGGCCGACGAAGACAGTCCTCGTCCTACGCCGCAACAAGTAACCGCCACAACCCACACGCGACACTCATCTAGTGAGCACTGAACCAGCTAACGAAAGGAAACGCTCATGATCCGTCTACAGGTCGAAGCCCACGTCGGAGCAATCACCAACCTGGAAGCCGTCAAACAGGCAGGCTACGAAGTTGCCATCTAGTCACGAAAAGCACGACCCGGCTACCCCATCATCCTCGTCGGTGAGCGCATCTTCAATGCCTCCGACGGCAAGTTGGATGAGAAGTTCTGCGTGGCCGCAAACGAGACGTACTCGCATCGAGACGGCACCTTCGGCATCGAAGAGGCGCACGTGATCGGCGACCTCCTCAAGAAGTACTTCGTGGATGCAAAGCTCGCCCGTATCGTCAGGGTGTGCGTGACTGTCTTCAAGTCCCCCGAAACGCACAGTCACACCTACACGGAGGTCGTCACCTACCAGATCAACCCCTCCAAGTGGACCCCACGCAGCCACGGTGTCACCACCACAACCCACAAGATCCCCACCCTCGGGCTCGAGGACTGACGGCTCATGTACCACATCGCTGTAGAAGCGCGCCTCACTGGCCCAGAAGCGGGGATGCAAGCTGCATGGAAGATGATCGCAGACTATGCCGTTAACGAGCCTGAGTCGCTGCGTCGGAATGAAGCGCACATCTGCCTCGTGAACGCCCTCAAGAAGATCATCATGTATGGCAGTGAGGGAGTTGCTGGAGCAACAATCTCCACTGGAAACATTAAGGGGGCGACTGTGCGCGCCAGCGATGTGCTGACCAAGGAAATGCTGCGACCTCTCGCGCAGCGCGCTCGAAGCATCCTTGACGCTACCGGCTGCACGTTGGACGTGCTGATTACGCAGGTCATGGGCCAGGGTCCGTACACGGTGGATAAGGTCATCGTTTACAAGATCTGCCCCAAGCAACCGAAGGGGTTCCACGTTCTCACACAGAAGGTCATCAGCGTTCCAACTCTCGGCCTGGAGGGCTGACATGGAGGCGACGAACGGGAGCTTCTGCGTCGAACTGTGGAACCGTGGCACAGGAGACCACATCAAAGTGAGCGGCAAAGGAGACGTGCGGGAGATCCTGGAGTACTGGTTCCAGGACTTCATCCCCTGCGACGATCACGCGCGCCACTGCATCGACACCCTCGAGGAGTGGGCACAGTCCCCACGCTTCGAGAGAACTCCCGAAGTCGTCGCCGCGGAAAACTACCTGGAGGTGGCCGCTCAGAAGCGCCTCGTGCGCCCATCAGTCCTCCTGATGCTCCCCTGCAAGCCGTCTCGTGAGAGCATCCACCTCATCACCGTCGCCGACAGTGATGAAGCCGTGCAGGAGGCGTGCAGGGTCTTCGGGCAGGACGAGGCCACCTCATGCCTGGCCTACATCGAGGCCGTGGACGGGCGCAGAGCCATGTACGGGGTGCGAGAAGCCGCTCAACGGGAAGGCGACAAGCTCACAGCCCTCAGCGTCATCTTCGACGGCTTCACCCGCACCCACCAGGCTGCGCACGAGGAACACGAACTGCGCCTCCAAGCAGTCCGCGAAGCGCGCCTCCTCCCCGGTCCCGTCATCAAAGCCCTACGCGAAGCGTCAGCCACACCCATGGCCGTGTGGGCCGACCTCACCGGCGCAGGCTCCACAAGCGACGCAGAACTATGGGAGGAAGGGAAAACCACCCCATCACCACAGTCATGCGAACGCATGTGGGCACACTGGCACACCTGGGTCCGAACCAACGCCCCACTACTCGGCATCCCCGAAACCAGCATCGAAACAGCCATCACCCAACTGCCACTTCTACTACCCGCCGACACCCCCGCGCGAACACTCACACAGTACGCGCTCATGCTGCACGGACAACGATTCACCCTCCACCCCGGCACTTAACGTTGATTCCACGTCAGACCCCATAGAGTAGAAGCAAACCGAAAGGAAACACCATGTCAACACCAGTTTTTTGTTCCGTTAAGGAAACAAAAGGTTCTTTAAGGGAAGAGCTCCTGACGCGCGGCTACATCATTGCATTTTTCATTAGCCATAGTAAATACAAGTTTCGCTTCTGCTTTTCGGAGGAAGAAGTGGAAGCGGAGCGTAAAGCGGCGAGGCAGATGTATGAAAGGCTTGGCAAATATGGGTACAGCAAAATGTATTTTGGGTACGTTCCTGAAGTTCCCTACCTGCCACACACAAGCCAGCGTGGCAGTATCGATAGCGCTGAAGAGTTTCTTATCATTCGCTATCTAGCCATCGATTATGGGAATAATGGCCGACCATTTCCAGAAGATTGGTACCCCGATAGAGCAGGGCTAAACGAGTGGCGCGCATCCCTGACAAATGCAGACGTGACGATCCGGTATCTATCACAAGGCCAATATGGACTAGGGTTCAATTGCGATTACGGTCTCTTCATTCTTGCCAAGGAACATGGTGAATGGGTCTGGCCAAACAAGGCACAACTGAACCTGGCGTATCAATCCATCGTTAAGGCGAACATCCCAGAAAAGGATGTCGTCATTCACATTAAGCCCGCCAACACACACGGGGGCGGGCTGACAAAAGAAAAGGCAATGAGGAAGCTCTTCCCGGAAACGCGCATCATCGAAGAAAAGTGGGATAACGCCTATAACTGCGCGCTTTCTGCGACTGGCCCTACGGATCCGGGCAATAAGCGCCGTAAAATTGCTCGCACGATCCGCGAGATAGGCGAGGCTAACCCTCCCATAAGGAGGGGAGATCTGCTACCTGCCGAGTCGTTCAACTACCCGTTTGAGGAGGTTTTGTCGTGGTTGCGGACCTACGTGGATGCCGGTTACCCGGTGATCTTCAAGGACGAGGCCGCACGCTACATCATTGAGAGCATGGTCGCGTACCTCAAGCGCCCCGAGGGCGAGACCGGCATCTTTAACTTCCAAGAAAACAAACTGTCTGACGAGGCCAGTGTCCTCACCCGAATGGATAGAGACACAATTGAGGAGGTTGCGGTTACAGTAGGCTGCGATTGTGTGGCACTGAGCTCCGATGTCTACAGGCGGGGGTATAAGGACCCCCTCTACTGGAATGCGTCCGGACTCTACACGGGTCGTAAAGAGAGGTTGTTTAACTCGTTCGTTGAGGATGTGCGTGCGTCGAAGGAACCCGTGCTCTACTTCGTTGCGGGTAGTGACAACAAGACTCGTAGGTCTCTTGTTGAGGGGCGTGAGCTTCTGGCGACCTCACTGACCCCGGCAGACATTCTCTACCTCGCATACCAGCACGGAATGAACATGCCTGCCATGGTTGTGGAGAAGGCCCTGCCAGGCCAGCGTGGCCTCCTCGTGAGGACCAACCTCACCAAGTAGCCACGCCCCAGCAGAGCGCCCCAGGACAAGGATCATCAATCCCCCTGGGGCGCTCATGTATATGGTCGTGAGTCGTTCATAGAGGCCTGTTCCTATGTCGTAGGAGGGGGTCTCTATGTCATAGAGGCCTTGTTCTATGAGTTTTCCCGTCATAGGAGGGTATGTGCGGGTCATAGCGGCCCGTCCAAAGCCGTAGAGGCCCGCAGGAGACGCGGGAACGCCCCAAGGAGGTGCAGTGTGTGTCTGCGTCCCCCTTGGGGCGTTCTGTGTGCGCTAGAGGCGCTGTGGCGCGTTACTGGCGTATCTGGCGTTTACGCATGGCGACGAAGACGATGCCGGCGAACGCTGTGGACAGTGCGCCCATGAGCAGGTTCGCATCTGCGCCGGTCTTCGCTAGTGTGCCGTCACCACCACGAGTAGTAGCCGTAACGGTAGGGGCTGTACCAGCGGGGAGTACCCCACCAGTAACCGCCCCATTGGTCCCAGGTGTAGACGTAGAGGGACCGGCCCCATGTACCCCGTCGGTACCAGGAGTAGCCCCATCGGTAGGGTTTGCCGGAGCAGCCGGTTCCACGGTCGGAGCGGGTGTTGTTTCGCTCGGTGCGGGGGTTTCGACTGCGGGGGCGGGGCTTTCTGGGGTGGGCTGCTCTGTCGGAGCTGGAGCAGGTGCGGGTGTTTCCGGTGCCGGGGTCGCGGGAGACGGTGTTGCCGGTGACGGAGTTGCAGCGTCATCCGTTGGGGGCGTGGCCGGTGTTTCTGGCGTTGCCGGAGTGGGTGTCGCTGGCGCGGGCTCCACAGGGGCCGGGTCTGCGGGTGTGGGCTCTGCTGGAGCTGGGGTTTCTGGCGTGGGCTCCGCTGGTGCGGGGGTGGCCGGAACAGGATCGGCAGGAGTTGGCTCTGCCGGTGTCGGATCGGCGGGCCTGGGATCTGTTGGTAGCGCAGGCTTGACCGGGGTAGTTGGCTCTGGCGTGGGCACAACCGGAGCCTCGGGCTCCTCGACGGCGGGCTTCTTCGAGTAGACGCGCACGTAATCGACGAGCATGTCCGATCCAGCACCCATGTAGCTGTCCGCGTAGGGGGTCGCATCCACGTAGGTCGTGTCACCGGAGTTGGTGGCAAGGAAGGATCCGCCAACCATGTGGTTCAGGCGAATGACCATTCCGTTACCGTCCACGACAAATGGGTTAGCGCCACCGATATCGGAGTAGTTGACCGTGTGCTGCGGAACGCCGTCGAGGTAGAACGTGATCTTCTCGCCGGTCTTCTCCACGCCATAGACGTGGAACTGGGTCTGGCTGGTTCCGTCACCGCCGAGCTGCCCCTGGTGCTGCTCAGACTTCGACGGGTCGCTCGCTCGAGGCGTGTGCGTGTTCGCCTGGAGGTAGTTCGGGTCGTAGCCCTTGGCTTCTACTGCGTCGATCTCGCCGTTTCCTGGCCATGGGCCTCCTGTGGTGCCGGTGAACCAGAACGATGCCCACGAGGATGGGCCTGCGGGAAGCTGGATGCGCGCCTCAGCGTAGAAGTCACCCTGGGCGGCGTATTTGACGTTGCCCTTATCGTCGCGAGTCTGGACCATGCCAGACGTAAATGGGGCCGGGTAGGCGACTTTCTGGCCATTCTCGGTGCGCGTGCAGGTCCGGTCGATAGTTTCCATCTTCCGGGTTTCCTTGTTCCACTTCTCGCGCGTGGGAGAGTGACGTGCGGTCAGGTGGAGGTAGCCGCTGGACACGCTCACATTCTCTGGGGAGTCCGTGTAGTGGGTCTGGGTTTTCAGCCTCGTGTCGAAGCACCCGTAGGCGTACCCCCATTTGGAGGTGTCGAGACTGGTGCCGTCGAACTCGTCACTCCAGGAGAGCTCGTACCCTGTGGGGGCGGCGGCGTGGGCGGCTGGCTGGCTGGTGGCGACGCTGGTTCCGACGAGGGTCAGAATTGCGAGCGCCCCGAGCGCCTTCCGCATGGATAGTCGTGTCTTGATTTTCATGTTTCCCTTGCAGATGTGGGGCCGGATGGGCGAAACCATCATACTGACCAGTAGGTCGCCCAATTCGCGTACAACAGGGCGTGGCTTACATCTCGCAAAGGCTTGTAACACGCCCATTACAAGCATCTTTGAGGAACGCAAAACCCCGCCAAAGCCTGAGCAAGACCATTGGCGGGGCCGTATGCGTAACAGCGTGGCCTGTCACTTCACGCGCAGGCGCGCTTTCTGCATGACTCGACCACCCAGCAGAGCGCCACCGATACCAGCGAGGCCGACAGCGAAACCGGCCAGCGGCCAGAAGGATGCGCCGGTCTTCGCGAGCGTCGGAGACTTGGCTGCTGCCACCGTTGCTGTGGTGGTGCCGGTGGGGGACTTGTCTGCGCCTGCGGGCGCGACCGTCGTACTGGGTGTTGCAGTCTCGGCAGCGGGCGCGGGGTCCGTGGGCAGAGCGGGGTGCGTGGGCGTGGCCGACTGGTCTCCCGTGGGAGCCGTAGTAGCGCCACCCGGCGCGGTTTCCACTGGCTTGGTGGGGTCAACGGGGTTGCCGGTGCCGTCGTTGTTGCTCAGGCCCGCGTTGGGGTTATCGGGGCGCACTAGAGGCTCACCATCGCCCGTGTTGGGCGGGTCGAGGGGGTTTACGCCGGTGCCGTTACCGTCGAGGGCGTTGGGGTCCAGTGCAGGCGCGTTGGGCGCTGTGGGTTCGCTCGTTGCGGGAGTTCCCTCGCCGGGGTGGTTGGTTTCATCGAGGGCTGGCTTTTCGGGGGCTGTGGTGCCGCTCTGAGGGCCAGACTGGGGCCCTGACTGCGGGCCTGACTGTGGAGCGTCTGGCTGCGCTGGGGTCGTCGCCGTTGGGGTGGGTGTCGGCGCAGGCTGGCCGTCGGGGCGCGCGTCAGCTGCTTCCCCCTCGTAGTCCAGGTACTTGGGATCGAAGTTTGCGCGGATTGTTGTGCCGACCCACAGGGTTGTGGGGTGGAACATGAGGGGGAACGTGTCCCCATTGAGGGTGATGAGCGTGTAATGCAGGTTCTTCTGATTGATGAGCTCACGGTCGAGCTTCACAGTCCACGTGACCACACCATTCTCGTAGGCGGTCCTACCGTCGGCGCGTTCATCTTCGGAGCAGACAAGCGTCTTGGAGTCCGGCCTGGAGCACTCGCCGATGGGCGTGTTATCCACAGGCTCACGCATCGACCACGAGTGCGGCTCGAAGGATGCGCCCTCGCCGATGGTGGCGACGAAGCCTCGCCCTGACGCAGGCGCAGCGTCATCGTAACGGAATCGGACGGTGACGGTTCCATTCTTGTACTGGTCGCTTGACGGGTGGACGGGCAGCGTGTCCATGTGGTGCACGCTCAGTCCGCTTGGTGCGGGGTCCGCATAAGCGGGTGAGGTCGCGTAGCCGGCGAGTCCGGCCAGCATGATGAGCGCAGCACTGCCGCCGGCGAACATGCGGTTCCTGGTTGTTGTAAACATGGGTTCCCTTCTGGTTGTGGGCGTTGCGGTTCCTAGTGTAGTGGGTTGGTGGCGGGGGATAGAGAGCCGCTGCCAGCGGGTCATGGCTTCAAACATGGTGGGCGACTTCCGCCATGCCTTACGCAAGATCGCCGTCGATTCACTCCCGGCCAGGCAATGAAAATCGCCGTGGCGGCATTAGCACTGGCCACGGCGATCTTCGAGAATCTAAACTCAATCCTCTGATCCGATGAGCACCCAGGGCGTGAACTGGGCGGACGATTGTCATCGGTTATGGGTAGTTGCAGCTACCCACGGCCCTATTGTATCCACACGATGCACTCTTCGGCACATTAAACTGGGCGTGGCGCATGGTTGCCATCAAGAGGCACATAGCGAAGCGCCCACCTCACAAAGGAGTCGAGGTGGGCGCTTCTTCATGTATCCCCCACTGGGGAGGGGGTGTTAGGCGTATCCGAGCCAGCGGCCCGAGGGGGCGAACTGGGAGGCGCGACCGTCAACGGTGGCCGTGCCGACCGTCATGCGTCCATTGTCGGGGTTGAGCCAGTACCATGCGCCGCCTGTCTGGAGCCAGCCGGTGAGCATCTTCCCGTTGCCGTCGAGCCAGTACCAGTTGCCACCGTCTTGGACCCAGCCGCCCGAGCGCATAGCGCCGCTGTTCGACAGGAGGTACCAGCCGGTGCCGTCGTTGATCCATCCGGTGCGCATCTGCGCGTTGCCGGGCTGCATGTAGTACCAGGAGCCTCGGTACGGCATCCAGCCTTCCGCGGCCTTTCCGCTGCCGCTCAGGTAGTACCAGGAGCCCCAGATGTTACGCCAGCCGCCAGCGTCCATGCGTCCGCTCGAGGGGTCCATCCAGTACCATCCGATGCCGTCGTGGACCCAGGCTTGTCCCATCTTGCCGCTGGAGTGCAGGTAGTACCAGGAGCCGCGGTCGTTGAGCCAGCCGGTCGCCATAGCGCCGGAGCCGGTGAGGTAGTACCAGGTGCCGCCGATGCGATACCAGCCGCCGCGGAGCATGTGGCCGGAGTCGTCCACCCAGTACCACTTGTCGCCGTCCTGGACCCACGTGTTCATGGCCATGTGGGAGAGACCGTCCATCCAGTACCAGTTGCCTTTGTCGAGCACCCAGCCGTTCTCGACGGCGGACACGGATCCGTCGAAGTAGTGCCAGCCGTCGTAGAAGCCCTTCCACCATCCGCGCGTGACCGCTGGTTTACCGTCGTGGAACCAGTACGTGTGCGGCGTGGTCGATCCGAAGGTATGTCCCATGCCGACGTTCATGTACGGGCGAGTGATCCCGCCGGGAGTGAAGGTGCCGACGAGGGCGGGGATGCCCGCGTTGCGCATCGAGTACGCCTCGAACCACTCGTAGCGGCCCCTCAGAGCGGGGAGTCCGAGACGGTCGGGGGTCTGGAACTCGTAGCCCGTGTTCATGACGAGCGATGGGGAGAGCGCGTCGAGGAAGGCTTCACTGTTCGACGTGTGGAGGCCGTGGTGGCCGGCTTTCAGCCAGTCCACGTGACCGACTACTCCCGCTACGTAGTCTTCTTTGCCTTCGCCGCTCTCGAGGTCGGCAGACAGGTAGGCGCTGCGCCCGTGGGCGGTGATCTTCGCCGTGTAGCTGATGAGGTTTGTGTTCGCGAGCTTACCGGGGTGCGCGTATTCCTCTCCCGGAGACAGGGGGATGATCTGGACGAGCATGTCACCCATCTGGATGAGGTCGCCTTGTCCGGGCTTGACGTGCTGGTCGAACGTCGCGCCATACGTGCCCTGAGCCCACGAAGCTGCGGTCACGAGATCGTCGTAGATCTTCTGGTTGTCCCACAGCGGGTTCACATCGTCACCGACCGAGTACGAGTCGTCGTAGACGGGTGTGTAGATGTGCTTGGGCCGGTACCTGTGGATCAGGGTGTCAGCCCAGCCGATATGGTCGGAGTGTGGGTGAGTGCCGATGAAGAAGTCGAGGTTGGAGGAGTTCACGCCCAGACTGTCGAGGTAGGGGCGCACCTGGTCTTCCTGTCCCCATGTTGCGATGTTCGCTCGCCATGGGTAGCGGGGGTCTGACCCGTCTGGGTAGTCGTTGTCGTCGCCTGCGTCCACGATGCCGAAGTGGCCGTTCGACTCGACGACGATGCAGTCAGCGCCCGAGAGGGACAGGATGTGCACCTTATCGTTGCCGACGCTCCCGTCCGGTTGCGTGGTGACGAGGGGCGGGGTCTGCGTCGAAGGCGCTGACGGCGTGGGTGCTGGGGGCAGTTGCGGGTCGGGGCGGGCCGCTCGAGCGTCCAGCTCGGCCTGTTGAGCGTCAGCCGCTTCTCGATCCTCCTCAGACACGGAAGG